>Ga0316363_10000633_pt1 | contig 41974 bp, 32 predicted proteins | sample Sb_taG_3_FD_200459 | JGI IMG/M metagenome (GOLD analysis project Ga0316363, IMG submission 200459) | Peat soil microbial communities from Weissenstadt, Germany - Sb_50d_a_PC metaG (v2) (version 2) | ecosystem: Environmental > Terrestrial > Soil > Wetlands > Peat | place: Germany: Weissenstadt...
GCGTCCATGATTGCGCCATAAACGACGGGGTGGGCTCGTCGCCCGAACAGAATCCATTCATCGTTTGCCAGATCTTGGAGCACGATGTGTTCCTTTTGGGCAGCCGCGTGGGTCTGTGGGAGAACCGCATAGAGCGGCGTCAGAGCGAATGGTGCGGTCGTGATCTGAGAGTCCTCCGGAGGTGCCGTCACCAGCGCCAGATTCAGTTCGCCGGCCATTACACTCCGGACCAACTCGATTGAGAACTGACTGATCAGTCGAAGGCGGAGTGTGGGGTACAAGGAGAGACGAATTGCAAGAATGGCCGAAACCCAGGCTTGATCGGCGTAGGGCGAGTATCCAATCAGCAAAACGCTATCTCCTCCATCATGGGCAGCACGAGCAAGATGAACAGTCCGCTCCATATTCAAGAGCGAAGAGCGAGCCCCTTCGACAAAGATACGTCCCGCGTCCGTTAGCTCCACAATTTTCTTATTGTCGCGAGTGAACAGCGGAAATCTATTCTGTTTTTCGATTTCAGTGATCTGTTTGCTGAGCGTAGATTGGGTGATGTGCAATCTGTGGGCAGCCCGTGTAAAGCTCAACTCCTCGGCCAAGACAATGACTGCGTACAGGTAACGCACTTCAATGTGGGGGAACACTGCTCCATACCCCTTTCGCCAAATGGCAAGAATCGGTAATTGGCCTACATCTAGTGAAGGAACCGGCACCGGAGAAAAAGTATCAAAGACTTTTCTTTATTTCTTGGCGGCGTTGGCCAGACCCGGTGGGCCGTTGTCCGGCGGGCGTGACAGTAAGGGTTCCCATCGGGGCGAGAGGTGCACCGGGCCTTGACATCGGCTCATGTCGGATGTCACGCTCTTGGTACTCTCTGGCCTTAGCAGTAATCATTACTAGGTGAGGCCTGTCCGATGTCCAGCCGCGAATTGGGCCCTGAATGGGTTCTTTCCGAATTCCTTGCGAATGCTGAGGCATGGGACCAGGACGACATCGGCGAACTGGCAATCGTGGCGCGGCGCCTGTGGCCGCGGGTGCAGGCGCACGCGCGCAAAGAGCTGACAAACAAAACGTCCGATGACACGATGGTTTTGGCCACGGGTGTGTGGGAGTCGGTACTGCGATCCGTCGCGAAAACCGTGCGCCGGTCAAATGGGAAAGGCCGGCCGATACTGAACCTGGAGGCCTATCTTTTCGGAGCTTTCCACCATCGTTTCAACCGCGCACTGAGGCAGGAACGCAGAAGACGAGAGATGGTCGAATATCTTCCGCTGGGTCGCGATCTTGAGCGGCTGCGACACGCCCATGATTTGAAGTCGGTGGCGGACCTGGATCGTTCGATTCAGGTCAAGCAAACCATCGAGAACATGGATGAGTGGACACGAACGGTCTGGATGGCACGGCAGGCTGGCTATTCCTGGAAGGAAATTGCAGAATATCTGCGTCTGACTGAGCCGCAAGCTAAACTTCGATTCCGGTACGCGCTCGGGCGGTTACGCGCCCGATTTGGTAGTGCGGCGTGAGGTTCGAGGGGGGCTAGGCCCAGTACACGGCTCGCGGTAAACTTGGCCGTTGATTTTGAAGCAAGGTTGGCGAGAGGCAAATTCTGATCGAACAAGGCTATTCCGTCGAAGAAGAGAAGCTCATCTTGGATGTGCTGGCGCGGGGGTTATCGCGCGAGTTTCCAAACCCAGAGCGTGTTGGGTGCCCCGACTCCTCCATTCTCAGGGGTATTGCTTCCCACAAATTGCAGCTGGCGCAAGCGGCACCTTGGTTCGACCATCTCAGTGCCTGCAGCCCGTGCTTCCAGGACTTCAACAAGTTTCGTAGAGAAGCGGCAGGCCAACGGCGTCGTATTCAAGTCTGGCTGGCCGCTGCTGCGGTTCTCGTTTTTGTGGTTGGCGGATTGTTGTGGGTGCGAAGTCGGCCATCGGGGCAAACCGCGGCAGTTGTGGTCCTCGACCTGCGTGGCCGCGCTGCGGCGCGCGGAGGAAGCATGTCCGAGACTAGTCAGCCGTCATTAGAGGTTCCTCGTAACGCAAGGAGTCTGAACTTGGAGTTGCCAATCGGAAGCAACGAGGGGGCGTACGATGTAGCGCTGCTCAATCCGAACGGCGCTGAACTCTTCCGTACAAGTGCCACGGCTAAACTCGAAGATCACATTGTGGTCCTGAGGGCTGACGTCAATCTCGCTGGCATCTCTCCGGGTTCGTATTTCCTCGGCTTGCGCCAGCCAGGCTTGGAATGGATGCGATTTCCTATTCGCGTGCTCTGAAGCCACCACCCGGCAACGGTCAGAATCTCTGGTGGAGAACGCCGTCATGATTCACGACGAGCACGATTTTCACAAAAAAAGTTCTTGGGAATTCGCAGTATAATATTCGTAATCGTAAACCGCTCTTCGTCCGCGGAGGTCTGCGATGTACATTCTCGTTCCCTGGAAGCCAGTCGTTCTCGTGTGGGGATTGCTGAGTGGGATGATATTCGTTAGTTTCGTTGCATCATCGCTGCTTGAAGGAAAGGACCCCTTCGCGCCAGGTGCAACGATCACGCAACCCCCAGCCGTGAAAACGGGTGCTGCGCAAGCGCGGCAACAACCTAAGCACTCCCAGAAAGCGGCCCGGACTCCGAGTCAGTAAGGCCTCGGACATCTCTTTCTGCTCATTTGCGTGCTTAGCATTTTCGGTCACGTCCTCGCGTGGTTTACTTTGCCCAAAATTTTCTCCAGCTTTTGCTTCAGCATGACTTCTGCGGGAGAACGTCCTTGGCGTCCCAGCCAGGTGAGGAAGTCCTTCATTTTGACTTCGTGCTTCACGGGCGGCTGCTGGACAACAACAGTCACCGTTGTGAATCCCTGGCCGATCTCTCCTACCCAGTTGTCCTTCTGCAAGGCCGCAAGAGCGGTGGCGATCGCTTCATAGAGGGTCTCAGCGGTGACCTCTATTGAATGCTCAACGTCCCGAACATCCTTTACCGCAACTGTGCACGTTCGCAGAACCACACGTGACAGCGTAGCATATTCGCCTATTGTTCGCTACAACGAGTGGAGGGGTGTTCGCGCGTTCCCCGGATGCGGATGCGGGCGCGGTGCGGTTACGCGCTCGCGCCCGATTCATGGAAGCAGTGCCTGATAGCGGCTCAGATCGGAAATCCGGACCGAAATCGTGTAACCATTGTCGTGGACGAACTGCTTGACTTGGTCACACGTCGTCGAGGATGCCCAGGGCGATACGATTATTTCGGTTATCAGCGTCCCCAAGTCCACCCTTCGTCGGTGTCCCCTCAGAACGCTTGGCGGCGGTGGTGTAAGGGGAAGCGGATGGATTCGATTGTCAGCATCGATGTGACGATTGCCGCCTGCGTGCGGGTCCATGATCCACAAGAAAGCGCGGACCTCCTGCTCGGCCGCGTACTGGATTCTCTTGGTTGTGATGAGCCGAAAAATGTTATAGCGCTGGCCTATCAAGTGTTGCGCCCCGTACCGTACCAGGCCTAGGTACGCGCGGTCGCTCATGGTGCTGAGGGCTGACTTCAGCAGGCTATACCGCGAACAGATCGCCACGCCGTCATCGCTGTAGGCCTTCCACATCTTGCACGTTTCCTCCCGAAAGAGATGCCAGCAGTTGATGTAGAAGCCCTCGCGGAACTGTGCGTCCGAGCCAATCGTATGGAGTAATTGCCGCCTCTCGTTGATGTCGAACGGGTTCAGGCCCAGAGTCGCAAGATATTCTTCGGGCGGGAGTCCTTCGCGCTCATCATTGGCGAATAGATCCGCTCGGCAGAAGTAAAGTTCCGTCGTGGTTATCAGATCGCGGAACTTCCGCATGTTCATGAAGCGCCAGATCGCGACATCCTGGTTCTGTGGTTCAAGCTGGTCGGGATAGGTTTCGAGACTCATGAAATGTGGCTAAGGCTTTGGCGGGTCCGGTGGTGACGCCGTCGCCGCTTTTATCTTTGCCTGCTGTTCCGCCCAGTAGCTCGCGGGTTCGATATTGGAGTTCACGACCTGATAGTCGAGGAACTGCGTGGACTGCGGCTTGCCCGCAACGCGCCAGTCGTCGAAGTTAAGCAACCGGCGGAAAAACCTGAATTGCCTTTGCCTGTCCAGGACCTCGATTTGCATGAAGTCCGCGAGCTGCCGAGCGAATGCCCGCACGCGCTGGTCAAGGCAGGTAACATCACGCTCGATCTGGCTGCGCAGCAGAGTTTTCATGTTGTCGTTCGTGAACTGCGCTTTCAGTTCGCCGATGGCCCCGGCAGGATCGCGAAAGAGTTGGCTGAACGCAGCGCCCACTCCGGTTTTCGACCGCGAGCCTTCGAGCAGAATGCAGTAAAAGATTTCCACCTGATAAAGATGGTCGCGTTTCGCTTCAAAGAACTTCCGTCGTTGCTCAATCGCCGCTTCCACAATCGGGTCGTCATATTTGGCGAACGGTATGTCGGGTCGATTCGATTTGAAGAGATACTGGTAAACATGGAAGCCTGGGCCGAAGGCTTTCAGAGCGGCTTCCAGCCGCTTTACCGCATACTCCTGCTCCGCGCGGTCGAGACTTTCGTAGTCCACGCCGGGAACACTGAGCACCATGCCCACATCGCCGGACTTTGTAAGGAAGGCGGTCTCATTCCAGAAGCCGTACAAGTTGATGTGATCGTTGAGGGCCGCGCTCTCTTTCCACGACTTGATGACCTTAGCGACTCGCAGCATCACAGCACCTCCACGCGGGGGATGAGCTGTTTGGCCGCGTCATAGCGCACGTTGTAGCGTTCGGACCTCGCCAGGATGCGAAGGAACGCCGGATCGCTGTTCGTGACCCAATGGCCGAAGGCGAAACCGCCAACGAAGACGGCGATGCCCGCCAGGATGGAATTGAAGAGATTGAAGGCCCCCACCGCGCCCACGCAGACGAAGTAGAACAAAGTGCGCTCCACGCCCAGGTAGGTGAGAGGCTTATGCAGGCTCTTGAACACCCGATTTGTTCGATGTTCTTGTGTTTTGTCTGCCATAAGCCTCTCGCCTAACAAAGCGTGTTGGTGAAATGGGTCGTAGGTAGCTGGGAAGGGCGCTAAACTCCCCAGAGCCAACTCAGGACATTCACCGCGAGAACGGCAATGCCCGTTCCGGCTGCAACTCCGGCGAGCGCCTTCTTGGCGCCGGGTTCGCCGTGTGCGAAACCATAGCCGCCGATCACGATGGCAACCAGACTTGCAACCTTCGCAATCGTGCCGGTGAAAAGGCTTTGGATGGCCGTAAAGCCGGTGTCGAACGGTGAACCGCCCTGCGCTAGCGCGATCACAGGCATGAGAAAAAGCACGGTGAGAACAGCGGCGGTTGGACGCGCCCACTTGGACCGAAGAAGGGGTTGGACTGTGCGAATAAGATGAACTTGGAACCAACGTGATGACATCTGCGCCTCCGGGAGCAGCTAATATCTGCTGCGTGTGGCGCAAAAGTAACCGCACTCGATTTCGCTGTCCAATGAAAGTTCAGGAATCTGTTATTCCCTGGAGGACTAATAGCTTGTCGTGATTGTGCTTTGGCGGGTGAACTCGCAGTAGAGACAGAGAGAAAGAATCTCTATGCTCCGATGAACAAAAGACATATCCAAGGTCATTTCGTTAACTCTTCGCTCACCCACACACCCTCTGAATGGCGCGCTGGAATGCTCTGAATGGCATTGGAAGCCGCGGAACAGAGCCGAGGCAAAGGCCAGGCACCACCGCTGTGTCAAAGTTCTTTGATGCTTTCCGGGATTTTTGTCGTCTCCGCAAGTTCCGCTATTTCATCAAGCTACGCCTCCACAAGGCCGCCCGGTCAACGGAAATCTAACGTAATCCACCTATTTCGAAAAGCTATTAGTCGCCCAGGGAATAACAGACTCTCGAAATTTCATTAGACAGGGCGGCAGAAATGAAGCAGGTTGGAAAAGATTGTCGGTTGCACACGGACTCGACCAGCCGAAGACGGCATTGGTCGGTTCGGAACCCCGTGTCCGGCCCGACAGAGGACTAAAATGTCGACCCAGCCCAGTCGGATTGCTCGACCGCAATCTCCGTACCTGAGAGGAATGTCTACTGAACCGTTTGTATCTGCTGACGAAGCCGCGAGCTTCCTTGCCATCAAGCGCCGCTATCTGCTGGCGCTCGCGCGCAATGGCATCGCAGGGGCATATGCGCTCGGGACGGGGACCGTTCGGAAAGTTTGGGTGTTTCGGCTCTCGGAACTGGCGGCTGCGATTGCGGGCAAAAACAGTGATCCCAAAATGCGGGAATTGTGCGATCCTGCATCTGGCAGTCCCCGCTGAAAAGAGGAAACATGGCTTATCAGCGAGGAAGTTTGAAAGCAGTGAAACGCAAGGAAGGAGCCACCTGGGTGCTGCGTTACCGGGTTACAGCTTCGGACGGTAGAAGAGTGGAAAACATCATGCAAGTGGGTCTCGTTCGGGATTTCCCGAAGGAAAAAGACGCATGGCATGAAGTGGACAAGCTCGGACTGCCCGTGAGAATCAACGAAGATCCCTGTGTCGGTCGCATCCGGTTTAACTCTCTGGCGGAACGTTATTTGAAGGCCGATTTCGGCGCGGATGCTGTGCGGCCGAAATCGGTAAACACCATCCCCATCGTTGAGCATTACGTCCGTGACTACCTCATCAAAAAATTCGGTGAAAATATCGCGGAGGACATCAAACCACTTGAAATTCAGAAGTGGCTGAAATCCCTCAACGAAACCAACGGACTTGCCTGGACGACGATTGCGAAGATACGGGGCCTCATGCTCCGCATCTACAAGATCGGCCTCCGTCACGAACACGTCGCGAAGAATCCCGTGCTGCACGTCGAGACGCGTTCCAAGTCCACTTACCGCGCGATCATCATCACCCCGGCCCAAACGCTGACCATACTCAAATCTCTCCCCTCCCCGCTTCACTACGCATTGGTGCTCACCTGTGCGGCGACCGCGCTGCGCTCGTCGGAGATTCTGGCGCTGCGCTGGGCGGACGTGCTGTGGGGTGAAAGAAGGATTAGGGTATCGAAGCGCTGGGCCAAGGGCGAAGACGGAGAAACGAAAACCGATGCATCGGACGGCTACGTCCCGCTGCATCCGGTCCTGGCCGGGCATCTTCGCGAGTGGCAAAGACAGACGCCGCATGCGAAGGCAACCGACTTCGTGTTTCCGTCGATGAGAGCCGAGGGAAGGAAACCGCTCTGCTCCTCCGTATTCGTCGCCGACCATCTGCGACCGGCCGCAAAGAAAGCCGGAGTACACATCGAGGACGGCCAACGGTTCGGGCTTCACAACTTGCGTCACAGCTTAAGCAACTGGCTGGTGAACAAGGCGAAAGTCGAACCTAAGACCGTGCAGGGACTCTTGCGTCACAGCAAGATTCAAACGACCCTCGATCTGTACACGCAGGAAGACAGCGACGAGACACGGGCGGCGCAGGGTGAATTCCTGACGGCCGTGGGGATGAATGTAACGGTGCAGTAGATGTGGGTTGGATTGTGGGTTGGAGTTTCCGGTGTCACGTCCGGTAACTCTTTGAAAAGAAATGGCGGGGACGACGAGACTCGAACTCGCGACCTCTGCCGTGACAGGGCAGCGTTCTAACCAACTGAACTACGTCCCCAGCCTGTTTTCATCGGGCTAGCGGGAAAGCCGCATGTTTACTGCACTTCCCTGCTGTCCAACTGTTTCAACCATTTCCACCTTATATATGCGAAATTCTGGCTGAAACGGACACCATGCGAAACCGCGACCAAAGCATTTGTCTTTGCTCTGCGAATCAAATTGTAACAGAGGACTCCCAAATCGCGGGGGCTAGACACCGTGATTGGTGAATAAAAAAATGAGCCGCTCGGCTGCTTGACAACGCTACGGCCCGTTCATCATCGTTGCCACAGGATTCGAGTGTCTTCCAGTGGGACTGCAACGCCGTCGCAGTGCGGTATCACTCGCGCCGTGTAGTCTCTCGCGGGACGCGCCGTCGGTACGGTTGCGTGATAGACGCAGCGGCGGGATGGGTCGGGTAGCGGTCGCGCGCACTTCATTTCCACCCGTACGGGATCGCCGCCGTTGATTCCGTCCGCATAAAGCTCAACTCGCACCGCGTTCGGGTCGAGATCGTTCAGGAAGATTTCCACTTCAAACACGTGGTGGTCCGCGTTGGTTTCGACCCGGAAGTCTCCGAAGCGCAACGAGCCCCACTTCCGATCCACCGCATGCTGCCAATCGACCATTTGCCTGCCCACTGCGCCTTTGTTCGCCGCGCGGTTACGGTAGGCGGCTGCAGCCGGAAGGTAATGTTGCTCGGTGTATTCGCGCACCGCGCGGTCGGCGGAGAAGCGCGGTGTCAACCGCGCCATGCTTTCCCGCATCCGCTTAACCCATGCGGTGGGAACGCCGCTCTGGTCTCGGGTATAAAACTCCGGGATCACCTCGCGCTCGAGCAGGTCGTAGAGCGCGTCGGCTTCGACAGCATCCCAAGCGGGATCGTCGCCATGTTCCCGGCCGTCTCCTAACGCCCACCCCACTTCAGACGTGTAGGCTTCCGCCCACCAGCCGTCCAATTCCGAGAGATTGATGCCTCCATTGACGAGCACTTTCATCCCGCTCGTCCCGCAAGCCTCCCAGGGCCGGCGTGGTGTGTTGATCCAGACATCCACCCCCTGCACCAGGCGCTCGGTCAGAAGCATGTCGTAATCACCGAGGAAGATCGCATGGGGGCGTGTCTCTGGCCGGCGGACGAACTGCACCCATTGCCGAATCAGAGCCTTTCCCGCATCGTCCTCGGGGTGGGCCTTGCCAGCAATGATGAGTTGCACCGGGCGCTGAGAATTTGTCAACAAACGAAGAAGCCGCTCTGGGTCGTGCAGCAGCAGGTTCGGCCTCTTGTAGGTCGCGAAGCGGCGCGCAAAGCCCAGCGTCAACGCGTTGGGATTAAATAAATGTTTCGCCCCGTCAATCGCCTCGGACGACGCGCCGGACACAGCCAGTTCACGGGATAGTCGTCCCCGAGCGTATTCCACAAGAGACTTGCTGGCGGCGGTGCGGAATTGCCAGAGCGTGGTGTCGGAGACGCGGCGAATGTTCTGCTCCAGGTTTTCCGTCATCCCCAGCCAACGCCCCTTGCTACAGGCTCCCGTCCACAAATCGTCGGCCGGAGCCGAGTCCCAGGTTGGCATATGGACTCCGTTGGTCACGTATCCGACTGGGATCTCTTCCTCGGGCCAGCGCGGGAAAAGAGACTCAAAGAGGTGCCGGCTGACTTTCCCATGCAAGCGACTCACGCCATTCACCGCCCCGCTCCCCCGGATTGCCAGATAGGCCATGTTGAAACTCTCCGACGAGTCGTTCGGATTCTGGCGGCCTAAGGCCAGCAAATCGTGGAGTGTAATGCCGAGCTTCTGCTCGGCATGACGTCCGAGGTATTGTTCGATGAGGGCTGGAGCGAAACGGTCAAAGCCCGCAGCCACTGCCGTGTGGGTGGTGAACAGGTTCCCCGCTCGCGTGACGGCCAGCGCGACTTCGAAGGGCTGCCCGGTCTCCTTCATGAAACTTCGGGCGCGCTCCAACACGGCGAAAGCCGCATGCCCTTCATTCAAGTGACAGACTTCCGGCTTGATGCCGAGCGCGCTGAGCAACCGCCATCCGCCAATCCCGAGAAGCAGTTCTTGCACGAGACGCAACTCCGGCCCGCCGCCATACAACTCGCTGGTGATCCCTCGATGGACGGGGAAGTTCGCCGCGTCATTGCTATCCAGCATGTAAAGCTTCACTCTACCGACCTGGACCTGCCAGGCGCGCAGCCAGACTGAGTAACCAGGCAGCGCGATCTCCAACCGCAGCCACTCGCCGTTCGCCTGGCGCACAGGCGTGATCGGCAACTGTCCGGGATCGTTGTACGGGTAAAGAGCCTGTTGCTCTCCGTCTTTATCGATCACCTGGCGAAAATAGCCTTGTTGGTAGAGCAGCCCCACTCCGACCACCGGCACGCCCAAATCGCTGGCAGCTTTGAGCTGATCGCCAGCCACATTGCCAAGTCCTCCCGAATAGATGGGGAGCGCTTCGCTCAACATGAATTCCATGCTGAAATACGCGACGCAGGTCAAGGGAGCTTGCGGATGCTTTTGCTGAAACCATGCCGGCCTCTCCGCCGCCTGACCCTTGTCTCGCAGCAGGTCATCGACGTTCTTACGGAAGACAGGATCGGCCAGCACGCGCTCGATCTGGTCGCGCGCGACCGTCTGCAGGACAACCCAGGGATTTTGAGTGAGTTCCCACAACACGGGATCAAGCGTGCGCCACACTCCGTCGGTGGCATGGTTCCATGACCAGCGCATGTCCAGGGCAAGCTCTGCCAGGGAATCGAATCCCGCGATTTCGGTGGGTAGAAGGTTGTAGATCGGGTGGCTGGCGCGGGTTTGGTCGCTCATGATTTCTCTTTCGGATCCGACGTCGCCAAAGCATCGCTGACAATCGTCTGGGCTTCCTCCAGGATGCGGCGTAGATGATCAGCTCCCCTGAAGCTCTCCGCATAGATCTTGTAGATGTTTTCGGTCCCTGACGGACGCGCCGCGAACCATCCGCTTTCCGCCGCCACCTTCAACCCGCCGATGGAGGCGCCATTGCCCGGCGCGCGGGTGAGGATGGCCTGAACTTTTTCCCCTGCCAGATCTGTGGACCGGACCTGCTCCGGCGAAAGTTTTTCCAGAATCTCTTTTTGTTCCGGTGTAGCGGGCGCCTCAACGCGGTCGTAAACAGGCTCGCCGAACTCGCGCGTAAGTTCTCCGTAGATCTCGCCGGGATCGCGGTCCATCCGTGCCGTGATCTCCGCCGCCAGCAGAGCCGGGACAATGCCGTCTTTGTCCGTCGTCCAAACCGTGCCATCCAGACGAGCAAAGGAGGCCCCTGCGCTCTCCTCGCCACCGAAGCCCAGCGAACCGTCGAGCAAGCCATCCACGAACCACTTGAAGCCCACTGGCACCTCGTAGAGCTTCCGGCCAAGCTTCGCGGTGACGCGATCGATCATCTGGCTGCTCACCACCGTCTTGCCGATCGCCGCTTCCTTGCGCCACTTCGGCCGGTGTTGGAAGAGGTAGAAGATGGCGACGGAAAGGTAATGGTTGGGCGGCAGCAATCCCGAGCTTCGGGTAACGATTCCGTGGCGGTCATGGTCGGTATCGCAGGCGAAAGCGATCTCGAAGCGATCCTTCAGGCCGATTAACCTCTGCATCGCATAGGGTGAGGATGGGTCCATGCGAATCTGGCCGTCCCAATCCACGGTCATAAAACGGAAGGTCGGGTCGACGGCCTCGTTCACGACCGTGAGGTTCAACCCGTAGCGCTCTGCAATCGGCCCCCAGTAGTGGACCCCGGCGCCGCCAAGCGGATCGACTCCCATGCTGATCTTCGCGCCGCGAATGGCATCCATGTCGATCACATTGGCGAGATCGGTAATGTAAGCGTTGAGATAGTCGTGCCGGTGCGTCGTGGGGGCGCGAAGAGCTTTCTCGAAAGGAACCCTTTTCAAACCCAGAAGGCCGTTCTCGAGAAACTCGTTTGCCTTGGCCTCGATCCAGGCGGTTACGGCGGATTCCGCCGGACCGCCGTTTGGCGGATTGTATTTGAACCCGCCGTCATGTGGCGGATTGTGTGACGGCGTGATGACGATGCCGTCGGCGAGTCCTGTCTCGCGCCCGCGGTTGTAAGTCAGAATCGCGTGGGAAACAGCAGGGGTCGGAGTATATTCATCGCCCTCCGCCAACATGACTTCCACTCCGTTGGCCGCCAGCACCTCAAGCGCGCTGGCTTGAGCCGGCTCGGAAAGGGCATGCGTGTCCATGCCGAGAAACAGCGGGCCGTCGATCTTCTTCTGCTCCCGGTACAGGCAAATGGCCTGACTGATGGCAAGGATATGCCATTCATTGAAAGCCTTCTTGAATGAGGAACCACGATGTCCTGAGGTGCCGAAGGCAACCCTTTGTTCGGCCACGGAAGGGTCAGGCACCTCCGTATAGTAGGCAGTGACGAGTCTGGGTACGTTCACCAGCATCCATGCTTCGGCCGGCTTTCCTGCACCAGGACTTACTTTCATGACTCTCTCGTGGCGCCGCGGCCGATCGTATGCCCACGGTTCTGGAAGGATGCGGAGGCTAGTCGTGGAGAACAATGTTGAGCAGCGAGCTATGAACTTGCAGACCGCCGTTGTAATGAATGAAACCCAATTCCCTAAACCGGTTCATGAAAAAACTGACTCGCGAACGAGTCGTGCCTATCATCTCGGCCAAGGTCTCCTGACTGATCTTGGGAACCACCGTCTCGGGTATGCCTTCCTTGCCAAAACGGGCGAGCAGCAGAAGGATCCGGGCCAGCCTTTTTTCGCTCGAATTGAAAAGCTGATCAACCAGATCTTCTTCGTAACGGATGTTCCGCGCCAACAAATAGGCCACGAACATGTCGGAAAATCCGTGTTCCCGATGAAGCGCTTCCATCATGGCTTTCTTGTCGATGCGCAGAACAGCGCAATCCGTTATTGCGGTTGCAGAACCCATGCGGAGAGCCTGGCCCGCAAGCGAACCTTCGCCGAAAAAGTCGCCGTCGCCTAAGATGCCGATCGTTGCTTCCCTGCCAGTCTTCGAGACCACGCTGAGTTTCACCTTGCCCGTCTGGATATAAAACACCGCATCCGCGGCATCGCCTTGCGCAAAGATTCCTTGTTTCCTCTGGAAAAGCACAGATTTCCTGCCCTCGCCGATGGTTGCGAGGAATGCATGGGGATCGAAATCGCGCCTCTTTTTGATCGCCACACTTGGACCTATCGCATTACGCTCTGTTTGGAGTGTCGGGCCGATTGGGGTTTGGCGGGCGATTTCCCTTGTGCTTGGAGAACCGTTGGCTCGGCGAGCTGGAGACATAGGCGACTCCTTCTGCCCAGGGGCCGGTTTTTCTATTTTACCATTTTCCTGGACAGCGTAAATATCCGAAAACCACAGCCCCCCATGGCAGAATCGCAATCACGAAAGATGTTCACTTTTACTCACTCTTGCAAAGAATTGTTAAGAAACCGCTGGCGGATTCAATGAACCTGCCGCTTGGCTAATTATCGAAAGTGAGCACTATTGAGCATTTCCCAGCTGTGGAAAAGTTGCATTATGGGGTTGTGAAAACCAAGGAACTCACCCTGAAGCAGATACAATCTGTGCCTTGTCCGACTTGTGGTGCAGCGATCGAGGAAGTTTGTGAACTGCATACGGGTGCCTTGCGCACCGAGCCACACCGAGACCGGAAACTTTCCGCAGCCGAGGCCGTGGAAGCGAAGCCCGGCAAACGATAACCGCTGAGAGCTGGAAGTCACACTCCCGGCCACCCCGAACAGGAGTAAACTGGAACCGCATTCCCAGGGGTGGGAGGGCCATGGCCACTCGAACTGCCATCCTTGTGCGGTTGCCGCGCATCCTTCCGATCTTGCTGTCCATGATCTGTCTCCTCGCTCCCGCAGCGGCGCAACACGGAGGCGGAGGCGGCCACTCTTCCGGCGGTCACTCTTCCGGCGGGCACTCCGGCGGGGGCCACGCGGGCGGGCACTTCGGCTGGCTGCACTTCGGGTTCGGAAAGCACTCTGCCCAGCCGGCGGGATTCGGAGCGTCCTCTACCTCGGATCCTTCGCCCGATCTGCCGTCACACCTGCGGAACCACACGCCGTCCCGCATGCCATCCGTTCCGCGGATTCCGCCAACGCTTCTCTGGTCTCCGCCGCTATTCCAACCCCACCCCGGCGGCCAAGTTTCTTGGGTTTCCTCTCCCATGCGCCGTCATCCCGGTTTCTTCTTCAACCGCTTTCCGTGGTCTTCCTCCGGATGCTTCTTGAACGGCGTGACCCAGGTCTGCTTCTTCGAACCATTCTTGCCGCTGCTTTCCTTCTCCGGTGCCTTTGATCCTTATTATTCCGGCTTCGGCTTCGGCGAAGACTCGCTTGATCTGGGCGACGACCTCAATTCCCAGGGGCCTATGCAGTCGGAAATGTTTGCGATCCCGCCCACTGCCAATCCAGCGGATGACGACACAGCAGAAGGGAATTCGTCGGCGCGCACCGGAGCCACGCCCGGAACAGCAGACCGGGCCCTGGACAAGGAAGTCTTCCTGCTGGTGCTGAACAATGGCACCAGCCACGCCGTCTCCGACTACTGGGTCGCCGACGGCTATCTCGAATGCATCAGCCCCAACGGCACACGCAACCATATTCCGCTCGACGCTCTCGACCTGCAAAGCACGGTGATCCAAAATGCTCCCCGTGGCCTTCCGTTTGTTCTCCGCTTCGCGCCCGAGCGCTAGGCTGGTTGCGACTGCTCCTCCGTGGATGCTGTAGAGTGGGAAGTGTTTCGTCCACGATCTTCGACCTTGCAGCACTAGAGGGGCGACAGTTCGTCTTCGTTCCCCTGCTTCTTCTCCCGAACAATCCTCTTCTCCAGGAAACGCTGGGCCAAGTCTCTGCCCCCGATGCCGAATGCGATTGCCAAGCCAAGCATCAGGGCTCCGAAGGCAATTCCGAAGGCAACCAGCATGGTCTGTTCTGCCAAACCCAGCTCTTCAAAAACCACAGACAATACGAAAACAATGATGATGCTGCGGACAGCGAGACTCAAAACCCGGGGTGAAGGCACATTCGCATTCACCGCAGCCAGCAGAGCGGCGCGGGAAAAGAAGCTGGCTGCCAGCAGTCCGAAAAACATGATTAGCATCGCTACGAATAGACGCGGCAAGAAAAGAAAAAATCTTGCGATTTGCTCCTGCAGGCCCAGGATCCCCAGCACGCTCACACCCAGCAGAATGAAGCCCAGCCAGGCCACCCAGAAGACGAACCGGCTCAACATTTCCGTCGCTGAAGGCAGCGCAGCCTTGCTGAGCAGTTGGGAGGCGCCAGCGTTTTCTGAAAGTTTGTCGAACTTGACGAGTCTCAGAACGCTGCGCAGAACCACTTTTACAACGGACGCGAACACCCAGCCCACCAGCGCCAGGATCAGCATCACGATGACACGAGGAAGGAAGTGTGCGAAACTCCTGGCAATCTCGTGCAGCGCCTGACTTAGTTCGCTGATAATCATTTCCCGCATAGTTGGCCTCACTCTCTCGATTTCCACAGCTGCAGCAGATAAGGTTTCAAGCGCTCAAACTCAAGGCATAAACCTTCGATATTTTTCTCGACGTCGCCCGCGGAAGCGTTGCGATTCTCCATCAGGAACGTGAACGCTCTCCCGCGGAAAAGCGGCGCCAAGGCCTGGATGATATGATCCCGGCTGATCACAGATTTCTGATACGAGGCGGCAAACTCGTAAACCGTCCTGACCCACAATTCTGCGGGGTAATGAAAGTCCTCTTCTCCCAGGCGGGCGATGCGCTGGAGTTCTGCCAAAGTGGAGGGGGAAAGAATTGAATGAAAGACGGACTCCAATTCGGCAACTCCGGTCGAGAACATCTCTCGCAATCGTTTCCGATTTACTCGCAGTGGCTCCAGAAGCACTTCCTGGTCGGCCCCGGTAGTAGGAACCGGCTCGGAACCGGCCACGATACTCCAGACGGGAAAGTCCGGCTCCAATGCTGAGAACAGAGCCCCGACGGTTTGGCGCAGTGCCGGCACCAGGTCAGCGCCGCGTTGCTCGATGTGAATCTTTTCTCCCAGGAAGGACTGGCAGATACGGTATCTTCCCGCGATCGCTGCCAAGGTGAAGCGGAGTTCGACGCCGGCCCCGCCGGTTTCATCATTCCAGACATTTTGTCCAAGGAATTGAGTTCCGAGAAGGCCGGAGAACCCGAACTCTGGCGAATATGCCTCACGGATTCTTAACCCGTAAAGTGCGCGGGTCATGGGGTATAGCAAATTCGTTATGAGCAGCCCTTCAAACTTATGTCGGCCATACGTGGGAGTCACAAGATCGAAGTTGTCGTGATAAATCGGGCGCAGAAGCTTGGAGAGCCAGTCGGCTTCAATGTTCGCGGACTCGGGTGACATCACCACACAGGCCTTGGCGCGGAGCAGTTCGGCGGCAGCCAGAATCGTGCGCAACGCAACTCCGTTCGCCGGGCTGCTCGCATACTTCGTGCTTATTGAGTGCAACGTGCGGAGCGCATACAGATTGGAGGCGGGGCGCACGTCGTCGATCGAGACGCCCCTGACCAGTTCGGGAGTGCCATCACGCGACCCCCCATCGACATTAATGATCGCGGCTCGCTCTCGGGGAAACCCGCGCAGGATGCCGCTCTGAATGGTATGGACGATCGACCCGACAGTTATGGCGTTATTGTAAGTGGGCAAGCCCACGAGGATGTCTACTTCGCCGACGTTCATCAGTTGGCGAAGAAAATCATCTGTAAGAAAGCTCTCCTCTGCCAATTTCATCTCCGTTCGAAGTACTCCCGCGCTCCCTGATCTGGACGCGCGTCATGAGAACGTCTTCACTACCTGCATTCGCCTAGATTCGTCGCAGCCGAAACCAGTAAAACTGATAGGGCCCCAGCGTTAGCAAATAGGGAAGGTCGCTCACACGCGGAAACATATTTCCGCCAAACATCTCAATCGGAATACCCCCCTTGTACCGCCGCAGATCCAGTTCGACAGCTTGCGCGCTGCTGGAAAGATTGTTGACCACCAGCACCGCCTCGTTGCCCAGTCGCCGCACATAGGCCAGGATTCGGTGATTGGCGGGGTAGAGAAACTCAATCGATCCCCTGCCGAACACCGTGGTTGATGTCCGCACCGTTATGATGCGTTGCATCCAATTGAGGAGCAAATGTTCGCTCGCTTTTTGCCGCAAGACGTTCACCGCCGGATAACCATACACAGGATCCTGAATCAGGGGGGCATACAGACGCTCCGGGGCCGCAGTAGAAAAGCCGCCGTTCGTCTCCCCGTTCCATTGCATCGGAGTCCGTACTCCATTGCGGTCGCCTAAATTGATGTTGTCGCCCATTCCAATCTCATCGCCGTAATAGATGATAGGAGTGCCGGGTAATGACATCAGCATTCCATTCATCAACTCTATCCGCCTGCGGTCATTGTCCAGCAAAGGAGCGAGCCGCCTCCGAATTCCGAGGTTCAGCCGCATCGTCTTGCTTGCCGCGTACGTGTCATACATGTAGGCGCGTTCCATGTCCGTTACCATTTCCAGCGTCAACTCGTCATGGTTGCGGAGGAACAGGGACCACTGGCATGAGGACGGGATTTCCGGGGTCTGCTGCAGGATTTCAGTGATGGGCTTGCGGTCTTCCAACTTCAGCCCCATGAACATCCTGGGCATCAATGGAAAATGAAAGGCCATGTGGAGTTCATCTCCGTCACCGAAATATGGGCGAAGATCCGCGGGCCACTGATTGGCCTCCGCCAGAAGCATCCTGCCCGGAAAGTTTTCATCGAGTTTTCGCCGCAACTCCTTCAGGACAGCGTGCGTCTCCGGCAAGTTCTCACAATTTGTGCCCTCGCGTTCCACCAGGTAGGGCACGGCGTCGAGCCGGAAGGCGTCAACCCCCATCTCCAGCCAGAACTTCATCACATTCCACATCTCTTCCCGAACCGCAGGATTGTCGTAGTTGAGATCGGGCTGGTGACTGAAAAAGCGATGCCAATAGAAGGATCTTGAAGTCGGGTCCCACGCCCAGTTGGACGTTTCCGTATCAAGAAAGATGATGCGGGCGCCCTTGTACCGGCTGTCGGTGTCGCTCCAGACATACCAATCGCGTCGTGGATTGTCCTGCGAACTTCGCGACTCTTGAAACCACGGGTGCTGATCCGATGTGTGATTCAACACTAATTCGATGATGACCCGGATTCCTCGGTCGTGGGCCGACCCCAGAAACTTCCGGAAATCGTCCAACGTTCCATAGCTTGAATGGACTGCGCAGTAATCCGCGATATCGTAGCCATCGTCGCGCAGAGGCGAGGGGAAGAATGGCATGAGCCATATCGCGTTGATCCCCAGTTCCTGAAGGTAGTCGAGCTTCCCTTCCAGCCCTTGAAAATCACCGATGCCATCCCCATTGCTGTCGTGGAAAGTGCGCACGTGGACTTGGTAAATGATCGCGTCCTTGTACCAAAGCACATCCCGGTTTAGTGGCATTCAAGTGTCCTATTCCAAGTGTCCTAACCATGGTGCCGCGAACGGCATCATCGTCATCCACCAGCAGGACCCGTTCGAGGATTCTGCCTACCGATCATAAAGGTTGACCAAAGATCGAAGTTTCGCGCTCAGCTCGCCGCTTAATGCACCCGGACGATAACGCCATTTCCAGTTTCCGCTGACCGTGCCGGGAAGATTCATCCGAGCGGCGCTCCCCAGGCCCAGCACATCCTGCAACGGAACAATCGCCACGTCAGCGACCGACGCCATGACCGCGCGGATCATGATCCAGTTGATTTCAGAATCGTCGTGGAAGTTGAGATAGGCGCGGGCGAAGTCGCGCTCTTTGCGAACATCTTCCGGAGTGCGCGTGCTGTCGCTGGCGCCGGAACTGGTCCACCAACCCAGAGTCGTGTCATTGTCGTGTCCGCCGGTGTAGGCGACCAGGTCGCGGCTGTAGTTGTGCGGACGAAACGACGGTCCCTGGGGATCATTGCCGAATGCGAACTGCAAAAGGCTCATGCCCGGCAGACCGAATTGCTGACGTAACTTCTCCACTGGCGGAGTGATGACGCCCAGGTTCTCCGCGACAATCGGCAGTCCGCCAAACGCGTTTTGCAGTGCCGACAGAAAATCTTCTCCTGGCCCTTTGACCCAGCGCCCGTGAGTAGCGGTCGTTTCGCCAGCGGGAACCTCCCAGTACGATTCAAAGCCGCGGAAATGATCGAGGCGCACCACATCGAAAAGCGCGAGCGACGCTCGGAAGCGCTCGATCCACCACTTGTATCCGGTCGCAGCCAGCAAGTCCCAGCGATAAATCGGATTCCCCCAAAGCTGTCCCGTGGCGCTGAAATAATCCGGGGGTACGCCGGAGACCACGGTTGGGCGCCCCTGATCGTCGAGACAAAAAAGCTCGGGATGAGCCCAGACGTCCGCGCTGTCATGCGCGACATAGATCGGCACGTCGCCCATGAAGCGGATTTCGCGCTGCTGGCAATAAGCCTTAAGATGCTCCCACTGCCGGAAGAATTCGAATTGCCAATACTTGTAGGCCTTAAGTTCCGGCTCCAGTTTTCTTGACCATTCGCTCACGGCATGCGGATCGCGCGTGCGAATCTGTGGATCCCATGAGGTCCACGTGGTTCCATGGTGTACGTCTTTGCAGGCCATGAAGAGTGCATAATCATCGAGCCACGGACTGGCGCTTTCACAAAAGCGGTCGAAGGCGGCACGATCGGCGCGGGAACCGTCAGCAAAGAAAACCTGGGCTGCCCGGCGTAAAGTCGCCATCTTGAATTCGATCACCGGTCCATAGTCGACGAAGTCTTCGGGAAAGGGCGGAGCCTGAGCGAGGTCCAGGTCTGACTCCAGGTCTGACTCTCGGAGCAAGCCCTGATCGCGCAGACGCTCAAGACTTATTAACAGCGGGTTGCCGGCAAGAGCGGAGAAGCACTGGTACGGGGAATCGCCGTAGCCGGTGGGATTCAGCGGCAGCACTTGCCACAACTTCTGTCCGGCGGCAGAGAGGAAGTCCGCAAACTCGTAGGCGCACGGACCGAGATCGCCGATGCCCTGGCGGCCGGGCAGAGAAGTGAAGTGGAGCAGAATTCCACTACTTCGCGGAAACTTCACTCCGTAACAATACGCAGGTCGGTAGCGTTAGAGCAAGGCACGCACCATGCCTGAGATCGACGGCGGTGCCGAAAGGATCGGCTCGGCGCGCTACGCGGGTCAGGGTCTGTCTTCTCGCAACGTTTTACAAGTCGGTTACGCTGCGTGTATCGTTGATCCCGCAACTTTCTGTGTCTTCATAAGCGGGTGACTCACATGTCCATGCATCGAACCGCTCTCGTAGCTTTCCTGGCGTTCACCGCCTTGGCGCAGAGAGCAACGTCTGCCTCCAACCCCCCAGCATCACCGCAGGCGGCAGAAGCAAAATCGGCACCGGAGCGGGTGACGGCTGATACGCCGCGGGTAACACCGGGCGGAGCGACTTTCACGGTTCCTTCCGGTTGGTCGATCGTGACCGGCAAGAACCTGGTCATACTGGAGCCGCCCGAGACGGACACGCACATTGCCATTGTCGACTCCCAGGCAGCCGATGCCAGTGCCGCGGTCGCGGCCGGCTGGGTGGCATACAAACCTGATGCGAAGCGGCCGCTTAGGCTGGTTACGCCACGCCCTGCGCGCGAGGGCTGGGATGAGCGGCTGGTGTTTGAGTACGAGACCTCTCCGAACGAGCGTGCCGTTGTACACGTTGTTGCGTTGCGGGCCGGCAGCACGTGGACCGTGTTCATGCTCGACGGAAGTGAACCGACAGTTGAGAAGCGCGGTGCACCGATTTCGCTGATCTTCGAAAGCTTGCGCCCGAAAGGCTACCACCGCGAGTCTTTTGCCGGCCGTAAGCCGCAACCGCTGGATGCTGCACATATCGCTCAGATCACAGCGTTCGTTGAAACCTCCATGCAAGAACTTGGTATCCCCGGGGCTTCAATGGCGCTCATTGATGGCGGCAAAGTTGTGTATCAGGGTGGGTTTGGCGTGCGCGAGCTGGGCAAGCCGGAGCGGGTGGACGAAAATACGGTGTTCATGGCGGCGTCCAACACAAAGGGAATGACGACATTGCTCCTGTCAGAGCTGGTCGACGAAAAAAAGCTGAAGTGGGATCAACCGGTGATCGACGTCTACCCGAGCTTCAAACTTGGCGATGCGGAAACTACGAAAAAGGTTCTCGTCAAGAACCTGATTTGCGCGTGCACCGGACTGCCGCGACAGGATCTGGAATGGATATTCGAGTTCAAGAATGCAACTCCGGAATCCACCCTCGCTTTGCTCGGGACCATGCAACCAACCAGCAAGTTTGGCGAGGTCTTTCAGTACAGCAATCTGATGGCGGCGGCTGCGGGATACATTGGCGCACACCTGGTGTATCCGAACCGGGAGCTCGGGGCCGCTTACGACGAAGCGATGCAGCAAAAGATTTTCGATCCCCTCGGGATGAAATCGACGACCTTCGATTATGCGCGTGCCCTCGCCGGCAACCATGCCAGCCCGCACGGGGACGATGTGGATGGCAAGCCCGCCGTGGCCAGCATGGCCTTCAATTACTCGGTCGTGCCGGCCCGTCCCGCGGGTGGCGTGTGGACCTCGGCCGGCGATCTGATCCGTTACGTGCAACTCGAGCTTGCGCTGGGGAAGCTGCCTAATGGCAAGCAGCTGGTTTCGGCAGAGAATCTGCTGGCGCGCCGTGCGCCGCAGATTGCCCTCGGCGAGGACGCGACTTATGGGATGGGCTTGATAGTAGACCGCAAATACGGAATTCCGGTTGTCAGTCACGGCGGCAGCATGGCGGGCTTCAAAAGTAACCTTTACTTTCTGCCGGACTCCGGCATTGGCGCCGTGCTGCTCACCAATTCGGATAATGGGGGCATGCTTGTGAGTCCGTTCGGGCGTCGCTTGCTGGAGGTCGTCTTCGACGGCAAACTCGAGGCAGCCGGCGACGTTGCGGCCCAGGCAGCACGCCATAAAGCAGCCCTTGCCAAGGACCGGGAACGACTCGTAGTGCCTGCTGCCCCGGCGCTGGTGGCTGGTTTGGCAAAGCGGTATTCCAGCAAGGAGCTCGGTGAGCTTGCCGTGCTGAACCAGGACGGAGCGACCACGTTCGATTTCGGCGAGTGGAAAAGCGCGGTGGCATCGCGGAAGAATGACGACGGTACGACCTCGTTCATCACGATCGATCCCACCAATAGCGGGTTCGAATTCGTGGTGGCTGAACGCGCCGGCAAACGGGTGCTGATCATACGTGATGGCCAGCACGAGTACATCTTTACGGAGGTTGCCTGATCGCGCCGGGCTCCTCGCATCTCTTGTTCGCGACTCGCGTTTCGATCGGCTCGAGATTGTGCCTGGATCACGGGCTAACCGCAAGTAATCCGCCTTGGACGAAAACTGATCTTATAAGCACCCGATGGGGATAGTTGCTGTAAACGCATTTGGTTTGACTCTACCTTTCCAGCGGTACAATCCACAGTGAGACATCAAAGAAGAACCGTGATTCGAGCATCAGCAACCCAACCCAGGCGTGGCGAACATGGCGGAACAGAGCGTACAGACCAAGACCGATCGACCGTCACCCAGAAACGAACAGGAATTGCGGCACGCTCGCTTCGCCATGCGGCTCTCCCTGATCTTTGGTCTAGTAATGCTGGGGGGCAAGACTACTGCCTACTTCATGACACATTCGGCTGCGATTCTTTCGGACGCGGCAGAATCGGTTATTCACGTAGTGGCGGTGGCATTTGCCGCTTTCAGCCTCCGGCTCAGTACCAAACCTGCGGCCCCTCAGTTCCTGTACGGCTACGAACGAATCACGTTTTTCTCTGCCGGGTTTGAGGGCGCGATGATCATCTTGGCTGCCATCTTCATACTGGCAGCGGCCATCCAGAAGTGGCTGGCGGGGCTCCGCTTAGAGAACTTGGGCACGGGCGCGCTGCTGGTGCTGGCGGCTGGGATTCTGAACGCCGGACTCGGCTACTATCTGTTGCGTGTAGGGCGTAGGACCAACTCTCTCATCCTCGAAGCCAACGGGAAGCACGTTCTTACTGACAGTTGGACCAGCTTTGGGGTAGTGGCCGGACTGGGGCTGGTACTGCTGACCCGTTGGAAGCCGTTCGATCCGCTGGTAGCGATTGCTGTAGCAGTGAATATCCTGTGGTCTGGCGGTCACCTGGTGTGGCGCTCGGCTGTAGGGCTGCTCGACTATTCCGACCCAAGCGCAGGTCGGCAAATTCGAGAGAAATTAGACGCGATCTGCTGCGAGTTGGGCATCCACTATCACGGCGTGCGTTTCCGAACCACCGGATACCGCCAGATCATCGAGGTCCATCTCTTGTTCCCTCATCTGACTCCTGTGGGGGAAGCGCATCGGTTGGCAACGATTTTGGAAGAGCGTTTACCGTTGGAGATGAAGATGCCCGCCGAAGTCATCACGCACTTGGAATCGCTGGACGATCACGCTGCTGTCCACCGCGAAGAACACTATACTGGGAAACCTGAGTAGTAAGTGCTTTCGATTCCGCTCTGGCATCGGTCGCTGTCGAATACTCTCGCACCGCCCGGTAAAACTCTGCGGCCGATTCATCGGTCAACTGCCCCTCAAATCGCATCAGCAAGATTTTGTTCGCTGGGTCGAACTCAGATCGGTAACCCATTAAGAGCCTCCACCAAGCCCTCCCACAAGTAAGTCAGAGAAAACTTGGTGCGAAAGGGGGGACTCGAACCCCCACGGGTTGCCCCGCCAGATCCTAAGTCTGGTGCGTCTGCCAATTCCGCCACTCTCGCATGAGTTGAGCTACCGTTTCCCGGATCAACTCCGGCGATCACAAGTCTAGATGCGAACCTGTGCCGATTGCAACGTCGCACTTGGCCGAGGACACCTCTAGCTCTTGACGCTTACGTGTAACCGAACAGTTACGCATTATGCGGAACCGTTCGGTTACATATTTGCTGGGTTCTGGTGGCTTCGCTCAGATTCCCTTTCTCGCCACCAGCTCCGCCGTCGCCTTCTCCGCCACCTCTTCGCGGTAATGCAATACGCGCAGCCCGTCCGCCAGTTGCAAGAGTTCGCCCGGCTCCAGCAAGTGCGCCGGGTTCTTCGGGCCGCCCGCCAGTTTCAACTGCGCCAACGTGAGCGTCTTGTAGACGAGCAGTCCGCCCGGCCGCACCGCCTTCACCATCTCCGAAAACATCTCTCGCTCCAGATAGAAGAACGCCATCACCACTTCGAATTGCGTTTGCGAAGCCTTGAAGTGGGTGAGATCATCTACTACAAAGTGAATGTGGGACGCGAGCGGTCCGGCATTCTGCCGTGCCTGTTCGACTCCGGTTTCGGAGACATCAATGAGCGTGACTTCCCAACCCTGTTTCGCCAGCCAGATCGCGTGCCGTCCCGCTCCTCCCGCGAGGTCGAGCGCGCTTCCTCCATGCGGAAACAACGGCAGAATGTATTCGGAAAATACCTGTGCAAGGAAGGGATCGGGGACCGTCCATGTCTCTGTGCCGGCCGCTTCGCGATATTTATGGTTCCAGCGCTCGCGTTCGTTATCAGAAGAAGAAGAGAACGACATGCCCAGCGATTCTAATTTAGAAGGGAACGCGGTAGAAATTTTGTAATAGGTTCTCAAATTGCCAAATTACACGATTGCAAAATTACCAAATTACAAATGCCCCGACTGACACCCTTTTCGACGCGTCTCTCCGGCCACAACGGCGCCTCGTTTCCGCCGCGCACCGGCGGAGGTGACGACGGCCGCGGGCGCGACGGCGACGACAGCATGCCTGACCTTATTCCTAATTATGGCGAGCGCTTGCGCCGGGCGCGGATGGGACTAGCCGTCGCCATGACGCCCATCGTCATGCTCTTCATTTCTTTCACGGCTGTCTATCTCATCCGGCGTGGATTCCTAAGTCTTGATCTGAGCAACGCAAGTTACATCCAAACCTGGGTTCCGGTCCGATTGCCCTGGACGTTGTTGTTGGCCAACACCGCGGTCCTCGTCGTGAGCAGCATCACGATCGACCTGGCCCGGCGCAAAATCACGCGAGAAGCCGCGCTCGCCCCCGTCCAATCGATGCCAGGCATCTCGCTCGGCGACGAGCGCCGCGTCCCCTGGCTCGCCCTGACCACCGTGCTCGGTCTATTGTTTCTTGCCGGGCAACTTTTCGTTTGGAGCAAGCTTTCCGCCGGAGGTTTTCATCTCGCCGGCGGCACCAGCAGTTCCTTCGTTTACATACTTACTGCGATGCACGGCCTTCATCTGGCCGGCGGCGTACTCGCTCTTTTGTTCGCCGACGTTGCGTCTGTGCTGGATCGCCCGGTTGAAACTCGCCGCATCGTCGTCGACATTACGTCATGGTATTGGCATTGCATGACTGGCCTGTGGATTTACATCCTTATATTGTTCTCGTTCGCGGCGCAGTGAGCCGTCTCTTATACCGCCCAGCGACGCTTTAGTGCTTAAAAATCCGCTCACAGGCTACTCTTGGCGAATACGCCCGATTGGTGCCCAAGAACTGCCGCCGCCAACTCAGCACACGCAGTGGTGATACCCATCACTGACGCCGCATTGCACAACCGTTTAAACTCGTGCCGGTCATTGACCGCTAGCCTGGGAAGATAATTCCCGGATCCGACTGCCGCGAAACTCCTTCCTTAATCGGTAGCCGAGCCGAGCCTTTTTCTCCCCCTTTACCCAGATGCGAAGGACGAATCCCACGAAGCGCATCTGGGGGACGGTGACAGATGCACTCACGATTTCGCGTCGGGCTCCGGACCTATCGCTGACACATGAGCCAGCGCTGCGGGAAGAACACAACCGAACGATTCGATGAGAATAAGGAGCGGACTTATGAATAACCCAACGCAACATCGGAGTTGGATTCCTGGGATGCGCAGGCGAGTAGCGGGCGCCGCGCTGGCTTTGGCAATCATGCTGGTGCCGGCATTCCTGACGATCGGATCGGCGCAGGCGCAGACTTACACTTACAGTGTGCTGCATGCGTTTACGGGCACGCCGGACGGCGCCTACCCCTCGTCATATGGCGCAGGCGCAACGCTGGACGCGGAAGGCAACCTGTACGACACCACCAGCGGTGGAGGCACGTACAGCCTCGGGACGGTGTTCGAGATGAACGCCGGCGGCAAGGTGACCGTGCTCTACAACTTCACCGGCCAGGCGGATGGCGCGAATCCCAACGCAGGCTTAGTGCGGGACGCGCAGGGCAATCTTTATGGCACTACAGGATATGCCGGAATCTCTCCCTACCCATTTGGCTGGGGAACGCTATTCAAACTCGACACGGCCGGCACGGTGACCGTGCTTCACACCTTCACCAACAATCCGGATAGCGCACAGCCGTTGGCAGGGTTGGTGCAGGACGCGCAGGGCAACCTGTATGGCACTACATACTATGGCGGCGTTTACGGTTCGGGAACGGTGTATGAGGTGGATAACACCGGCAAGGAGACCGTGCTTTACAGCTTCACCGGAAAGACCGACGGCTACCAACCCTACGGAGGTGTAGTGCTAGACGCGCAGGGCAACCTATACGGGACTACCGCGTCGGGTGGCGCTTACGGCCAGGGAACGGTATTCAAGCTGGACACGGCCGACAACGAGACCGTGCTCTACAGCTTCTGCGTTCAGGGCAATCCCTGCACGGACGGCGCAGGGCCCGAGGCAGCTCTAGCGCTGGACGCGCAAGGCAACCTCTATGGCACCGCCTCCGGCGGCGGCGCCTTGGGGCACGGGACGGTGTTCAAGGTCGATACTTCCGATCACATGACCGTGCTCTACAGCTTCGCCGGGCTTCCGGACGGCGCATCCCCCGTGGCAAGCGTCGTGCTGGACGCCGAGGGCAACCTGTATGGCACGACCTTTGATGGCGGAAATCTTGGGTGCGGCCCTTGGCAAAACTGCGGAACAGTGTTCGAGCTGGCTACGGCCGGCAGCGAAACCGTGCTCCACCGCTTCACGGGCACTGGGGGCGACGGCGGGAACCCCTGGGCGGCCTTAGCGTTGGACGCCAAGGGCGACCTGTTCGGCACCACCTTTGATGGCGGGAATCTTGCCTGCAATTCGGGGTATGGCTGCGGAACGGTGTTCGAACTGACGCCTGCGAAACTGACCACGGTAGTAGCCCCGACGTTCTCGCCAGGGGCAGGGATTTACACAGCAGTACAGTCGGTGACGCTGGCGGACACCGCTCCTGGTGTAACGATTTGCTACACCACCAACGGTTCTTTGCCAGCCGTGAGTGCGGCTGGAGTGTGCACGGCCGGTTTGACGTATTCTTCTTCTTCGCCGATTCCGGTCAGCACCTCAACCACGATCTACGCTGTTGCCGGCGGTAACGGGTATGCGAGCAGCAGCCTGGTTCGTGCGATTTACACCATAGATGCTCCCGCCCCGACGTTCTCCCAAGCGGCAGGGATTTACACAACAGTACAGTCGTTGACGCTGGCGGACACCGCTCCTGGTGTAGCGATTTGCTACACCACCAACGGTTCTTCGCCAGCCGTGACTACGGCTGGAGTATGCACGGCCGGTTCGACGTATTCTTCGGCGATTCCGGTCAGTACCTCAACCACGATCTACGCTGTTGCCGGCGGTAACGGGTATGCGAGCGGCAGCCTAGCTCGTGCGATTTACACCATAGATGCTCCCGCCCCGACGTTCTCGCCAGCGGCAGGGATTTACAGAACAGCACAGTCGGTGACGCTGGCGGACACCGCTCCTGGCGTAACGATTTGCTACACCACCAATGGTTCTTCGCCAGCCGTGAGTACGGCTGGAGTATGCACGGCCGGTTTGACGTATTCCTCTTCTTCGCCGATTCCGGTCAGCACATCAACCACGATCTACGCTGTTGCCGGCGGTAACGGGTATGCGAGCAGCAGCCTGGTTCGTGCGATTTACACGATCGACTAATGATCGCGTAACAAGGAATTAAGTGGGCAACGTAACGCAGAAAGCCCGCGCCGTACTCCAGTCGATGGCGGACTCGCTCCTCAGCCGCTAGACTCCGGCGGCGCGATCCAACTCGGCTGCTGCTCCGGCTTCGCCGCAGACGAAGCGGAAGTTCTCTTCCCGCTCGGCCTCGCAGTCGCCGACGATGCCCAGCGCCTTGTAGAATGCGGCACGCAGCGCGTTGACTCCGGCCTTGGCCTGCGGCGTCCGCGTCCCGACAAGTGCGCTCATCACTTGGGCGCGGCGCTCGGCATTTGATCGTCCGGCCAGCCCCCAAAGGTCGAAGCGTCCGGCGGTGTGTATTTTTAGCAGGCGGATGGCCTGCAATGTTTCCGCCGACATCGGGCAGGTCTCGGCGGCGGCGCGAGCGAGCGTGCCTGGCCTGCGCATGTTGCAGGGCGCGCCCGGCGCTCCGATGGCGGGCTGGTTCTTTTTCAGCTTCATGGGTTGCTCCCTTCAGGTTCTGCGGGTTCATTCGCTTTGCCTCCCGCAGATACTGCTGCACGCTCATTCACGACGTCTTGCGGGTTTTCATCGACGTACTTAACGACGATCCGGCCATCGGAATACCTTCGCCAGATCACGCCGCCGTTCAGAGTCCAAGCTGTGTCTAAAAATGGCGCAAATGTTGCGATTGTCGCGTTTTTGGCAATTCATGGAATCAGCAAGTTACTGAATCCTCGTTGGCCACCGGGCTTATAATAGAAAGATTCGGTAGCGAGTTTTGATCCGTCTGTAGTGCCAGGGGAAGATGTCGACAGATAGCATTGTTGTTCGCGGGGCCCGGGTTCATAACCTCAAGAACATTGATTTTGAGATCGAGCACAACACTCTGACCGTCGTCACCGGCGTCTCCGGTTCCGGCAAATCGTCGCTTGCCTTCGACACGATCTACGCTGAAGGACAGCGCCGTTATGTCGAGTCGCTGTCCGCGTATGCGCGCCAGTTTCTGGAGCGGATTGAGAAGCCCGACGTCGATCTGATCGAAGGTATCGCGCCCGCGGTTGCCATCAAGCAGAAGAATTCCACCCGCAATCCGCGCTCCACCGTCGCCACTGCCACCGAGATCTTCGATTACCTGCGCCTGCTCTTCGCCCGCGTCGGACGCACCTACTGCCTGCAATGCGGTCAGGAAGTGAAAAAAGATACGGTGGACGAAGTCGCCGACCGCCTGCTTGCACTGGGTGACGGCACTCGTTTGCATGTGTTCTTTCCGATTCAGCCGTACGTTCCTGCGGCGGCGGCGGAAGACAAAGGCGCCAGGAAGTCTCGCGGGAGGAAAAAGTCGGACGGGTCGAATCTGCCCTCCGAAGCAATCTCGGATGCGATTAAGGCGCGCCTCTTCGATCTGCGCAAACGCGGCTTCAACCGCCTCTTTCAGAACGGCCAGGTCTTCGAGTTCTCGACCCCGGAGTCGCTCCTCGACGTTGACTTTTCCGAACCCGTCTTTGGACTAGTGGATCGCCTCGTCGTCTCCGCCGACCAGCGCTCCCGCATTGTCGATGCCATCGAGATCGGCTATCGCGAAGCGGGCGAGGTTATTTTCGAAACCGCGCGTCGGGACGAGGATGGCGAAGGCGAAACTCCCCAGCGGCTGCGCTTTTCTCATCGCTTCGAGTGCAAGAACGACGGCAGCCGCTACGAAGAGCCTGAGCCGCGCCTGTTTTCATTCAACAATCCTTATGGCGCCTGCCCCCGTTGTCAGGGCTTCGGCAACACCATCGACATCGATCTCGACCTCGTCATCCCCGACAAGAGCAAGACCTTGAACGAAGGTGCGATCGAGCCCTGGACGAAGCCTAAGTACAGGCCGCTGTTCACCGAGCTCAAGCGCTTCGCGCGCCAGGCAGAAATTCCGCTGGACGTGCCCTGGCATGAACTCGACGCCGGGCAGCAGCGGCTGATCGTCGATGGCAGCAGCGATGTTGGCCGCCGTTTCGGCGGCGTCCGTGGCTTCTTCCAGCATCTCGAGCGCAAGAAGTACAAGCTGCACGTCCGCGTTTTTCTCAGTCGCTATCGCGGATACTCGCTTTGCTTTGCTTGCGGCGGGACTCGCCTGCGCGCGGAAGCGCGGCAGGTAAAGATCGATGGCAAGAATATCTGCCAGGTGTGCAGTATGACGGTCGAAGAGGCAGCCCGCTTCTTCGGTCAACTCACGCTCTCGACTCAGCAAGCCGCGATTGCCGACAAGCTGCTTATCGAACTTCGGGAACGCCTGCGTTTTCTCAACGAAGTCGGCCTCGAATACCTGACGCTTGACCGTCTCGCCTCCACGCTATCGGGCGGAGAAGCGCAGCGCATTCAGCTCGCAACATCTCTCGGTTCGCGCCTGGTCGGCACGCTGTACGTGCTCGACGAGCCTTCCATCGGCCTCCACAGCCGCGATACGCACCGGCTCATCAAGATCCTGCATGACTTGCGCGACCTGGGAAACACGATCCTCGTGGTCGAGCACGACCCCGACATCATGCGCGCCGCCGACCGCATTCTCGACCTCGGCCCCGGAGCCGGAGAAAATGGCGGAAAAGTCGTCGGCGCCGGCACCTACAGCGAGATCATCAAGATGCCGCACTCGCTCACCGGCCGTTACCTCGCCAACGAACTTCACATCCAGATTCCACCGCGACGCCGGCAGCCGGGGTCGCACAAACTCCGCATCACCGGCGCGCGCGCGCACAACCTGAAGCACATCGATCTTGAAATTCCGCTCGGCATGCTGGTGGCGATTACCGGCGTCTCCGGCTCGGGGAAATCTTCGTTGCTCCATGACGTTCTCTATCAGGCGTTGGCCACGGCCAAGCGGCAGACCAATGGCAGCGCTTCCGCCGCCATTTTGTGCGACAGCATTGAAGGCGACGAGTTTCTCGACGAGGTCGTCCTCGTCGATCAATCGCCCATCGGCCGCACTCCGCGCTCGAATCCGGTCACTTATATCAAGGCTTTCGACATCATCCGCGAACGTTTTGCTTCACTGCCGGAAGCCAAGAAGCGCGGCTTCCCTGCCGGGCATTTTTCTTTTAATGTGCCCGGTGGCCGCTGCGAAAACTGCCAGGGTGACGGCACGGTCACTGTCGAAATGCAGTTTCTGGCCGACGTGGAGCTGATCTGCGACGAATGCAAGGGTACGCGCTACAAGCCGCAGGTGCTCGAAATCCACTACAAAGGCAAGAATATTCACGAAGTCCTGAACCTGACTATTCGCGAAGCGCTGAAGTTCTTTGCCGACGTTCCCCGGCTCACGGAAAAATTGCGCGTGCTCGATGAAGTTGGCCTCGGCTACCTGCGTCTCGGCCAGTCGGCCACCACGCTCTCCGGAGGCGAAGCGCAGCGCATGAAGCTGGCCGCGCACCTCCAGCCCGGAACTCGCCCAGCCAGCCGCTCCGCAGAGGGCGGTGACGGGCGCAAACGGAAGCGGCGCATGCTTTACATCTTCGATGAGCCTACGACCGGCCTGCACTTCGACGATGTCAGCAAACTACTTTCCGCTTTTCGCCGTCTAATCGATGCGGGAGGCTCCATTGTCGTAATCGAACACAATCTCGAGGTCATCAAAACGGCCGACTGGGTCATCGACCTCGGTCCCGAAGGCGGCGATCGCGGTGGGAACCTCGTCGGCTCGGGCCCGCCCGAAGCGATCGCGGAGCTCGAGAACTCTTACACTGGACAGTACCTGAAGCAAGTCTTGAACGGGAACGGCGTACGCGAAGGAGGGAATAATGCAAATGAATCCCCATCTGGCATTCAACGGGGAATGCGAGGCGGCCTTTAAGTTCTACGAGAAGTGCCTCGGTGGCAAAGTCGTCACGATGATGACGTACGGGGATTCGCCCATGGCAGAACAAATGCCGCCCGCCTGGCGCAGGAAGATCATCCATGCTGCCTTCGCCCTGGGCGACCACCAATTGACGGGCGCCGATGTGCCGCTGGAGAGTTATCAGAAACCGCAGGGCTTCTACGTGTTGCTCAACATCGGCGCTGAGGCGGAAGCGGATCGCATCTTCAAGGCTCTGGCAGAGAACGGTGCGGTGCAAATGCCGATCCAGGAAACCTTCTGGGCGCCGCGTTTCGGCATGCTCGTTGATCAGTTTGGCACGCCGTGGATGATCAATTGCGGAAAACCGGCCTGACGCTTCGCTTCCCGCAACACTGCGTTTGGTCAAGACGGAACTAAACGATCCGTGTCTGATTAATCGAATGGTGCCCAGTAAAATACTCAACTGGCGGAGCGCCCGGCGTCCTCGTCCGGCACGACCCGCAGATTCGGCCCAAGCATGAACCGCCCGGTCACAATCGCGATCCTGCTCATCGTTCTGGCTGCCTGTGGCCTCGCCCAGACCCACACCACCGTCCGCCATTACAAAGAACGCATCGACGACACGCCCCCAGAAATCGCCCAGGCTGAAGACGCCATCCAGAAAGACGATTTCACTACCGCAGAGACCCTGCTGAGAAAGGCGCTCGATAAAGATCCCAACAACTACCAGGCGTGGTTCGATCTCGGATTCGTTCTCAACCGCCTCGCCCGCACCGACGAATCCATCGCCGCGTATCGCAAGTCGGTCGCCGCCAAGCCCGACGTTTTTGAATCGAACCTCAACCTGGGCCTGATGCTCGTCCGCGCCAATAATCCCGCGGCCGAGCAATTTCTGCGCGCTGCCACAACGCTCAAACCCACCGATCACAGGGAAGAAGGTCAGGCCCGCGCCTGGCTCGCGCTCGCACATCTCCTCGAAAATAAAAAGCCGGACGACGCCCTCGCGGCTTACCGCAAAGCTTCCGAGCTCACACCGAAGGATCCCGAACCGCATCTCTCTGCCGGTCTGCTGCAAGAGCGGCAAAAAGAATTCTCCGCCGCCGAAGCCGAATACAAACAAGTCCTGGCACTCGATCCACGCTCGACGGAAGCCGCGATCGGCCTGACCAACCTGTACATGAAGTCCGGCCGCCTCGGCGAAGCCGAGCCCCTGCTGCGCCGGCTGGCTGCCGAACGCCCCGATGACGCCGGCCTTCATCTCCAACTGGGGCGCGTACTCGCCGCGCAGGGCAAGAAAGACGACGCCATCGCGGAACTCCAGACTGCGCTGAAACTCGCCCCGGCGGACGCCGACGCGCAGCGTGATCTCGCCGACCTTTATGCAAGTGCCGGAAAGAATGATCTCGCGGAAACCGCCTATCGCGCTCTGGTCGCGGCTCACCCGAAAGACGCGGAATTGCATCGCGGGCTGGGGAAGGCTCTGCTGCTTCAGAAAAAATTCCCGGAAGCCCAACAGGAGTTTCTGGCAGCGGTCCGGCTGAAGCGCGATTGGCCCGAGGTCTACGTCGATCTGGCCTTTGCGGCCAGCGAGAACAAGAACTACGATCTCACGATCAGAGCCCTCAATGGGCGCACCATGTTAGATGCGGAGATGCCTGCAATCTGTTTTTTTCTTCGGGCCTCCGCGTATGACCACTTGCGCGACTACAAACACGCCGCGGTCGATTATCATCACTTTCTGGATGTTGCCAATGGGAAGTATCCTGATCAGGAGTGGCAGGCTACCCACCGCCTGATCGCCATTGAACCGAAGAAGCGTTGACTGCCATGCGCCGCCTTGCCTTTTTTATGCTTCTCGTTGTCCTTGCCCTCGCCTCCTCTTACGGCGCGGCCAAGGACGAAACCGTAGACGAACTCAAAGCCCGCTTCGAAAGCGCGCATCCCGACGACCGCCCCGAACTCGCCATCCGGATCGCACAGTATCAGCTCCGCAATGCCGACAAGCTCTACAACGATGGCAAGGTCGACCAGGCCCGCGCCGCCGTCGATGACATCGTTACCTACTCCGAGAAAGCTCGCGACGCCGTAACGCAAACCAAGAAGCACCTCAAGCATGTCGAGATCGATGTCCGAAAAATGGCCGAGAAGCTGCGTGACATCAAACGCACTCTCGTCTTCGAGGACCAGCCTCCCGTCGAACAGGCCATCCGCCGCCTGGAAGACGTCCGCACCACCCTGCTCAAAGAAATGTTCGCCAAGGAAGGACGATAAGAAGGAACAGAAGAAATGAAGCCGGACGTCCATTCGCGCTGGCACTGGCGCTGGCGCACCACGCTCGGCCTAGTGCTGTTGCTCGCGCTCCCGCTCTTCTTGCCAGTCGGCTCGCCGCTTTGGGCCCAGCGCCGCCGCGACCCGCTCAATCCGCTGGAGATCGACCAGCTCCGCGACGCCATGCTCGACCCCGACCAGCGCTTAAAGCTCTACGTGAAGTTTTCGCGGGATCGCATGACCAAGCTTGAGCAAATGCGCAGCGATCCCAAGACCACCGAGCGCGCTCGCCAAACTCATGACATGCTGGAAGATTTCCTTGCCGTCTACGACGAACTCAACGACAACATCGACATGTACGTCGGCCGCAAGGACGACATACGCAAGCCGCTGAAAGTCATCATCGAAGCCGACACCGAATTTCAATCCAAGCTGCGCGCCCTCAAGAACTCCGCGAACACCAATGCCGCCGAAGCGAAGCAGTACGAATTCCTGCTCACCGACGCCCTCGACACCGTAGACTCCAGTGCCGACGACCACCGCAAAACCGTCGCCGAAGTCGAGGAATACATGAAGCACAAGAAGAAGAAATAGGGCGACGACGCCCGCAGCAAACTTCTTTACCACAGAGAGTTTGTTTTGTGAAGGCTGATGGCTGACGGCTGATAGCTGACGGCTGATGGCCGCCACGTGCTACTCTTCCCTCAACGTGTCCCCAAAGCTCGCCGAAATTTTTCACGAAGCCTATCGCGAACTCCGGCCCCGCACGCCCGCGCCGCCGATGCCTCCCATGGATGTTCGTTTCTATCCTTTCGTCTCCCTCAACAACACCATTCGCCTCCGCCAGGGAAAGCTTTACATCCGCCTCTCCGACCTGCTCGAAGGCGCTCCCGAAGCCGTGCAGCACTCGATCGCCCACATCCTGCTGGCCAAGCTCTATCGCCAGCCGGTCGATCGCATCCACAGCGCCCGTTATCGCCGCTATGTCGCCAGCCACGATGTTGCCGCCAAAGCGCGCCTCGTCCGCCAGATGCGCGGACGGAAGCACATCCACTCCGCCCGCGGCCATCACTACCATCTGGAAGAAATCTTCGACGACCTCAACCACCGCTTCTTCCACGGGCTCATGGGACGCCCGCAACTCACCTGGAGCCGGAACCACGCCCGTAGCAGTCTCGGCCACTACGACCCCGCCCACAACGCCATAGTCATCAGCCGAGTCTTCGACCACCCGCGCGTTCCGCGCTACGCCGTCGAATACATTTTGTTTCACGAGATGCTGCACTTGAAGCACCCGGTAAAACTGCGGGGCAGCCGGAGGTGTGTGCACTCGAGAGAGTTTCTGACGGAAGAGAGGATGTTTCCTGAGCTCGCACAGGCAAAGAACTTCTTGCGGATTATCTGAAAGCGGAGGGAGATTCTGGTTCTCAGTGAGTGTAATCGGGATTTTTCACCAATTGGCATGGTAGATTAGCGCGAATGCAATGTCGGCTTTCCAGATAATCCGAGCTGTTCTAGTTAGAGCGCTGAAGTTGGCTATATTGGCGGTCGGAGTTTATGGGATCTGTGCGGCGGCTCTTAGCATTCAACGGGCGAGTTCCCCAACCTCGAAAGACGTGTGCGATCGCGTTAAACTCGGCATGACGGTAGATCAAATCGATAATGCAACGAGGTCTTTTGAAGGATGGCAACTTCTGCGGGCCGATGGCGTGATGGTGATTTCCACTGGTCCGCACCCTGACAGTCCAGTCTGTAGAGTTGCGATTGACCCCCAGACACATCGAGCCGTCTCCAAGTCTATGGGGCCGCTGCAACAGGGCGATTGGCCTACCCTATGAGAACATTCTGGCCGAAACCTTCAGGCTGGCTTCTGTTCGGGTTGGCGACGATCATTGTTCTTTGGCCGCAGCTGATCATTCCTCTTCGTGGGTACGGAACGCTTTCATTCGCGTCGGCCTATCGCGAGGTCCGTATCGGCATGACTTGGGATGAATGGCAGCAATTGCAGCGCCGACAAGGAGTTCAGTGCGTCTGTGATGCGACGTCCTGTTATGTGGACGATCTGTTACGAACCTACAACGTGACATTCAGAAGCGGAGAGGGTGAACCGCTGCGAGTTTACTCAAAACGAGCCTACGTACACTTCCCAATTCGACCCTCTTGGAAACTGCTCCATCGTTGACGCTATCAGGCGATTTCACTCAGATACTGGCATTGCCTGGCCTGACAAATGTCTGTCGCTAAAAAAAAACCCGAACCGCGCGGGTCCGGGTCTCGGGAACTGCATAACCTGTCCAGTAACAAGAAAATTATCGCCAGCCGGACGCCGGAAATCAACGTTACGAAGATAGCTGTCATTCCGAGCACCTGGTTTTGGCGCGAGGAATCTGCGGTTTTTCCATGGGCCGAAATGCAGATCGCTCCCCTTCGGCTACGCTCAGGGTCGGGATGACAATCTATTTTCTTCTCGCGAAACTACCGTTTCCCCGTGTGATGCAAATCACAGCTATCCGTGATTCACTGCGTTGACCGCCTCCCGCTCGAAACCGTATCCTGTTGATATTGAAATTGCATTTCATTTTCAATTAGAAAACGGGACTTACTCAATGCTTCAGGCATTCATCATTACCCTCCGCGAAGGCGTCGAAGCCGCTCTCATCGTCGGCATCACCCTGGCCTATTTAGCCAAGATCTGCCGCAACGATCTGCGCAAGTCGGTCTACGCCGCCCTCGCAGCCGCCTTTGCCGGATCGATCGCCGTAGCCGTCGTGGTTTCCCACTTCAAGTTAAACGAGGACATTTTCGAAGGCTGGGTCATGCTGGTCGCTGCCGTTTTTGTCGTCACCATGATCGTCTTCATGATGAAGACCGGCCGCAAGCTCAAAGGCCAGATCGAAAACAAGGTCGGCTTGTTCGCCCGTGGCGATGCATGGATCGGCCTCTTCCTCTTCGTCTTTCTCATGGTGATGCGTGAGGGCGTCGAAACCGTTCTGATCCTTTCCGCCGTCACGCTGAACTCGAGCGAGTTGATGAGCTTCATCGGAACCGTCCTGGGAATTGTCGTCGCCATCCTGTTCGGCGTGATGTTCGTCAAGGGCAGCGTCAAAATCAATCTGCAGAAATTCTTCAAGGTCACCAGCGCGATTCTTTTCCTGGTGGCGGGGCAACTTGTGATCTCCGGCCTGCACGAGCTCTCCGAGAACGGAGTGCTTCCCTCTTCCCGCCAGGAGATGGCCATCATCGGCCCCATCGTCCGCAACGATTTTTTCTTCTTCATCACCATTTTCGCGCTGGCCGCGCTGATGGTGCTGTTTGAAATGAAGAGCCGCCAGCCGGTTGAACTGCCGCCAGCCGGCGCCGCCCGCCGCAAAGCGCTCTGGACCGTGCGCCGCGAGCGCCTCTGGATGGCCTCGGTTTACGTTTTCTCGTTCGCCTTCATCGTGATGGTCACCGCCAGCTTCATCTACGAGAAGAGCGCCAGCGCGCTCTCGCCCGCCGCCGAAGTGACCTTTGTCAACGGTAAAGTGGCCATCCCGCTGAAGGAGGTTTACGACGGCGAACTGCACCGCTTCGAAGCGAAGGAAGGCGGCGTGGAAGTCCGTTTCTGGCTTTACCAGAAGCCCGATGGAAAAGTTGCCACGCTTTTCGACGCCTGCGAAATCTGCGGACCGGTCGGCTTCTACAAGAACAAACAGGGAGTGATCTGCAAGAACTGCGCCGCCCAAATGAACCCGCAGTCGATCGGCATGCCCGGCGGCTGCAATCCGATTCCGTTGAAGGCGCAGGTCACCGACGACGCAGTCATTGTCTCGGAAGCCGACGTCGCGGCCGGCAGACACTACTTCGAGCCGAAATAATGTTTCCCCGCATCGTCTACGAATCGTTTCGCCGTCAAGCGCGACGCAAGCTTCTCGCGGGCATCGCGATCACGCTGGGCGTAGCGGTCGCCACCGCCATGATCGCCGTCGCCACGGATATCGGAGACAAAATCAATCGCGAACTGCGCAGCTACGGCGCCAACCTGGTCGTTACGCCGCAGGAAGACACACTCGACGTGGAAGTGGGCGGCGTGAATCTGAAGCCGCCAAGCGACGGCGCGTTCCTCAACGAAGCGGACCTCCCGAAAATTCGCGGCACCTTCTGGCACCACAACATCGTCGGCTTCTCGCCCATGCTGCCCGTCACCGTCAAAGTCGGCGAAGGCAACAACAATAATAAAGACGCGAAGGATGTCACCCTGGTCGGCACCTATTTCAATAAGGCGCTAAGCTTCGGCAAAGACGATTTCACCACCGGCGTCCGGATCACACATCCCTGGTGGAAAGTGGAAGGCTCGTGTGGGGACGGGCGCCTCGCCCGTCCAGGGCGAGTCGAAGACTCGCCATCCTCCTGCGGCTGGCCCGACGACAACTCGCAAGACGTGCTCCTCGGCGAACGCCTGGCGGCAAAGCTAGCCAAGAAACCCGGCGACACACTAGAAGTCGACGGCCGTCAACTCACCATCTCCGGCATCCTCTCCACCGGCGGCGCCGAAGACAACCAGATCGTCGCGCCGCTAGCCCTCGCGCAGCAAATTCTCGGCAAACCCGGCGCCGTGCGCCGCGTCTACGTCAGCGCTCTGACCAAGCCCCCGGACGCGCTCTCCGTCCGCGACCCCAAGACGATGACTCCCGAGGTCTACGACCGCTGGTACTGCTCGCCCTACGTGGAGTCGATTGCCTACCAGTTACAGGAAGTCATTCCGCATTCGCACGCGGAGCAGATCCGCCAGGTTGCGCAAAACGAAGGCACGGTGCTCTCGCGCATCAAGGGACTCATGCTGCTGATCACGCTCGCCGCGCTTTTCGCATCCGCGCTCGCCGTTTCCGCTGCCATGGCCACGGCTATCTACGAGCGCCGCGTCGAAGTCGGCCTGATGAAAGCCCTCGGCGCTGGCAATCTCGCGGTCTCTGCGATCTTCTTTGCGGAGGCGCTGCTGCTCGCGCTCGTCGGCGGCATTGCGGGATTTTCCGCCGGAGCGCTGCTCGCCCGCCAGATCGGCCGCTCTATTTTCAACTCGCAGATTTCCATTGAGCCCGTGCTCTTCCCGATCATCATGACCATCGCCGTCTTTGTGACCTTCGCCGGAAGCGCCGCCGCCATCCGCCGCGCCGTGAAGTTCGATCCTGTCTTCGCCCTGCGAGGTGAAGGATGACGACGAGCACCACTCCTGGCAAGCTCCTCACTCCCCAGCAAGTCGCCGATCGCCGCGCTCAGGCGTCGCATACTTCGCCGTGCGTATCGATGTTCGCGCGCATGCTCCTCCGCGCCGCCGTCCTTCGTCGCAGACGCGCCGCCTCGGCTTTGCTCGCCATGATCGTGTCCGCCGCCGTCGCCACCGCGATGATGAACCTCTACGTCGATGTGCAAGCCAAGCTCCGCACCGAGTTCCGAAATTATGGCGCCAATGTAGTCATCGTCGCGAAGGATGGTCAGTCCCTTCCCGCCGACGCACTGGCCAAAGTCGAATCCGTCCTTGGCGCAAAGACGAAGACGCTGGCCGTTCCCTTCTCGTACGCTGTCGCCCGCACCCACGACGGACAATCTGTAGTCGTCGTCGGCACCGACTTCGCCCGCGCCCGCCAGTTGAACCACTGGTGGAAGGTGAGCCATTGGCCCGACGCGCCAAACGAAGCCCTCATCGGCATGCGCGCCGCCACCGTACTTAGCCCTAAGATCGGCCCCAATCGCCAGCCCTTCGAACTCACTTTTCAGGGCAAAGCGATCGAACTCGCTCCCGCTGGGATGCTCCAGACCGGCGCCGGCGAAGACAGCCGCATCTATCTCGATCAATCTGAATTCCAGAACTGGACAGGCGTCGCGCCTTCCACCATCGAGGTCGCCGCCAATGGAACCGCCGCCGAGGTTGAAGCGTCGATTCGCCAGCTCACGCAGGTTCTGCCTGCCGCCGACATTCGCCCCGTCCGGCAGATCATGGAAGGCGAGGCCAATGTGCTGAACAAAACGCGCGCCACGCTCTACGCTTCCGCCATGCTGGTCGTGCTAACTTCCGCTCTCTGCGTGCTCGCCACGCTCATCGGATGGGTCTTCGACCGCCGCCGCGATTTCGCCATCATGAAAGCCCTGGGCGCTTCCGAACGTTTAATCAACGGATTCTTCGCGGCTGAAGCCGCGGCCCTGGGCGTAGTCGGCGCGATTCTCGGCTTCTTCATCGGCATCGGCGTCGCTGCCTGGATCGGACGAGTCAACTTTCACGCGCCCGTCGTGCCTCGCTTCAGCGTTTTTCCATACGTGCTCGCCGGCAGCGTTGCCGTCGCCCTCATCTCGGCCATCCTGCCCATCGAGCTGCTGCGACGCGTGCAACCCGCTATTATTCTGAGGGGAGAGTAGAGTGCTCGACTTTGAAGGAACGGCGAGTTTCGTATCAGGGTATCGCTTTAGCGATACCGAAATTTGCCGAAAGAAGACGCCCCTTTAGGGGCTGCGCAGCGAAAGTTGTAGAAAGAGGAAAGACTAGCAATGATCCAACTCAAGAACGTCACCAAGAGTTATCCCGCCAGAGAAGAAGAAAATAACGGCGGCCTTATAAAAGCGCTCGACGACATCTCTCTCTCGATCGAGCCCGGCGAGTGGGTCGCCATGATGGGCCCCTCGGGCTCCGGCAAGAGCACCATGGTCAATCTCATCGGATGCCTCGACCGCCCCACCAGCGGCGAAATCTGGCTTGACGGACAAAACGTCGCCAACCTCAGCGCCTCTGAACTCAACCATGTCCGCGCCGAAACCATCGGCTTCGTCTTCCAGCAATTCCACATGATTCCGTATCTCACCGCCGTCGAGAACGTCATGCTAGCGCAGTACTTCCACAGCATGACCGACGAAAAGGAAGCGCTCGAAGCGCTCGATCGTGTCGGCCTCAGAGACCGCGCCGGCCACCTGCCCTCGCAGCTTTCCGGAGGCGAGCAGCAGCGCGTTTGCATTGCCCGCGCCCTCATCAACGATCCCAAGATCGTGCTCGCCGACGAGCCCACCGGCAACCTCGACGCCGTCAATGAAGAAATCGTCCTGCGCCTGCTGCGCGAGCTCCACCATCAGGGACGCACCATCGTCATGGTGACGCACGATCCCGTAGTCGCGCGCCTGGCCGACCGCCGCATCGAATTGCATCACGGAAAAATCGCCGCCCAGGAAGTTTTTGCCATGGCCGACGAGGAGCAATTCGACGAAGTGCTGGAAGAATTATTTGCCTTGGAAGAGAACGGCCAAATTGCGGAGATTGGCCGGATGGAGGTCCACGGCGCTTTGCCCGTATCCATCGCCGTGGAAAAAATGGCCGCCATGGAACTGGTAACCATGCGCCCGCACCCGCCCCAATCGCACGATCACAAGCCCTTCGTCAATCCCTGCCACGACGCGCTGAAGCCTGCCGGCTTTTCGACCGGCGACGGCTCCTCGATCGTCGAACTCACTCCCCGTGGACACCAGCGCGCCGCCGACATTATCCGCCGCCATCGCCTGGCCGAGCGCCTCTTCACCGATTCGCTCGCCATGGACAGCGAAACCGAAATCGAGCAACAGGCCTGCAAGTTTGAGCACATACTCTCCCCCGAAGCCACCGACAAGATCTGCACCTTCCTCAACCACCCGCGCACCTGCCCGCACGGCGCACCCATTCCGCCGGGGCCATGTTGCGGACGGCGGGCCGAACCGAGGCAGACCGCGACCGCGTTATCTGATCGTTTTAATTTGTCGTCCTGAACGAAGCGGAGGTTTCAGTCTTGCGTAATCGGTCTTTCGTATTCGATCGAGTTCACATCGTCCCGCCTTATCTCAAAAACGGTAGGCACAGTGCCTCGTCTCCACTCCGCCGGCCCTCCGGCGTCATTGGGATCGGCTACGTAAATTGAATTGCTGCTCTCCTCGATTATCAGCAACGGCTTTGACCTAAGTCCTGGCTCTGCCAAATTGCCGGGTAAGGCTACAGGACTTCCACGAAATATGAGAACTACGTGGGAAGCATCAATGTAACTTCCACCGCCTCTCTCCACAGGTATGTAGGGGTAAACGGAATATGCGAAGGAAAGTACAGAGAGATAAAAAGCTGCAAATATGAGGGGGAGAGTCATAGCCCACACTGCTATTTTTAGCCTGTGGTCGCCAACCTCTTGACAGCGCTTGTTGCACGCCCAATACAGATGTCCTGCCTCAGTTGGAAATGGAGAAAGCGTTCCTCCGTTAAGATAACGGAGCGAACGTATGAGGAAAGAACGAAAGCATTTCACCCCAGAAGAAAAAGTAGCCATCCTGAGGCGGCATCTTGTGG
>Ga0316363_10000634_pt1 | contig 41840 bp, 39 predicted proteins | sample Sb_taG_3_FD_200459 | JGI IMG/M metagenome (GOLD analysis project Ga0316363, IMG submission 200459) | Peat soil microbial communities from Weissenstadt, Germany - Sb_50d_a_PC metaG (v2) (version 2) | ecosystem: Environmental > Terrestrial > Soil > Wetlands > Peat | place: Germany: Weissenstadt...
AAATCGATCCGATCTCCCACGACATCACCACTCAAAAAGGTGGATGAGAAACAGAATCACCGTAGCCCCCAGAGGCAGAAGCAGCCCAGCCCGCAGACTCCCCGTGGCATGAGAGATCACGCCCACCATCCAGGGAATAACCGCCGGCCCCACCGCCGCCAGCGAAAACATGGCCGCGCCAATGCTGCGAGCGGCCACGCCGAAGCGCTCGGAAAGCCGGGCCACCGTGATCGGATACAACGTCGAGAAACTCAGTCCCGTAATCAGCGCCCCGGCAATCACTCCCGCCAGTGCCGGAGCCCAGAGCATCAGCCCGATGCCGGCCGCTCCCGCGGCACAGCCTGCCCGCAAAACGCGGCGCTCCGAAAAGTGATGTAGAAATGCCGTTCCCAACGCCCGGCCCACCGTCAGCGCCGACCAGAAAAACGCCGGCATCAGGGACGCCATCGCCGCCCCGCGCGATCCCAGCCGCGAGGCATAGGAGCCGATCCATCCTCCCACCGCCGTTTCCGCTCCCGGATAGAGAAAGAACACGGCTGCGAAAAGCCAAATCGTTGGACTCTTCGCCATCTCTCGCCATGAAGATGAAGCCGACCATTCCGCGGATTTCACTGCCGCCGGAAAGGGCAGATTGCGCATGGCCAACGCCAGCAATACAAGGAACAGCGCCACCGCGCCGAGAAAAAATGGCAGTAAGCGATGGGCCGCCGTCCACGCCACCATCAGCGAGCACAACACCGCGCCGACGCCCCAGAAAAAATTCAGCAGGCTCACCGCGCTTGCTCTCGAACTTGCTCTGGAACTTGCTTCCGAACTGTCACGCGAACTGACGCCCGAACCCGAACTGGACCCTATCTCTGCAATCAGCAGATTGTCAGTCGGGATAATCAGCCCCAGTCCCAAACCGTACGCGGCCACTGAGGCCAGCCCCAGCCAGAGCGATCCCAAATAGAGGGTCGCCACTCCGCAGGCCATCAACAGCAGCCCCGACAGAAACGCCGGACGGAATCCCCACCGCGCCAGCAGAACTCCCGAGAGTTGCACGCCCACGAGCGCGGCCAGGAATTGCACCAGAAACAGATTGCCGGCCTGCGTGTCATTCATCGCCCAACGCGCAATCAGGATCGGCAGCATGGGGCCGAGCAGCGTCGTGAGAATGCCGGTGGGCAAAAAGGCAATCTGGCCGGCCAGGACCAGTTTCCGGTTCGATGATGACTGGGAGAGCTCGGCTTGAGGGCTGGCCATGCGAAAAAGGACGTCCCGGCGTCAGGAACGTTCAGCATAACGCAATGACCGTAGCTCCTGCAGAGTGCGGAAGGTGGGTTGAAAGATGGAGTCGTCCGGGAGGTATTGAATTAGAAGGGCTTCAACGGCGTTCGTGGAAGGATCAACTGTGCTGGGGTTGTCATCCGATCACCGCCGCGGCGCGGCCGCCGTCAAGAGCATCGTGTTCGACACAAGCCTTCAGCCATAACCCGAGAAAGTCGAGGAGTTCGCCGGGGGGCTTCAGCCACAATTGCGCCGCCGTTTGGCGCCACTGGGGACGAACCAGCGCGCTGATGCCGCGGCCCTGCATGACCCGGAAAGCGGATTCGTCGGTGGAGTCGTCGCCCAGATAAGCCGCCGGCACGTCTGGACTGATTTCACTGAGAAAAGTACGAACCGCATCACCCTTGTCGGCTTCGGGCGGGCGAATTTCCACCCCACCATCGAAATTCAAGAGATCGAGCCCGCTGGATTCCGCAATGGGACGCCAGCCCAGCACAACGCGGGAGCGAATATCCTCCGCGTCGCTTTCGCTGAGCCCGCGCCAATGAACGGCAATGCTTCCGGCCTTGAATTCCGCGGTATGGCGCAGTTGCTGGCTACCGAGCCAGCGGTCGGCATCCGACAAGCCATCCAGAGTTCGCGCATCGAGGCGCGGCATCTGCGCACTTCCGTCTGTCTTCAGGCGCTGCAGCCCATAGATTCCCCAGACCTCGGGATGGGGGTGAATATTGAGAAGGGGGAGAATATCGGTCGCGTCTCGCCCGGTGATGACAACCACTCGCGTTCGGCCGTTGCGTACGATTTCTTGCAGGACGAGCGCAACTCCGGGATACGGGTACGCCCGGTCGCGCTGGACGTGGAATGGCGCCAGCGTTCCGTCGTAATCGAGCAACAGTGCCGCCTGGGATGCCGCGGCGACAGTTTGCAGAAACGGCGTGATCTGGGATTGCACTTCGGGCCTCAATGCGCTGCTCCTTTCTTTTCCTGATGGCTCCCGAACAGCGGAATCACCCTACGGACGCGTTGGCGCGAAATTTGTCCTGCGCGTCCTCGGGCGCATCCAAGCGGACTTCGCAAAGTTCGGTGATCAGGTTCCCGGCCCAGCGGTAAATGTTGTGCTCCTTGATGACCTTGCGCATGCGATGCATGCGCAACTGCTTATCTTCCGGCTCCATCTCTAACGCGGCGCGGATAGCGTCGGCGGTCTGATCGATGTCGTAAGGATTAACCAGCAGGGCGTCGCGCAGTTCGCGGGCCGCTCCGGTGAACTGGCTGAGGATGAGAACGCCGCGTTCATCCCGGCGGGCGGCGAGAAATTCCTTGGCTACTAAGTTCATGCCATCGTGCAGCGAAGTCACCAGGCAAAGATCGGCGGCGCGGTAATAGGGCTCGATTTCCTGATGGCTATGCTGGCGCTTCAGGAACACGATGGGCTTCCACTTTCCGCTCTGGAAGCGCCAATTGATGCGGTCCGCCTCGGCTTCCACTTCGGCGAACAAGTCGTGATAGCGCTTGATATGGGTGCGGCTGGGCGCTCCGATCTGCACGAATGTGAATTTTCCCTGATAGCTGGGGCATTTCTCGAGGAAGCGCTCGAGCGCCAGGAAGCGCTCCAGAATTCCTTTGGTATAGTCGACGCGATCGACCCCAATCCCCATGAAGGTTGCCTCCACGCCCAGACCGCGCAGCAGAGCTGAACGTTCGAGATAGTTGAAGCCATGATTGTTGTTTTCGGCAGCATCGTCGTCGGTGAAGGCAACACTGATGGGAAAAGGCCGGACGAGGGTGCGGTGATCCTGGCGCTTCACGGAAAAGTGCTCCCAGTCCACGCGCGATTCGACGACGCGGTCGACGGTCTCCAGAAAATTGTTGCAGTGCGACTGGATGTGAAATCCGATCAAGTCGGCGCCGAGCAAACCATCCACCAACTGGCGCTGCCAGGGGCAAATGCCAAAAGCTTCCGGATTCGGCCACGGAATATGCCAGAAGATGGCCACCCGCGCATCCGGCCGCTTTTCCTTGATCAGCCGCGGCAGTAGCGCGAAGTGATAGTCCTGGACGAGCACCACAGGTTTCGCGATATTTTCGATTTCCTCGAGCACGGCGGCGGTGAATTTGCGGTTGACTTCCTGGTAGCACTGCCAGTCGTCAGCCCGAAAAAGCGGGCGCGTGTGGGCGATGTGGCAGAGCGGCCAGAGCCCTTCGTTGGCAAAGCCGTAGTAGTAGCCTTCCTCTTCCTCTTTGGTTAACCACACGCGGCGCAAGCTGTAGCGAGGATCCTCGGGAGGAACGCGCAGCCGGTCGTGAACGTCCACGACTTCGGCGTCGGCATTGCCGCTGCCGTGCGCGATCCAGGTGCCATCGCATGCGTCGAGCACGGGTTCGAGCGCGGTGACCAGGCCACTCGGCGGAACGACCACTTCGAGCGCCTTCCCATTTCTCTGATGCATGTAAGGCTCACGATTCGAGACGACGAACATGTGGCCGCCGTCCAGACGGGTGCGGAGCTGCACCGAGAGACGATCCGCCGTCCACATGGATTCCCCCGCTTCGCGCAGGCGGGCCTCATTTTCGGCGGCGTTGCGGGCGTGGCTGAGGCTCTCGGCCATGGTCGCAACTTCGCGGGCCAGCGGCCGGAACATGTCGAGGTCCGGCACTCCCTGGCGGAAGGAAATCTTTCCCGTGCGGAGCGCGCGCATCCACAGCGCCGCCCGTGCAATCGGGCCGGCCATGCTCCAGCGGACGATCAGCAACGTAATCAGAACGATGAGAAAGACCTGAGCCAGCACCCGGAAAAATGTTTGGCGCCACACGAGAAGAATCTGCGCACGGATGTAGCTCACGTCGTGCACCACGGCCAGGCCGCCCAAAACTTCATCCTGACGGCGAATCGGCAACGCGAGAATGTGCACCGACACGCTTCCCAGCCGGACGAACGAGCTTTCTTCGCGACCCTGCGCGATGGCCTGTGCGATCAGCGGCGGACGCATGGTGAGCGTTTTCGCAAGTTCCGGAGTGATGGCTACTACTGAGCCCTGCCGGTCGTAGATGACGACGCCCAGCAGGTGCTCCCGGTTTCCGAAGCGCAGCACCAGCTGTTGCAGTTCCTTGTCCGAGTCTGTATTCCACGACCGCTCGACGTTGCCGACGAGACTTTCACCCAGCATCTCGGCGCGACGCTCCAGATCGCTGCGCAGAGCGCGCTTTTTGCCCAGCACTTCATAGTAGGAAAAACCAGACGATACCAGGGTGATGCCGAGAATAAGAGAAACAATGAGGCGAACACTCAACAATCGCATGCATGGTCCTTCTTGCCCAGGATTTTGACGCGACGGCGTTCCAACAGGTCGTTCGTTAAGTTCAAATATTAGTGCGGAATAGAAGGTCTCCAATTATGTGGGTAAAAGGGACGACCCTGCAAACGCCGCCCCCTTCCCCACAGGTGCCCTGCTCAAAGAGCACCTTGTGTTTCGGGAATCAAACCGGCTCGATCATGGTGACGCGAATCGTCCCGGTGGAGGCGTCCAGAACTCCAGTCACTTTCACGCTCTTGTTAAGGAAGTCCTGGGCCTTTTGCTGGTCGTCGAGCTCTTCATCGCAGTCTCCTTGGGGAGGGATTTGTGTCTGTGACACTGGAGATGCAAGTCCGCTGCCAACGGAAGGCGCTTAAGTTGTTGATATACCACTCTGCTAGGTGGACTGGAAGGATTTGCACAGTGCAAGGATGACCGGTGAGGAGAAAATTGTTCCGCGGCGTCACGTCTATGGCCAAAAACGAAACCGTGAAGGGCCCGACCAGCGGTGGGCTCTTCGAATCGCCGCATCCCTCGCCCCACTTCGCACACCAGGTATGACTTCGGTAATTACGGCATCCCGGCGATTCCGTGGTCGAATTAGGGCAACGGGTGGGGTGGAAGCACGCTTTTTGTTCATCTGATGTCTAAGAAATCTCAAATCCTCAATGCTTTGCGGGCCGGACTCGGGGCGCTGTGCGCGGCGGCGGTCTACGAGACCACAAAGCAGATATGCTTCCCTCGAATGTCCCTTGGGCAATCTCACATCATCACCATCTTCTTCGCAGGCTGTGTTGGGTTCTGCATCAGCTTCATCATTCGTCAGCGGGAGAAGGCTGCGCAAGAAGAACCGCTGCGGCTCGCGGCCATCGTGGAACAATCGGACGATGCCATCATTAGCACGGAACTGGATGGCATCGTAACTAGCTGGAATCGTGGAGCGGAGCGGATTTACGGCTATTCTGCTCTCGAAGCACTGGGTCGGCACATTTCGTTTTCTTTTTCGCCAGAGAAACATGCGGAGCTTCACGTTCTTTGGCAAAAGATTGCAAACGGCGAATGCTACATCCCGGAATGGCTGTTGAGACTCATCCAGTCACAATTCAGCAGCTCAGCCGCGCCCTACAAGAAGTGTCTACTTTGCCCGATGTCTGTCGGTAAAATCCTCGGTCGATTCAATTCGATTGGGCGCGCCGCATCGGTCCGAACACGGCGCAGTTGTTGGAACGAATTCTGAATGCAAAGCCTCACCCGGAGATGATTCGAGTTGCAGCTTGCCGGAGAAGCTTAGCGCGGCAAGATTTCCTTCAACGCCCACTCAATCCTGTCCAACTCTTCGCGGATGACTCGGATCGACTGCTGGTTTTTCACCGGGTGGGCCAACGGAGTGATTCCTTCCAGAGCGCCGCGGATTTGATGATTGCGAGCCCAAATGAAGTTGAGCCTTGCGCTCCTCTGCTTGCGATTCCGGTAAACATCCCCGACGAATCTAATGGCGAGCCAGGCAAAAACCAAACCGAACAAAGCCTCGATCGGAATGCGATCGGTCGCGCCGTCAAACTCCGAAAACAAGAGTCGGTAGACCGCTTCCCCCATGCCAAACGATGCGAACAATACAGTTGCCCCAAAGATATAAACTCTTAAGCGCTCCATTGGTTGAAAGCGTAGGGAGTCGTCGCCGCCGTCACGTGTCCGCACAAACTTGATCGCCATACTTAACCCCAAAATGATCGGTCACATTTTCTCAAATGATAACTTGAAATTGCAACTAGGGGCGGAATTCGGTAGTGGGCTACTTTGAATTTTGAGATGCCCGAGAACCGTGGCATACTGTTTTCATGCCAAAGCGTTTAAGCAACCGACCGACCGACATAAACCAAGCCGCTTTCCAGATGGTTCGCCGTTCCACCGGAACGGAGAACCGCGAGACCCAGCCGCCGAAGGTCTCACAGTCCGACATATCCCGTGTCATGGCCGCTATGGGGCGCAAGGGCGGGAAGATCGGCGGCAAACGGCGTTTGACCACCATGACGCCGGAACAGCGCCGGGAAGTGGCCTTGAAAGCTGCTAAGACTCGCTGGGCAAAGCATCGAAAGCCATCTGCCGAGTAGTAGCCTGGAATTCCCAAATTGGTTCTCGCCAGCTACTAAATTTGCCGCGCTCCCGTTCGGCACTGGGTAAGGCGAACTAGAATTGGGCACATGACACGCCCCGATCCTGAGATCAGAAATGTCCTCTGCTCAATCCTAGAGGTCATCCGAGAGCAGGGGATTTATCTGCATCGCCAGCATGGGTGGATTATTGCTGTCGCTGAAACAATCGAGAAACACCCTGATCTGGTTGCACACCTAAAGCAGCACCCATTCTACGATCAAGGACATCGCCTAGATGTCTATAAAACTGAGTTGCTGCTTCAGAAAGTTGACGTGCTGCTTCAGCAATTGAGGGTGCAGTAGTAGGTGATTCCATGAAGCGCTCTTATTGGATGGAATTTGGAAGTTGCGTTGCTTTTCTGCTTTTCCTTGCCGCCAGCGAATTTAATCGAGGATGGTACGTTTCCCTCGGGTGGCCATGGGACGGCCTATTTCAGATGGGCACCGCTACCGCTGAAATCTTTAGCCCATTCGTATTGATTTATCTCGTGATCCTTGCGATGAAGCTGAAATAGCGGCATGGAGAGTAGTTCCATGAATGATCCTGAACAGCGAAAAGCATGGGCGCAAATATTTCGCCGTCTAGCTCAATACATGGCGGACATACCAGCCCTTATGACCTTGCTCGATGCCTACGAGAAGTCAGAGATGGCCCCCGAGAACTGGAGAGAGCAGTGGCAGAGGTTGCGCGAGACCGCCGAATACAAGTCTGCGATCCAACAATTCGATCCAGTAATTTCAAGACTTGAGTCCTCTCCCGACGAATCGGAGCTGATCCGATTACTTCAGAAAATCTCTGACGCAAAACTGCCAAACTAATCCGATTGCTGTTTTGTCGTTTTCTGGGCAACGTAACCCACTTTCCCCTTGACAATGCTAAAGCGCTTTAGTATATTGACTGTATTATGAATCGCCTAGACAGTCAAACCAGAGCGCAAGTTATCAATTGCCTGATCGAAGGTTGCTCGATTCGATCCACCGTCCGCATGACCGGCGTTGCCAAGAAAACCGTCATGCGGGTGCTGGTCGAAGTCGGCGAGGTTTGCGCCGACTATCAGGACAAGGTGTTCCGCAATCTCAGTTGCCGTCGCCTGCAACTTGACGAGATGTGGGGATGGATTTACTGCAAAGACAAAAACCGCACCGAAGAGATCGCCAAAGCGCATCCTGATTCTGGCGATGTTTGGCTTTGGGTTGCGATTGATGCCGACTCGAAACTGGTTCCTTCGTGGACGCTTGGCAAGCGCGATGTCCGCACTGCCGTTGACTTCGTTTACGACCTATCGCAGCGTCTTAGCAATCGCGTCCAGATCACCACGGACGGCCACAGACCCTATGTTGAAGCGGTTGAGACTGCCTTTGGCCGGGAAGTGGACTACTCGATATTGCAGAAAATCTACGGTTCACCGCAAGAGAACGAGACGCGCTATTCCCCGGCTCACTGCATCGGTATTGACGTGCGCCACGTCTGCGGAAACCCGAATCCAAAGCACATCTCGACGAGCTACGTAGAACGCCAGAACTGGACAGTTCGCGGCAAGATGCGCCGCTACACCCGCCTGTCCAATGGCTTTTCCCGCAAGATGGAGAACCACGCGGCGGCCACAGCGCTAAACTACTTCGCTTACAACTTCATTCAAATCCACAATTCCCTACGCACGTCGCCTGCCCAAGCAGCCGGAGTCACAGACCATCTCTGGGAGGTCAACGATTTGGTTGCCTTGTGGGAGTCTTACGAAAGGGCAGCGACCAAACAGGCTGCCTAAATCATTTACCGCCAGTTATTCACCGATAAAGCGAGCCTTTCACAGCCCTAAAAATCCTACGATGTCGGATGGCCCCGTAGCTCAGATGGATAGAGCGCCCCTCTCGGATGGGATGGTCGCCAGTTCAAGTCTGGTCGGGGCCACCTTCGACATTCAGTTCCCGTGGCCGACTCGGAGACGCTTGCAAGAACGTCTCTGAAATTTAACCACGGAGAAGGAGACGCAACGTGCAATGTCAGAAAAGCGTTGCATCGTCCTCATTATCCGGGTCACGGCCACTTTGACAGTGGTCATGGTCTGGATAATACCCAAGCCCCGTCAGAACATCGGCGGGGCTTCACTATTGTTTACTACAGCCGCTCAACCCTTGCAACCGCTTCGCCGCCTCTGAATCAAAGTAGCCCACTACCCGGAATTCTCTCTGGAATCACCCAACGATCGTCGTGCATTTCAAGGCGAGGTACTCGCTGGGGCGCGCGGCCGTGGTGAGTGCAACTGCGAAGACTGGGCCGTAAGCCGTTTTCATCGCAGTCTGTAGAAACAACCGCGATTGTTCCGCCGTCAGCACTCGCAATTCGCGCCTTCTCTGTCGCGGCAACTGAGCACCGTTGGCCGGATCCTCGGCTAGGAGCCGTCATCGAATCGCCTGCCGCATGGCCGAACGGAGGACGGAGTGCGTGTACCTGACGCTGCGCGCGGACAGACCGCGCTCGACTAGTTGCTGGCGAGAAGATTGTTCAGCGCATTCTGCGCCACTCTAAACCGCAAACCAAGGAACGCTAAATAAAAGCGTTCGATTCGGGCGTCATCGCGGCCATGAGGAAGAGGAGGAGACGATAGCCGAGCTCAGAAGCTCACGGGAGACAAACAAGAGACAGTGGAACTAGGGCACATGGTAAACTATTGATATTTCACGCCGGAGAGGTGGCCGAGAGGCTGAAGGCGGCGGTTTGCTAAACCGTTATACGGGCTAACACCTGTATCGAGGGTTCGAATCCCTCCCTCTCCGCCAGAACTCCCGTATATCGCTCTGACACAGAGGTTTCCTGCTCACGGTTCATTGGGGTTTCGCTTACTTCTGCTGCCCCAACGAGCCTTTTTTGCTGCACAGTTGCTGCACAGTTAGCTTCGAGAGTTTTCATTGCCACCGTGGCGTCCTCGGAAACCATCTTCACGTAAATGTTCATCGTGGTCGTCACATTCGCGTGTCGCAGGATTTGCTGGATGACCTTGTCGGGGACTCCCAGTCGGTTGAGGTTCGTGGCCAACCCGCGTCGAAAAGCATGCCACCCATACCACGGTAGCTTTGCGGCTTCGAATGCGGGCCGGATCACGTCCGTCGCCAGGGCGTCCAAGTTCAGGGGTTTCCCTTGCGGGCTCTGCAGGATGTACCCCTGACGCGGATTGCCTGAACGCGCTCGGTGTCTTTCGAGAAAAAGCCTTAACTGTGCAATGACCGGAATGGCCCCCTTGCTCTTCTCCCGCTTCGGTTCGTCCACAGAGGAAACCATCGCACAAACAATTGGGAGGATATATGAGCCGGGCAGCGAGGCCAGTCAATCCGGGCACCTATCAGTCTTCGCTCTCGCGCCGATCCCTCTCCTGATCTTCCTGGGTAGCCGATTGAGCAACAAAGTTCCGGTGGCGTTGTTTCAGCGTCATCGCGATAAAGAGAATTGGACGTGGAAGAAAGAGGGAAAGACAGTCGAGTACGAATTTAAGAAGATCCGAACAGGAGCCAAGCGGGAGAACGTCGCCCTGCTGCTCTCACTCAGCGGGACGATCATCGCAACGGACCTGCCGACGGACATTGACACAAGCTTCTCCGTGTACGAACTCAGACCGAAGGGTCTGACGCCGGAGCCAACCCTCCTCCGTTCCGAGGCCGACCTGAACAGTTTCAGAATCGCGTATCAACAAGTCCTCGGCACGATCGTTCGGGATCACGGGCTCATCGACGCCGTTCACCTGTTCCCTGCGGTTCCCGCACCAGTAGCAATTCTTTGTGGGCGAGAACTGCTTCCCAAGGTCCATCCCAGTCTCGTCGTATACGACTACGACAAGACAAAGGCTGGTTTCACATTACAACTAAGGATCACCCAATTATGAACACGAACGAATATCTGCAATCAGTCCTGAAGTCTCAAGACTTGCCGGACGATAGCGACGAGTTGAAGGAACTGCAGTGCCATCGCAAGGATGTGGAGGCGTTGCTCCGCAAGCATTTCGCAGCATCATCTCCGACCATCCGCTACGGAGGGTCTCGGGCGAAGGGCACCCTCATCCGGGAGTATTACGACCTCGACGTTATTTGCTACTTCCCCCACGACGACACCGCCGCGGGCGAGACCCTCGAGGATATCTACAACAACGTAGAAAAGGCTCTCTCGACCGCATATTACGTGGAAAGGAAGACCTCTGCGCTGCGCCTGAAGAGCCGTGATCCACAGAGTTTCGCCAAAGACTTCCACATTGATGTGGTTCCTGGCCGGTTCACCGATGACAAGAAGGCCGACGCTTTCATGTACCAGAATGCCGGAGACAAGAAGCGGCTGAAGACCAATCTCGATGTGCATATCGAGCACGTGAAGGAAAACGGCGTGCTCGATGCGATCCGCCTACTCAAGCTCTGGAAGGTACGCCATGGTCTGGGCGTGAGGCAGTTCGCCTTTGAGCTCCTCATTATTCATCTCTTGGCCAAAAAGAAAAACAGTCCACTCTCGGACCAACTGCAGCATGTCTGGACGGAGCTGCGTGACCGCAGCGAGACCCCGGCAGTGGCGGACCCGGCAAATCCTACGGGCAACGACCTCACTTCGCTGCTAAAGGCTGAGTGGGCATCGCTTTCTGCGACCGCAGGCTCCACATTGGCGACTATTCAGTCATCAGGTTGGGAGTCAGTTTTCGGAAAAGTGGAAGAGAAAACTTCCGCTCAGAAAGTCGCGATCCTAAGGAGTGCGGCTGCTGCCGTGACCGCACCGACGAGGCCGTGGCTTCCAGAGGTATGAGAGCACGCGCTCCCAAGATTGCTCCGGAAGCTAGAGCGAAGGAGTTGCAGAAAGATCTGGGGTTGAAATATCCGGATTTCACGGTTCGCTCCACCGGTGCGAAGATTTACATCCGGGGTGCCTTCCCGGCTCTCCACGAAGGAACGGTAATCGACAGATATCAGATTGAGATCGAATGGAGCGACAGCGACACTGAAGTGCCTCTCCTACGCGAAACGGGCGGACGAATACCGTGGATTGCGGATCGCCACATGAGCAGAGGTGGAATGGCTTGCCTCTTTGTTCCGGAAGAGTGGCTCTTACGGTCTCGCGAAGAGAAAACCGTGATTCACTATCTCGATGGGCCCGTGCGGGACTATTTCCTATGGCAGAGTCTCTATGACCGAGGGGAGTCGCCTCCGTGGAAAGATCGAGCCCACTTCGCGCCCGGTCTGCTTGAAGCGTACGGTGAAATGGTAGGAATGGAAGGCAAATCCGCCGTTCGGTGCTGTCTTGAATACTTGTCGAAAGAACAAATAAAGGGACACTGGCCATGCCCCTGTGGCAGCGGCAAGCGGACGAGAGACTGCCATCTCACGCATATGCGAGAACTTCAATCCAAGATTCCCCGCTATATCGCCCTATCAGCTCTCGCGAGACTGACCAACCTAACGATCAGATAGACCGCCATAGGTGAACAAGTAACATAGCTTCGCTCATCAGTATCGACAAGCGATAGATCCCAGGGGGGTTCGGTAGTTCTTTGAGGGTATTTCGGTGGTGCACACTTGCTGCACAGTTGTGCCCGAACATGACCTTTGCTACCCGAAAATAAACAGTCGCATCCGACGTAAGTCACTGAATCCGAACAGCAGGCCCCAGGACGGCTGAGTTTGCTAAACCGTTATACGGGCTAACACCTGTATCGAGGGTTCGAATCCCTCCCTCTCCGCCATACTATTTTCAATCACTTCCCGACACTGCTAATCTCTAGCGTGCAATGGCGTGCAACGTGCATCGAATAATGCATGGCGCTTAAACTGTATCGCCGCCATCGCACCGAATGCGAAGGCGCACACCCCGAAGACGCTCGCACCGGAGAATTTGAAGAAGGGCGGCGCGGCTGGAAAAAATGCGGCTGCCTGATCCATGTCTCCGGCACGCTTGGCGGAAAGTTCAGCCGTAGGCAAACCGGAAAAACCGATTGGGACGAAGCCAAGGTGCTGGTAGCCCTATGGGAGAAATCCGATTCATGGGACGGTCGGGCCAAGATTGAAGACCCTATTTCCCTTCCTGCCGCCAAACCCGAACCCGAGCGCATTAGCGTTGCTCGTGCCATCGCGGCCTTCACGGCCGAGTTTGAGGAATACGCGGCCTTCGCCACTCAAAAGAAATACAAACGGCTCCTGAAGCAACTACAGAGCTTCTCGGAGGGCAGGGGCTACGCCGCTATCGACCAGTGGAGCCCGATTGACGTGCGCGAGTTCCGATCCTCGTGGCCAGTCGGCCAGCGCACCGCGGCCCGAAACATGAGCGTAGTCAAGGCCTTCTTCAAGTATTGCCGATCGAATGAATGGACGCCGCGCAACTCGGCCAGCATGGTCACAAACCCGCGTGGGCGCGATACCGCCGACCTTCGCAACGAACAGAAACTGCCGTTCAGCGATGCGGAATTGCGCCGCATGTATGACGCCTGCGAAACCAAGTACGGCAAACAGAACATTGCATGGACGCGCGTAACCGGCGACCGGCGCATAGATGTCAGCTATGTCCGCCACAACCACACGTGGACAGGTCAGGACGTGGCGGACTTTATTTCCGTGTCGGTTTATACCGGCCTGCGCATCTCCGACGTGTGCCTGTTTCACATTGATCGCATGGAGCCGGACGGAGCGATCCGGTTGCGGATGACAAAAGCGGGTACGCACGTGTGCACCTGGGTGCCCGAATGGTTGCAGGAACGCATTCGCACTCGTGCTAAGGAAATCGGCCCGTATATTTTCGGGGAGCATCAGACCCAGACGCTGGACGTTATCACCGATCTATGGCGGCGCAAGCTGATTAAACTCTGGAAACTTTGTGGCCCGTGGAAGGACAAGCCGACGCCACACCGTTTCCGCCATACCTTCGCAAGAATTTTATTGGAGCGCCCCGGCGTGACCGTGCGCGACGTGGCGGAATTGCTGGGCAATACCGAGCAGATCGTGAGAAAGCATTATGCCGCGTGGATCCTCGAACGTCAGGAACGACTGACGGCAGTACTCAAGGCGGCTTTCGAGGCGAAGCCAAAACCGAACGTTATTACTATGCCGACACCGGCGAAGGGGTGAGGGGAGAGTTTCGCCGTACGGTTCAGGCTCCCATGAGCAGTCGCGTATGAATCCGCCGCGCGGCGGATTCCGGCACGCTGTAGGTCGTATGCGCTTTTTTGCGCCCCTGCCTGATCTTGACGACACACGGATCGTCCTTGACGAGTTTGCGCACGGTCTCCCTGCCCAACCCCCACAGTTTTGCGAGTTCGCTAACACGATAGTGTTTTTCGGCGAAGCTGGAATCAAGAGGCATATAACGCCGCTCCAGAGCAGGGGCCGCCTGGCTCGCGTTCTCGACTGATTGTTCGCGAATTGACTCTGCGCCTATCATTGCCTTCTCGCGTGAAACGGCTCTTCGATCCCGCTGGTCAAAATCAGAGACCGAAGCCTATGCCCATACCCATGCCTATACCCAGATCCTTTTCTGGCTGCTGAGACCTGGCAGCCTCGTGCTGTATCGGTGCAAGCGCTTGTTCCGGTTTAAGTGCGCTCTGGTTCGAGATACCGTGGCCAAGAGCCTGCGGCAACTTCTCGCGGTTGTTTGTGAAAATCTGTGCGTCCCACTGTCCACGCGAAACCGAGACATACGCCATGCGGCTATTGAGCAAGTCTTTCGCCGCCAGCTCCGTATTCACATGGATAAGGACGCGCTCGGCTGTTTGTCCCTGGCTCGAATAGCTGGTAACGGCATAGCCGTGGTCGAGGTGCGGATGGTGCTGAGGTTCGTAGTCCATGCTGCGACCGCTATCGAGCTTCAGCCGCATTGCGCCGGACGGCGCGATGTTTTCCACGGTCCCCAGTTCACGGTTCGCAATCTTCAACTCACGATGGGGCGCGGTGAACTGAATGCGGTCGCCAACCGAGAATGCCTTCTCCTGTTCGCGATACACCGAGACGCCCACCTGTCGGCGAGGGTCATAGGTCGTTTCACTTCCATCTACGCGCAGCACCGTGAGCCGATTGTTTTGTGCGTCGATACTTTTGACGCGCGTGTACTCGCCCTTCGCAATGCCGGTCTCCCGCGAACTACGCGAGTAGCGCAGAATGTCGTCAACTCGGTATTGCTGCGCCCAAGAACGATCTGCGCCGGTCATCTCCTGACGCGGCACTAGCGTTTGGACGGCGTGCTCTTCCTTACTCACCGTGCCGCGCGATTGCAACTCTGCATGGATGCGCTGATTGATTTCCGTCCGCGACAGATTATCGGGCGACACTACCAGCGTGCTTTCCGGAGACTTGGCATATTCGCGCGCGATGGCCGTGATGCGCTCCTCGCGCCCTTTCACTTCATGCACGCGGCCTTGCTGGTCAAGGCTGTCAATGGCAGCGCCAATCTGACCCCGCGCCAGCTGCTCGACAGCCTGCTTCAGTTCCGGGTCTTTCTGTCGCACGATTTCTTCGAGCCGCATCGTCCGCATTCCGGTTTCTTGAAGCTGAGCGAAAGGCCGGCCGGCTTCGACGGCCTCATGCTGCCGCGTGTCGCCGATCAGCAAAACCCGGTCTCGCGCGTGAAGCCGTTCCATGAACTCGTGCATCTGGCGCGTCGAAGCGAGCGAAGACTCGTCGAGCACATAGAGCTTTTTCGCACCTGTGTCTGGCTGCTCTCCCCGCGCCAGATGGCGTTGCAGAGTCGAGGTCTCGATGCCCGCCTCGGCCAGCCTCTGCACCGCGCGCGAGGTTGGAGCAAAACCCTCGACCTTGTAACCTTCGGCTTCGGCTCCTTCCCGGATCACCGCCAAGGTCGTTGTTTTGCCGGTACCAGCGAGTCCATCCAATCCGATAATCTTCTCGCGGCTCACAAAAATGTCATCGACCACCTCGCGCTGCGCCGGACTCAACTCTGTATGGCGGTCCTCTGTTGCAATCCGCAGCGAAGGTGAAACCAGCATCGGATCGTTGTAGGTGCGCCGATTGCCGCTCTGCATACGCCCGATGATCTCCTGCTCCATGCGGACCATCTCAGCAGTGGTATAGAACGGCGCGGCACGTCCTTCAACAGGGCCAACGGCGAGAAACTCACCGCGCTGGACTCGCTGCGCAAATTCTTGTCGCACTTGTTTGAAAGTTGCTTGCGCCATGCTACGACTGATCGCCGCCTGCAAGATGCTTCGCTCATCCTGCACGGCAGACCGCTCGAAGACATGATTGCGGGCATAGGTTACGGCCTGCTGTTCGGTCTTGTCCGAGTGGGGTGCGTGGAGCTGTGCATGTTCGCGCGCCTGGGCTACAACCCGATCCGCCTGATTGCCGTATTGTGCAGCCAGTTCGCGATGCCGCTGCAGCACCTCTTCCGGGGAATGAATCGCCTTGCTGTCCCGCGTGCGATGGGCAGCAACCTGTGCCGCGCCCGCGCCTTCTCTTCCGATCTCCTGCAAGTGACGCTTGATCTGTTCTCGTCTTGGACTGGATGCATCCAGGTATTCCTGCGGGTAGCCCTTGATTTCCGGCTGGCCATGCTTGCCGCGTTCGATTTCATAGCCTAACCCTTGCAGGCGCACAGCAAGCTCGGAACGATACACGCTGGTCGCATACTGTTGCGACTGGAAAAGGCTTCGCTCCTGAAGCGCCCGCGTTTGGCCGCTCTCGCGTTCGGTCACATTGAAGATGACGGCATGAGTATGAAGCTGCGGCGCAGCATAGCCATCCACCGGGCGGGCAGTGTCATGCTCGAAGGTGGCAGCGATGAACTTGGCTGTCGTCTCTGGCGCGTGGATATTGCCGATGCGTGCTTGCGTATAGCGCTCCAATTCGCCAAGCGCTACGCGGACACTTTCACGGTGCGCCAAACGCACGCGCTCATCGCCGCCGACAAGCGCGGTAAGAGAGACGGATTTCGGCGCGGAGAATGTCGCATCCCACCCGGCGCGATGTTCAATGCTCGTGACTTCCTTGCCGTACTCGTTGTCGTAGGTCTTTGCAGGCTGGTGCTTGACGAGTTGCGCACCGCTTTCAGGATGCTGTCCTTCGCTCAACCGAGCGAATTCTTCGGCACCGACCGAACCCCGCAGTCCCCACTCCTGGGCAAGCCTTCCCTGCCACTCGCTATGCACCTGCGCGTCACGGCTCCAGTAGTTTTGCTTCTCCGACACAAACTCACGCGCATGGTAGGTCCGCGCCTGCTCTGCCGATAACGCTTTAGAGATGGTCAACATGTGATTCAGTTTTACAACGAGCACCGAAGGGGCTCGTGTCTACTTTCCGACTTAGACTGACTATGCTTACAAATAGATGCTCGCAGCGCTGTATTTATTGCTGCCAGTGTTCATGTTTTCCGCATTGATAGAGTGTATTTCTATACTTACTCCCATTTGCCTTAGTGATTCGACTCACCATAGCGACCCGACTCTACAACGTGAAGGCACGCTCAACGACAGTGTTTATCGAGGATAAAAGCAAGGCCAACAACGCTGGACATCGGTATCTATTGACGCTGCTCATTGGAAGCGATACATGTGTCATTCGCGAGACTAAGTCGGCAGATAGATAACATATGACCGGAAGAAATTGAATGTGGAGACAAGTTATACCATCTTATCAAGCACACTGACCCGCGCCTTATGCGTGCGTTTGACAGTCTTCAAAGTCGCAGCTTGGCGTCGTGCAAAGGAACACATACGGGTGCCAATTGGGATCGGGTCTCTTGCGATTGGGGTTGCCGATTAACTCAGCCGATCACTGCGATTTGTCCCGGCTGTTCAGACTTCTTATCCCTGGTCATTTGCCTCAGTGATCCTGGATAGTTAGTCCGCCTTTGACGGGCTTCTTCGGAAGACTGGAAGGTGGTGTCTTCACTCTGGTTGCGGACTCGAATCCACTGGCTGAACTGCGGCGCGGAGTATCGAGATAGTTGCCGTATGAGGTGCACTATCGCGGGCTGATCTCACTTGCTAAAAGGATGCGGTTGGCTTCGGCATTGCGGTGGATTCGGCGAGTCCAATTGGCCTAGTTTGGCAGGAGCTTCTCGACCAACGGAAAAAGCCACTGTGCAAGTCTAGTTACACCCAGATCCCGTACTGATCCGCCTTCCAATTCCGCTCAAAGTTCGAAGGCGATACCACCCTTGCGACTGGCGTATGGACCCTCAATCTGAGGCGCTCCAAGTTGTTTTTACTAAGGTGAGCATCGGCACAGTCAAAACGAAGATTGCAGCGAAGCTCTCCATCCGTCGCCGGGGACATATCCGCCGTTATTGATCGGTGCGCGTTTCTGGACTGGAGCTATCCTGAACAGCCACTCTACCTGGGCGTCGAACTGGGTTGGTTTTGCCTCTCTAAACAAGCGAGATAAGCGAGCAAATAGTACCTATGCGGGGGCTGTAATTCACGCTCATACCGTGTCACAACAACGATTCGCTGGAACAGCTGCAGAACACCGACCTAGGGGGCGACAATCGACCGCCTTGAACGCCGAGGAAAGCCAAGGGGAATCATGGTTCTTTCCGGATGGAAAAGCGCCGGGATTGGCACGCAATGTCACCAGGATCTCGTCGGTTCTTCTCGTGCTTGATCGACTCGGCGTATGCGACATTTTGCGCAGTCTATAACACGTTGTCTGTCGTGCGCGAGCAAACCAAATAGCGGCACAGGATCGAGCTTCGTGAAAAAGCTGTTCGCCGTCCTGAACGTGCTCCGTGAAGGCCGGAGACTGAACGCTGTTTTGTTAAGCTGCACGTGCTGGAACGTTCTTTGCGGGACGCGGATCGCCGCGTTGTGGAGGGGTTGCCCCGGCTGGGGCAGAGAGAGACATTCCGAACATAGCGGGAGGGCTTTTACGGGCGTGGACGCGGCCTGTCAACGCCCCGGAGCGAAGCGCAGCCGCAAGGCGTTCCGCGCTCTTTGCGGAACGGGGCTTGACGGGCCGGGATCCACGCCCGTACCCTTTTCCCGCTTCGCAATAGCTCGGCTACTGTCGCGACGAAGCCTGCTGCTGACGCGCTTCAGGTTCGTTTGTGTGCGGGTTTCTCGGACAGCTTGCGGGCTTGCTTCACGCTTTTCACAGTCACCGAAACCGCCCTTTGTCCTGGTCGTATTCCATCGTGAACCTTGCCCGGAGTTTGTCGCGAGAATTGCCCTTCGGGTCTCAGCCCACTACCGGATAGACGCCGGACAAAGCCTGGACGCGCACCGCATGCCGCATGCGTGGCAATAACACTTCAGATGCCGCATCCTGCGTAACCCTTGATGGATCAACGCGTTTACGCACAGAGCGCCGCAGAGCGCCCTGCGGGAACCCATTAGTTCCCGCCGTTCGGTAACTCGCCTGTTTTCAATAAGTATCTAACGAGCTACCAAGGTATCCCTGCAGCTCCCAATCGGGGATGACGTGTCTCTATACTCCCGGTGCGAAGCACCGCCCGGTTTTGACTTTCACCGTTTCTACAATCCATCCCGCCGCAACCCGCCCCGCATCGGCCTTCCGCCCCCCGCTCATCGCCCCGCAATCGCCACCCTTCCGGGCAGCCAGTCAGCGACACAACGGCACCGCAAAAGACCGCTACTCGCATCAGGATTAGGCCACGGATCGGGAGCGCAAAGGACGGCGAACCGGGAACGGAAAGAGCGGCTAAAGAGACTGGGATCGCGGCGCGGATCGGCGGCTCATTCCCCCCGCAATCGGGAACGCATCGGCTGGGTGCCATTGTACGATCAGACCTCCGCGCCCAAATCGCCACGCTTCCAGGCGTCGAATCACCGAAAGCCCCTGCGAGAGAAGGTGCCTGCGGAGACAGACGACGAGGATTTTGAGCTTGCGGTGTAGCCGGCATTGCCCTCCTTGGAAGAAGGCGGATACGGCCTCGATCTGGTGCGGGAAGAGGGAAATGAATTCCCCCTCGTTTGCAGTTTCCCGGACCACTTGCGCCGCGCTATCCGGTGTGTGGATACGCGAGGATTGCGGAGTTCCGAAGGATGATGGAGGAGCTTGATTTGGAGCGGGACCTTTGCCAATGGCAAGGCTACTACTTTTATGCTCACACGGCGATCCTGGAGAACGAGAAAAGGAGCAACCACCAGATGCACACGGATAAAACCAATCGCGACCATTCCCTGGATAGCCCGAGTGTAGCCGAGGCGCAGTCTGTGTCAAGGCTCTGCGACCGCTCCGCGGCGGACGCTGTCCTGTCCCGCCTCAGCTGGAAATGGAGAAAGCGTTCGTCCGTTAAGATAGCGGAGCGAACGTATGAGAAAAGAGCGCAAGCACTACACAGCTGAAGAGAAGGTGGCCCTTCTACGGCGCCATCTTTTAGACAAGGTCCCGGTTTCCGATCTGTGTGAGGAACTGGGGCTGCAACCCACCGTGTTTTACCGCTGGCAGAAAGAGTTCTTCGAGAACGGAGCGGCCGCCTTCCAAGCGACGGAGCGTCCTCGCCGCCAGGTGGAGGAGAAACAGAAACGGATTGAGTTCTTGGAGAAGAAGGTGCAGACCAAGGACGAGGTCCTGGCCGAACTGATGGCGGAGCACATCGCGTTAAAAAAAAGCCTTGGGGAACTCTGACCGAGATCTGGGTGCCGCATGATGTGCGGGATCAGGTGGTCGATTTCGTCCGGCGCTGGTCGGAGAAGACTGAGATCAGCGTCGGCCGATTCATTTCGTGGCTGGGCGTTACCGGGAGCAAGTTCTACGACTGGCGGCAGCGCTATGGACGAGTGAATGAGCACAACGGTTGGGTGCCACGAGATTTCTGGCTGGAGCCGTGGGAGAAAGAAGCCATCATCGGGTTCCACCTGCAGAATCCGGTGGAGGGCTATCGGCGGCTGACGTTCATGATGTTAGATCACGATGTGGTGGCAGTGAGTCCGGCGAGCGTTTGGCGCGTGCTGAAACAAGCGGGACTGCTGTTGCGCTGGAAAGGCAAGCCGTCACGCAAGGGTACCGGCTTCGAACAGCCGCTCGCGCCGCACCAGCACTGGCATGTCGATGTTTCCTATATCAACCTGTCGGGCACGTTCTATTACTTATGCAGCGTGCTGGATGGATGCAGTCGTTTTCTGGTGCATTGGGATCTGCGGGAGTCGATGAAGGAAGCGGACATTGAGATGATTCTGGAACGAGCCAAGGAGAAGTACCCGGGGGCTAAACCGCGGATCATCTCCGACAACGGACCGCAGTTCATCGCGCGCGACTTCAAGGAGTTCATTCGCATCTCGGGGATGACGCACGTGCGCACCTCACCGTTTTACCCGCAATCGAACGGGAAAATCGAACGCTGGCATAAGTCGCTTAAACGGGAGTGCATCCGGCCCCTGACTCCGTTGACGCTGGAAGATGCGCGCCGCTTGATTCAAATCTACGTGGATCACTACAACACGGTGCGACTGCACAGCGCCATCGGCTATGTGACGCCGCAGGATCGGCTCGCCGGACGACAGGCCGAGATCCACGCGGCTCGCGATCGCAAGCTAGAAGAAGCTCGTAGGCAGCGGCAACTTCGCCGGCAGCAAACAGCGTCTTTGATGTTTGCACACTCTTCCACCCCAGCTACAATGACCTCGCCGGGTGAAACGGAAGCGGGCACTGCAGGGATGCACCCATGCTGAGGGATAACCTGGTGGGGCTCATCGAGCCGATGCTCCGCAGCGCGGGAGCTTATCCTCTCGCGCTGTGCACTGCATGGAAACCGTCATCGGACGATAGACCCCCATGCCTTGAAAATCCCCGCCCCGAAGGGGCGGAATCTACACTAATGGAGAACGCCGCTTCTCCATTTCACGCTGAGCCAAGACAGTCCGGCCTTGACACAGACCGCTGGGACCTCGGCTTTCTGCCTCCGACTATCCGGGAATGGCAGCACGAGATGAAGCTGCGCGCACCCCGGCGGCATTTCAGCATCCAGCGACGTGCAGCCAAAGAAACTGTCAATTGGGTGTGGGGAACGCGCTCCCCTGGAAGCGAAGATTCCGTGCGAAGATTTACACAGTTAGCATGGAAGAAAAAGTGTGTAGGTACTGCATCAATAAATTCCGACCTTCTAGGTACCACCCGGATCAAAAAGTCTGCAGCTCAGGAGATTGTCAGCGTCGCCGCCGCACCGACTACCATCGGAAGAAACTCGTTGAAGATCCCGTTTATCGAGAGCAATGCCGCGACAGTCAGCAAAAGTGGCGCGAGAAAAACCCCCACTATATGAAGAGCTATTGGGCAGACCGGCGAGCCGGTGACCGTCTTAATGCTAAAAACTCGCGCTTAACATCTGAACTGAACCAACTCTTGAAATTGGTAAAGAACAACTCGGCTGTCGATCTTCGGTCGCTGGATGCAAGCATTTGGCTTGTCTCTCCAGATGGGTTATGTGAAAAGAACAACCTTGCTTCCGCCAAAATCATCATCGTGCTTGGGATTCCGTCCTCTTCAGCCTAGGGTCAGGCAGTAAAGAACACCTCTTTGAACCTGGTTCGCCGCTTGTCATATAACTACTAATGTCTGGAGAATCCAGCATTGGGCGTTAAGGCGGTCCCCTGCGGGTGACCGCACTGGCTGGCGGTCCGCAAGAGCAGCAGTGACTCTTAAGGTCGACCCAGTTCCCATCGCGTGAAATCCGCACTTCAGACGACTGCCACCAATGGAAGAAACGGGACGACAACAGGCTTCATCGTGTCCATCCGGTACGGGCGCGACCCGCGTCGTGGAATACGTCCGCATGTCGACCGAACACCAACAGTACTCTACCGAGAACCAACGGAAAGTCATCCAGCAATACGCCGAGGGCCGAGGCATGAGCATTGCGCGGACCTACACAGACGCCGGCAAGAGCGGCCTTCGAATTGACGGTCGAGATGCTCTGAAAAAGTTGATCCATGATGTAGAGAATGGCCAAGCTGACTTCAACGCAATTCTTGTCTACGATGTCAGCCGTTGGGGACGCTTCCAGGATGCGGACGAGAGCGCCTATTACGAGTACATTTGCCGACGCGCAAAGATCGATGTGCACTATTGCGCTGAGCAATTTGAGAATGACGGCAGCCCCATTTCGACAATCGTTAAGGGCGTGAAGCGGGCCATGGCTGGTGAGTACAGCCGCGAGCTTTCCGCCAAGGTTTTTATCGGGCAATGTCGCCTTATCGAACTCGGATTTCGCCAGGGTGGCTCGCCAGGTTTTGGGCTTCGTCGGATGCTGCGTGACGTGACCGGCCAACACAAGGGAGTGCTCAACCGGGGAGAGCAAAAGAGCATACAGACAGACCGCGTTATTCTCGTTCCGGGGCCGCCGGAGGAAATGGAGATCGTTCGTTGGATGTACCGCATGTTCGTGGAAGAAAGAATGCTCGAATCGAGACTCGCCAAGATGTTGAACGAACGCGGCATTACCACAGATTTGGGGCGGGCCTGGACTCAAGGCACGATTCACCAGATCTTGACGAACGAGAAGTACGTTGGCAACAACATCTACAACAGAATATCCTTCAAGCTGAAGAAAAAGCGCGTTCTAAACCCGCCTGAGATGTGGATTCGTAGCGATGCGGCATTCGAGTCCATTGTTCCAGCAGACCTGTTCACAAGGGCGCAGACCATCATTCGCGAACGCAGTCGCAAATACACCAATGACGAACTACTGGACCAACTTCGCAGGTTGCTGGAGCGCACGGGCCGTCTCTCTGGTCTTCTGATCGACGAGACTGACGGCATGGCGTCCAGTACGGTCTATCGCAGCCGGTTTAGCAGCCTGATCCGGGCATACGGGTTGATCGGGTACGCTCCCGAACGCGACTACGAGTTCATCGAAACAAACCGTCAACTGCGCCTGATGTATCCGAAGATCATCGCTGATGTCATTGACAATATTCGCCAACTCGGAGGCGCTGTGAGTAGTGACCCCACCACTGATTTGTTGGTGGTGAATGATGAATTCACCGCAGCTGTCGTTGTCGCCCGATGCCGCCAAAGAGACTCAGGAGCGTTTCGATGGTTAATTCGCATCGATGCCGGTTTGAACCCAGACATCACCGTTGCAGTCCGAATGGCCGCCGACAACCAGAGCCCGCTCGACTACTATCTCCTGCCAAGTCTCGACATGACTTTTGAAAAGCTATTGCTCGCCGAAGACAACGCGGTAAGTTTGGATACATATCGTTTTGTCACCCTCGATTTCTTTTTTGGCATGGCCGAGCGCGCACGGATACCGGGGGCCGCATGAACGATACCGCTCCGACCGTTCAAATGATCCCCATAGATCAAATAAATGTCCTCAATCCGCGAAGCCGGAACAAGGTGGCTTTCCAAGGCATCGTGGCCAATATTTCCAGCCTCGGTCTCAAGAGGCCCATTACCGTCGCTCGTCGGATCGAGCCCATAGATGGTAAACCATACGATCTGGTGTGCGGCCAAGGTCGCCTTGAGGCCTTCATGGCGCTCGGCCAAGTTGAGATTCCCGCAATTGTGAAGGAAGCATCGAGGGAGGAATGTTTCTTAATGAGCCTGGTAGAAAACATTGCTAGGCGCCAAATCCGTCCACTGGAGTTGCTCCGGGAGATCGACAGCCTGAAGTCGCGAGGTTACAACACAACTGAGATTGCCAAAAAAATTGATGTGGCGAAGAGCTATGTTGTGGGAATCGCACATCTGCTGAAAAACGGCGAAGAACGTCTTCTTCATGCCGTCGACAAAGGCCGGATACCGTTGTCGGTGGCGATGCAGATCGCGAACGCGGACGAGGACGGCATTCAGCGAGCCCTCTGCCAGGCCTACGAAGATCAGACTCTACGGGGCCGCAAACTGCTCACCGTTCGCCGCATCATAGAACTGCGCAAAGCCAACGGCAAACGTGCGACCCCAGGTGTCCGACGTAGAAATAACGGCTTCCAGTCAGCAGAGTCGCTGGTTCGTGTTTATCGTCAAGAAGCCGACCGACAAAAGCTCCTGGTGAAGAAGTCGCAGCTGACGGAGCACCGGTTGCTGTTCATCGTATCGGCGCTAAGAAATCTCTTCCGTGATGAGAACTTCATCACGTTGTTGCGTGCTGAAGGACTGGAGTCGCTACCCGCTTACCTTGCAGAAAGGATTCAGATCACCGAAAGGGCTTGAATATGGCTAAGCAGGTTTCCATCGCGTTTAATCCCCAGGGGGTGGTGGTGCCGATCACAAACATCTTGCCACTCAAGCAAGTAAACCCTGTCATGCGGTCCAGCCAAAAGTACCAGCAAGTCCTTTCTTCCGTGCGCGAAGTCGGCATCATTGAGCCCCTGATCGTGTTCCCACACAACGGCCAGTCAGACACGTATTTATTGCTGGATGGCCACGTGCGGCTCGAGGTCCTGAGGCAGATCGGCGAAACTCATGCGCGCTGCCTAATCGCGACTGACGATGAAACCTACACATACAATCGGCGCGTAAACCGGATGGCCACAATTCAGGAACACAATATGATCCTGAAAGCGATTCGGCACGGCGTCTCGGAAGAACGGATCGCCAAGGTGCTGAAAGTGGATGTGGCCATCATCCGGCAGAAGCGGGACCTACTGAATGGTATTTGCAAAGAGGCCATCGAGATCCTCAAGAATAAACATGTGTCGCTAGGAGCATTCTCCTTTCTACGAAAGCTAAAACCAATGCGCCAGATTGAGGTAGCCGACCTGTTGGTGGCGACGGGGAACTTCTCGGTGCCCTATGCAAAGGCTCTTCTGGCAGCCACCCGCTCCGACATGCTTGTCGATCCTGACAAACACAAAGTAGTCGAGGGCCTGACCCCGGAACAGGTCGCGAAGATGGAAAAAGAGATGGAAGTCTTGCAGCGCGATTTAGGGCTGATTGAGGAATCTCATGGAAATCAGGTCCTTAATTTGGTCCTAGCGCGCGGCTACCTCGCGAAGTTGCTCGGCAATGCCCGTGTTGCCCGCTACCTTGGCCAGCACCACGCGGACATTTGTCGCGAACTGCAGTCGGTCTCAGAAAGTTCTTCACTGGAGAACTGAACCCTTGTAGCGGCCGGCCGACTGAACCGTTCTCCCGAATCGGCGAAGGTGCTCGGAAGGTGAGGACGTCCGAAGTGAATGATAAAGCACCGGAGGGGATTAGTATGATTAAATGACGACGAGGCGCGCGAACTGGAATCCGGAAAACGAATCAGCGAGGGAATCGCGACTGCGACTCCAGAAATTGCTCAGGCTCGCTCAGGAATTCTTAGCCGAAGTACATAACGTTGTTGCCAATGGAGAAAGCAGACTGACTATCCCGATCCGCGAGAGTACCCATCAAAACGCAAGGGTACGGTTCCTTTCATCATCTGGCGTGACCCACTCTCCGAAAGAGGCGCTCGCAGGTCGGAATCTTCTCCTGATAGCCGGACATAACGGCCTTTATGTCCGGCTATCCGAGCGGTCTTCGCTGCCCCGATCCCGAGATCGAACCCGACATTTCTGCGCGTTCGCTTGGTTATCCCCCTTGTACTTGCAGGCCCGCTACCTGTAGTCAATTGCGGAGATTCTGTGCGGGTTTTCCCTTCCACAGTAAACCGCTTGACGTGTACGGCATAACCGTACATACTGGGTAGTGAAGGGATAACATGCAACTTGTCCGCTTTCGGCACAAAGGGCTAAGGCAGCTCCATGAGGACGGAAACGCCAAGGGGGTGCCGTCCGCGATGGCCGACAAGCTGCGCAAGCTTCTGTTCGCCCTCGAAACCGCCGAGATGTTGGAGCAGCTCGGTCGGTTCCCTGGCTGGAAGCTGCATCCTCTTAAAGGCGACCTGAAAGGATCATGGAGCCTGACTGTCACGGGAAACTGGCGGTTAATGTTCCGCTACGATGAACAGACAAACACCGCCAGCGATATTGACCTGATCGACTACCACTAGGAGGCCGAAAATGCCTATGAAGAACCCGCCCCATCCGGGCGATCTGATAAGAACCGAAGTCATCGAAGCTCTCGGCCTCACCGTGTCGAAGGCGGCGGAGATTTTGAAAGTGCGCCGCGCTACGCTCTCCGATCTTCTGCACGGCAAGGCCGCGCTGACGCCGGAAATGGCCCTGCGCATCGAAAAGGCGTTCGGCCCGGACATGGATCACCTTCTCCGGATGCAGCTCGCCTATGACGTGGCGAAAACGCGAGCGCAAGCACGGGGCATCTCGATCAAGCGATATGCCCCGGCCTGAAGCTGCGCATCGGTTCTACGAGAAGGCCGGATTTCATGTGCGCGACACGAGCGGCTACCGGCACGGATCAAAGCCTGATCCCTGAGCCACGCTCTATCGCGCGATCTAAACGTTAGTTTCGCCATGCCCTTAGCGTGTTTGGAAGTCCGTTTCGTGTCTTCCCCTCGATATTGCGGTGCATCACGACGCACCCCAATCGCTTTCGTTCTCTACGAATAGTTTCAGTTGCTTGCAGTCCCCGGTTTTCCAGTCGCTCAGGTCCGCTTCGAGGATCACGTGAGCCGTCTGGAGAACCCAGCACAGCTCGGTCTTGTCGGTAAAGCGGACGCGGACATAGAGCATGCCTTCCTCAAAAACGTGCTCGACCCAGTCCACGATCTTACCGTGGAGACCGGGATACCGGCTTCTGGGGGAGGGTAAACGCGCCCCTTGCGTCTCCGGTGCTTTCCGTTTCTTCATTGGTCGTCCCCCTTTTTCGGCGTCGGCCTGGAGTTGGTTTGTGCATGGCCTGTTGCACGTCGTGATGGCTTCGATTGGTTCGGTTCACGTTTCTTCGCTGTTTTCTTACGCTTGTTCCCGGCGCGCTTTCGCTTTTTCGCTCGCTCCTCGTCGTAGCGTTCTTCGTCGGACATGTCCCAGCCGGGCAGGATTACCAGGCGCGGAGGCAATCCCTTTTTCTGACGTCTCTCCTCGGAGTTCTTGAGTTCGAGATAGATGTCGTCCGGATCTTTGATCTTCCGGTTGTATTCGCGTTGGAATTTGTAGGCCCAAACTGCGTCGTTCTCGACAATGTCGTCGAAGTTGTCGAAGAATTCCCGGTTGGCGTCCACGCGTGCGCTTTCCACGTCCGCACGGGCGTAGCGGATTGTGTCACTGTGGAAGAGCCTCATCTTCTCCATGCGTTGGAGACGTTGAAGAACCTGCTCAAATGCCAGGTTCAACTCCATGAGGTCCTGAAAGAGGCGCAGATTCATTCCTGTTCTCCCTTGCGACGCTGTACTTCGCTCGCAACGTCGCTGGCCGGTTTCGGGTACTGCCGCTCCCATGCCTGTTGCTCTTCGCTACTGAAGAAGCGCACCCTGGGCGCTTTTCCCTCCCGGCGTCGGCTTTCCTCAACCGCCTGCACGTCCTGATAGACCTGCACTTCATCCAACATTCTCTTTTCGTGTTCACGGTGCCTCTTTTCAAAGCGGGCTGCGTCCCGATTCTCACCACTCTCAGTGTTGTTGCAGAAATAACCATTCAGCGCCGCGCGATGTACTTCGAAGAGTGTCGCTTTTTCGTCGAAGTACGCCGCGTTCAAGCCCGAATCCTTGGCACGCTTGAGCCGTTCCAGTCCCCGGACTGCATCGTCTATCCCTCGGTTCACCAAAAGAATTGCTTCGTAGAGATGGGCCTTTTGCATTTGCACTCCTCCTTTCTCCATTGCGAACTGTCGGAACAAGAAATCCATGAGACGCGGGGACACACGTATCCCGGCGATAGGAATGAGCTGATCAACCAGAGACAAAAATCGTGTGGGCTACGCGTACGGCGGGGAATGTTCGAAGAGATGAGACGGCTTTATTTTTTCTGGAGAACGCAAGCGGTGCGAAGCTTGCGTGCAGAAAAGGAAGCAGTTAACTTCTATTGCAGCCATCGTTGCACCTCCGGTGCGACGCTTGGTCAGGGGCGTGCTGGTGTTCTAGCACCGGTACGTCCCGTTCTTTCACAACTTCGGGTTACTTTTTCGTCCTCTGCCTTTGCAGTAGATCGCCTTCTTCACTTCCTTCAGCTCGGCAATGTCGTCCTGCGACCAAAGGCGATAACCGACGGCACCAATCAGAGTCGGCTGAGGAGCCTTCACCTTTCCTTGCGCGATCCACCGCTGCAGCGTGGCTAGGTGAATTCCCACGATTTTCGCGACTTCTGAGGTGGTGCGTTTATTTCTCAAATATACGATACCTATCGCATTATTGCTTGTCAACAGAAAATCTCGCCTGAAGGAAGTATAGCGAAGCAGGAGGACGATGCGCTGGAACCAGCGAATAGTTCCCCCTCTACTTGTCTTGCTTCGAAACCGTCCTTGCTGGTGGTGGAGTTCCGGGCGAACGCCCGCCCGTTTTGCGGATAGGGGCACCGATGCGTGTGAACTTGGTAAAGATGACGAAGGGAGAAGAGTTCGCTATCCTGCCTAAACTCCAGCGGGGCCGTTGCTGCCACGCAAGCCGTTGCACCGCTCGACCCTCAACCTTGCCCTCCGAAAATACAGCGCAGATGCGTCCCTGCCCCTTCTTGCCCATTCCCATATGCTCCGCCACGCTTGCGGCTTCGCCCTCGCCGACCAGGGCGCGGACACGCGGCTCATTCAGGATTATCTCGGACACCGGAACATCCAGTACACTGTAAAGTACACCGCGACAAACCCGGCCCGGTTCGAGAAGCTGTGGCGATGATCCGGGCTACCCCTTACCGGGCGCTTACCGTCTGACTCTTCGCAAAACTCGTTGGGCACGGGACCAGTTTCCACTATGCTGATGCTGGCGTACCGTTGAATAGTTTGGAGAATGAACACATGCATAAGCGAATCGCGATGTTCAACCACAAGGGCGGCGTTAGTAAAACCACGACCACCTTTCACCTTGGTTGGATGCTCGCCTCAAGGGGCCATCGGGTCGTGTTGGTCGATGCTGATCCCCAGTGCAATCTGAGCGGCTTGATTTTGGGCTTCAAGGGTGAAACCGAATTCGAGAAGTTCTATGAAGCCGAGGGCGGCAACCGAAACATAAGAACGGGACTCGCGCCCGCATTTGAGTCGCAACCACGAGCGATCGAGCCGGTTGAGTGTGTTGCCGTTCAAGGATGCGATCGGCTATTTCTTTTACCGGGACACATCCGTCTATCAGAATATGAAGTGACCTTGGGCATCGCTCAAGAGCTTTCAGGCTCCATCCAGACATTGCAGAATTTGCCCGGTTCGATCTCTTACCTACTCGATGTTACGGCCAACAAATACAATGCCGATTTCGTGTTGGTGGATATGAACCCCAGCCTAAGTTCCATCAACCAAAATCTCTTGATGACTAGCGATTTCTTCATTGTCCCGACCTCGCCCGACTTCTTCTCGGTGATGGCCATTGAGTCCCTCTCGACTGTCATCCCACGTTGGCACACCTGGGCTGAACGCGCGCGGCAGAATACGACTTTGAAAAGTGCCGCCTACCCTTACCCTGCAACCAATCCCAGGTTTATTGGCAGCATCATTCAAAAATACCGGCCTCGGAAGGGATCGGCTACAGTTGGCTTTCAGAAGTGGATCGACTCGATCAACGATAGAGTAGCAAACCAACTTGTGAAGACGCTGAGGCCACTAGGGATGGTTCTGCCGGATAATACTTACCAGGCAGTACCGGGACTTCTGCCCAACTACTGCCTCGCCCAGATCGCAGACTTCAATACCCTCATAACAAAGTCTCAAGACCACAGGACGCCTGTATTCGCCCTAACCGACGAACAGCTCGGCCATGTGGGAACAGTGCTAGAAGGCGACAGGGCAAAGCGTCAAGAGTTTGAGGATGTATTTTCCAATCTGGCTGAGCAGGTGGAAACGCTCACGAAATGAAAGCCGCGCTTGATCAGTTCGAAACTAATCTTGCGCGTGCTCGGACACTTTCCGGCGTAGCAGCATCCATCGGTGCACTCACCACACCTGCTATCGACGTTTCGGACATCCATCGGGCGGCGCTCGTTTTGGCGGTTAGTGCGCTTGATTATTTTGTGCACGAATTCGTTCGGTTGGGCATGCTTGAAGTCCACAGAGGAAAGCGGCCTGCTACCGACGCGAACCTATCCTTCAAGGTGCCAATTGTTGCCGTCCGTTCTGGCTTCGCCGATCTTACCCAGGACGATTGGTTGGATGAGGCCGTTAGAGAGGCGCACTCGTGGCTAAGTTTTCAGCATCCCGACAAGATCGCGGACGCGATCCGTCTGGTTTCAGCCGTTAAGCTCTGGCAAGAGGTGGCGAACGAGATCGGCTCGGACGCCTCCGCCGTCAAGGCACGTTTGATCGTGATCGTTGATCGCCGAAATAAAATCGCCCATGAGGCGGATATGGACCCGACCAACCCCGGCAATCAGTGGCCGATCAGCGCTGCTCTTGTTGAAGATGCCTTTGACTTCATCGAGAGTATGGTTAAGGCTATTTACAAATCGGTCATCTGACCGACATTGTGCACACTTTACCCCGCCCGGTTCGAAAACCTGTGGCGATGAGCCGTGCTAACCTTTGTCGTGCGCTTTCTATAGGATAACGACTGCATGGCCGACCCCCTATCGATCACCATTTCCGCCCTGGCTCTTGGTGTCTCGTCCGTAACGGCGTGGCTCACGCTATTCCGTCGGGGGACCGTCAAGATGACTCAGCCGACCGTCATCTACTTTGGGCCTGACGCCCCTCCCTCGTGTAACATCCCCCCGCCTCCGAAGGTCTATTTGCGCACGCTGCTGTTTTCAACATCGAAACGCGGACGTGTCATTGAGTCCATGCATGTGACGCTTTCCCGGAATGAGACGCGTCAGAACTTCAACATTTGGGTTTACGGCGATGAGCGACTTGTCCGGGGAAGCGGGTTATTCGTCGGCGAGACAGGCGTTGAAGCGAATCATCATTTCCTAATCCCCAAGGACGGCACTTCTTTTCGCTTCGTTGAGGGCCATTACCGCCTCGATGTTTTTGCCCGTCTTCTTGGCGATCAAAAGCAGACGCACCTTTCTTCGCAGACGCTCGAAATCTCGCGCGAGATCGGAGCCTCACTTACAGAGGTACACGCTGGCCTGTATTTCGGTTGGGGTCCAGACTCCTCGCGTTACCTGCCGCACGTCGAGGAAAGACCACCTTCACCAGGCCCGGAGAAGTTTCTTGAGGCATTGGGGTTTCCGCCGGATCGTACAACGTGACCTCCTAGAAAATTAAACATTGTCTGAGGTGACCCCAAGCGGTTCGCCTGCGTATGCCTTTTCATGATGGGAGAGCACGTCGCTTTTCCTAATGGACGAAAACACGCGGTCAAACTCTGACAGCATCCATCGGGCTGAGACGTTAGGGCTTTCCTCTGGATCATTCACCAGTAAGTCGCGGTTTTGAATATCCCATCCCGCTGGACTTCTGTTCGACGTTACTGCGGTTCTCTTGCCCGGCTTCTCCATCTTTGCCGCAGGCATTCGAACAGTTCCGAGAATTTTCTTGAGGCAGCTTAGCTCCTGAACCAGTTTCTCGCTGAAACACGCTTTAGCCTGGTGCATTGTCCGCACGACCTCGTATGCTCCTAACACCCAGAACCACATTAACGATTCAGCCCTTTCAACCTGCCCAACATCGACACACAGACCAGAGAATCCCTTGTCTAGGTTTTCGATGATTTCGTCAGCAAACGAGCACAGCACATTTACCCGGCCAGACAGATAGTGAGAGAAGGAAATCAGCGGTTCCCGCTCGACAATCTGCGTCCATGTCGGGTTAACAAGAGGTTGCTGGAAACGCTCTAGGTATCTCACGGCGGCCACTATTCGACTACTCCCGTCTCTTTAGCACGGATGAAATATCCGCCGCCAAGATGGATACTTCCATCGGGAAGCGGTTCGAGTTTTATCGGCACTGCACCTGCGGGAATCGCATCGACTTTCTGAAGGATTAAATCACCTTGCTGATACACCGTGTTGACGGGAACGGGCACAGGCTTCCGCGTCACGGGTTGATCTTTCAGAATCTCAATTCTGACAAACCGGCATAGGCGAAACAAAGCGAGTGGTCCGCCGTAGTGCCGCCAGTCAAACGGAGTTCCGTCGAGGCCCTTCGTGTTCAGCGCGATGATATTATGAATCTCAAAAACTTGATCGCGGCAGTCCTTGTCTATGCTCCATGTCGGTGACAAGGGAGCGTGCGCGAATGCGTTTCGGACCATGCGCGCGATCTGATATGCAGAGCGCACGTCGGGGTTAGTCGAGTTTTTTGGATCGTTCACTGTTGCCCGAATCGCGTCCTTCATAGCGACAGCCATGAGAAATGCTGATGAACGATGGAGAAAGTAAGCGGCGTAATCAGCCTGATCCGGTCGAAGCGCAATCTCGTCGTTTTTAACGCTGTTCTTGCCGTGGGTCCACTCCGTTGGAAGGTCGAGCGGTTGAGCATTCAAGGTTGTGGCTAGATGAACCGCCGAGGCGAGCCGAAACTGAAGTTCCGCCGTGAAGAGATACGCAATGTGTTTCTCGTTCTCCGTCATGAAGCTCTTCTTCCGCCTCAAACCCTGGGCCGATTCGACTATGTCCGGCTATCCTGGCGCGCCCTGCCCCATTACCAAACCGTCTTCAGGCTGGCCGCACGGATGCGCCTGTCACGGCTGATAACCGGCACATCGAAATAGACGGCAGTTGCCGCCACCATGCGGTCTGGCATGTCCGGCACTTCGGCGCGTGACACTTGCCGCATGGCTTGGACAATGGCGGCGCTAAAAACGGCTTCCGTAAAAACATGTTCGGGGTCGGCCAGCGCTTGTGTCAGTTCATCATAAGCCGACGGTGGCAGACGGTTCTTCTCGATCAAATAAACCACCTCAGCCAGGCTTATGGTCGAAATGGCAATCTTGCGTCTAGCGGTCGCCGCTTCGTTGATAAAGGCTTCGGCGGCAGCGGACAGCCTCTTGTCGTCGAATAAATGCCAGAGGGCCGTGTGGGTATCGGCAACGCCAGCAATCATCAAAACTCTTCACCGAAGCTCTGGAACATATCGGCGCGGTTGGCGTCGATTTCCTCCGCCGATGGAGCCTCTCCGTATTTGGCGAACATGCCACGTCCCGTCTTGAACGGAACACCCGAAGATTGGCCTTCGAGCGAGAACGCGAGATCACGTTCAAGAACCTCGCAAACATAGCCGGCGGGCGAAACGCCATGTGCGTTGGCTTGGATCTTCAGAGCTGCTTCAAGCTTCTCTGGAAGTTCAATCATCATGGCCGATTTCCTTTCTCCATGACCAATTGTAGCGATTTCCTTGGCGCGGTCAAACACCGACATACACCCTTATGTCGGGCGTCTCCCCCGCCCCGGTACAGACGTGGCACCGCCCTAACGAACCGAGCCATACTGTCGCCTGCATGTACCTTGCCTCTTTCCGTGACCCAAGAACGGACGGGGCGAAGCCAACCTAACAGCCGCAGGCTTGCGTCCTTTCGCGGCATAAACGAGCAGCCCGACCATCAAGGCTTATTTAGGTATCTGATCTTGCCAGCGTGCAATAGCGTGCAATGGTGCGCGGCGAAGGTGGTAAATTTGGCATCCGTGGCAATGTAGAATCTATAAGTTGTGGAAGCGATTGGGCAGGGCAGGGTTCGAATCCCTCCCTCTCCGCCAGTCACTCAAAGGTAAGCACTTAACTACTCCTACTGCACAGAGCCTTTGGACTTGGCTCCGCCTTCTGGAGCACAACTGGAGCACAACAAGGGCCTCGGAGAACTGCCTCATTGCGGCGATCGCATCGGGCGATGCGGTCTTGATGTAATGGTTCTGCGTGGTTGCTACTGTGCTGTGGCGCAGAATGCGCTGGATCGACGAATCATCCACGCCCAAGCGATTCAGATTCGACGCCAAGCCTCTGCGGAACGCCGCTTGTCACTCACAACCTACTCCCAAAGGGGCGCCCTCTTATAATGCGTTTTCGTCAACTATCCGGCTTCCATATGCTCGTATTTCAGGAGTTGCCCGTCCGATGTTAGGGTTATGTCATGGTCTCGGTACAGCTAGACGAGATTTTCGCCCAGACTTTGTCCGGCGGTTACGATGACGATGCGCCTTGGGCGGCAGTTCGGACTCTACACAGCATGGGCAGCCGTGAGGTTTTCGACTATGCCGCAGAGTGGTGCAGTTCACAGAATCCACTGAAGCGTGCTCGTGCAGCAGATGTCCCAGCACAACTCGGCAGGACGGCTGACCACCCAAGCAACAACTTTCCCGCCTTCGAGCTCAACGAAGAGATCGCGCCATTGGACGACTTCCGCAGGATTGCCAAATATCTGGAGCAGGCGGTGCGCGTGCGCGACACGATCGCCTTCTCCTATCAGCACGGAGGAGCTCCTCTACTGGACTTTGTCAGCGCCCAGGGTGAGTACCGGGCCGTGCAACTGGCATACGTGAACCTGGTCGGCTCTTATTTTACGGCGGCAGCCCAATTGAATATGGCTGTGGGCCGGGAGGTGAACCCATGACATCGCAAGCGAAATATTTTTTGAGTTCAAGAGCCGCCAAGTGCGGCGTGACCGCAGCTTTGCTGTTGTGCCTGGTTCTGCTCGCCGTTTCCGTGGCTTGTTCCAACGACAGCAAGGCCGCGCCTACAAAACAGGAAATCACGATCGACCCGAACCTCCTGACCATCGACCACCCGGAACTTTTCCAGACGGTAAAGGTGGAAAGCCGCGACCTGCCCACGGAACTGAACGCCAACGGAACCATCCAGCCCGACGTGAACAAGACCATCCGCGTCACCTCGCTTGGTTCGGGCCGCGTTGTCGACCTCAAAGTCCGCCTCGGCGACTACGTGAACAAAGGCCAGGAGCTGCTGGTGATTTCCAGCCCCGACCTCGCCGGAGCCATGGGCGAATACCACAAGGCTTCCGCCGACGAGGCGCTCGCCGCCCAGGCTCTCGACCGCGCCCAACTGCTCTACTCGCGCGGCGCACTCGCGCACAAAGATTTGGAAGTCGCCGAGAACGCCGGCGCCAAAGCCAAATCCGACCAGAAGACCGCCGAGAGCCGCCTGCGCGTTCTTGGCGGAGATCCCGCCCGCCCCAGCACCATGATCGAACTGCGCGCGCCTGTCGCCGGGACCATCGTCGAGCAGAATGTTGCCGGATTCGAAGGCATCAAGAGTCTCGACAACACGCCTAACCTGTTTACCATCGCCGACCTCTCGAGCGTCTGGGTGGTCTGCGATGTTTACGAAAACGATCTTGGCGACGTGCACATCGGCGATCCCGCCGAGGTTCGCCTTAACGCCTTCTCCGACCGCGTCTTCAAGGGCACCGTCAGCGACATCTCGCGCGTCCTCGATCCCAACACGCGCTCCGCCAAGGTTCGCATCGTGCTCGGCAATTCGGATGGCGCCTTCCGCCCCGGGATGTTCGCCGTGGCCACTTTCCGCTCGCGCAAGCAGAAGCCGCACCTCGTCGTGCCCGCGACCGCCATCATGCGACTGCAGGATAAAGACTGGGTCTTTCGCAAGGAGAGCGCCAACTCTTTCCGTCGCCTCGAAGTGCAGACTTCCGGCCTGCCCGGCGGCCTGCAGCAAATCGAGCACGGAGCCAAGGCGGGAGACGAACTCGTCGCTAACGCGCTCGCGTTCTCCACCGCCGCTTCGGAGCAGGGCAAATGATTCGTCTTCTCATCGATTTCGCCCTGCGCAACCGCATCCTCGTACTCAGCGTTGCGCTGGTGCTGTTCATCTGGGGAATCATTTCGTTTCGCAATCTACCCATTGAGGCCTATCCCGACGTCGCTGACACTTACACGCAGATCATCACGCAGTGGCCCGGCCACGCTGCAGAAGAAGTTGAACAGCAGATCACCGTCCCGCTCGAAGTCGGCCTGAACGGCGTTCCCCACAAAACTCATCTGCGTTCAGTCTCGCTCGCTGGTCTCTCGGTCGTCACCATCATTTACGACGACGAAATCTCCACCTTCAACGCGCGTCAGGAAGTGCTCGACCGCCTGCAGCAAGTGACGCTCCCCAACAACGTTAATGCGGGTCTCGGCCCCGACTACAGCCCCACCGGCCAGATCATGTTCTTCACTCTCAAGAGCGCGAATCCGCGTTATGACGCGATGGAGCTCAAAACCCTCGCCGACTGGTTCGTGCTGAACCAGCTGAAATCCGTGCCCAACGTAGTCGACGTGAACATCTTTGGCGGCCCGACGCGCGAATATCAGGTGCAGATCGATCCCGGCAAGCTGGTTTCCTACGGATTGCCGCTGGCCCAGGTCGAACAGGCGCTGGCCAACAACAACACCAACGCCGGCGGTGGATTCATCGAGCGCGGCCAGCAGGCGCTCAACGTCCGTGCCGTCGGCCTCATGCAGACCACCGGCGACATTGCCGCCACCGTGATCAAGAGCGTGAATGGGACGCCCGTTCGCGTTCGCGACATCGCCACCGTCGTGCAAGCCCCCAAGATTCGTCTGGGCCAACTCGGAAAAACCATTCGTCGCGAAGACGGCACCGTCATTGACGATGAGGACGTGGTCGAGGGCATCGTCCTGCTGCGCAAAGGCGCTGAAGCCGACGCCACCCTCGACGCGCTCCACGCCAAGATCAACGAACTCAACACCCAACTGTTACCGCAGGGCGTGAAGTTCGTTCCCCACCTCGACCGCAGCGACTTGGTGCACTACACCACCCACACGGTTCTGCGAAATCTCACCGACGGCGTGATTCTGGTTACGCTCATCCTTTTCCTCTTCTTGGGCAACGCTCGCAGCGCCCTGATCGTCACCGTCACGATTCCCTTCGCACTGCTTTTCGCCGCCATTCTTCTCGATCTCAGTAACATCCCGGCCAATCTCCTGTCGCTCGGCGCTCTCGATTTCGGCATGGTCGTGGACGGCTCCGTGGTCATGGTGGAAAACATCATGCGCCATGTCGAGTTTTCTCAAGGAAAGAAGACTCTTCTCCAGCTAATCGCGTCCGCCGCCCACGAAGTGCAGAAACCAGTCTTCTTCGCCCGCATCATCATCATCGTTTCCTATTTGCCCATCTTCACCCTGCAGCGCGTCGAGGGCCGCCTGTTCCGCCCCATGGCCTGGACCGTAGCCTTCGCCCTGCTGGGCGCTCTTCTGTTCGCTCTTCTGATCGCGCCCGTACTCTGCCACCTCGTCTTCCGCGACGGCAAGATCAAGGAATGGCGCAACCCGATGATGAGCATCATGCAGAAGGCCTACCGCCGCCAACTCGATTGGTGCTTCGACCACCTGAAGTTCACTCTTGGCATTGGAGTGGCCGCGCTGGCGTTCACGCTGTTCCTTTTCTTCAGCGGAATCGTCGGCTCCGAGTTTCTCCCTCACCTCGATGAAGGCGCGATCTGGGTGCGCGGTACCCTCTCCCCCAGCACTGGCCCCACTACGGGAATCGAAGTCACCAAGCGCGGCCGCGCTATTCTGGCGCAATTCCCCGAAGTGACGCAGATCGTCAGCCAGGTCGGCCGCCCCGACGATGGCAGCGATGCCAGCGGTTTCTACAACACAGAATTCTTCGTCGACCTTCTGCACCGTTCCAAATGGCGCCCCGAGTTCCGCACGAAAGAGCAACTCATCGACGCCATGGACAAAGCTCTCGGCCAGATTCCCGGCGTTGACTGGAACTTCTCTCAGCCCATCTCCGACAACGTCGAAGAAGCCGTCAGCGGCGTCAAGGGTGAGCTTGCCGTCAAACTCTTTGGCCGCGATCTCAAAACGCTGGAGCAGAAAGCCGACGAAATGCAGGACATCATGAGCAAGATTCCTGGCATCGCCGATCTCGGCACATTCCAGGTCCGCGGCCAGCCCAACGTCAATCTGATCGTGAACCGTGCCGCCGCCGATCGCTTCGGCATCAACGTCAGCGACGTGCAGGATGTGGTGGAAACCGCTGTCGGCGGCAAGGCTGTCAGCCAGATCCTGATCGGCGAACAGCGTTACGATCTCACCGTCCGCTACCAGGAACCATTCCGCAAGACCGTCGAAGAGATCGAGAACATCCGCATCCTGGCGCCCTCCGGCGAGCGCGTTTCGCTTGGCCAACTCTGCGACGTCAAGCTCGAAGACGGCGCTTCCACCATCTACCGCGAAGGCAACTCACGCTACATTGCCATCAAGTACAGCGTGCGCGGCCGCGACCTGGGCAGCACCGTTCGCGATGCCATCGAACAAGTCCACGACAAAGTCAAACTTCCCGAGGGTTACCACCTCGACTGGACCGGTGAATACGAAAGCCAGCAGCGCGCCAACCGGCGACTCGCCATCATCGTGCCGGTCACGCTGCTGCTCATGGCTTTCATCCTGTACTCCATGTTCAGCTCCTGGAAATGGGTCGGCCTCATCTTCGCCGTAGTCTCGCTCTCGCCCTTGGGCGGCGTGCTCTCGCTGCTCGCCACCGGCACGCACTTCTCCGTCTCCTCCGGCCTCGGTTTCCTCGCGCTGACCGGCGTTTCGATAGAAATTGGCGTCATCATGGTCGAATACATCAACCAGCTCCGCACCCGCGGTATGGACCCGCGGCAAGCCGCCAAAGAAGGCGCCGAACTTCGTCTTCGCCCCATCATGATGACCATGCTGGTCGCAACCCTCGGCCTGCTCCCCGCCGCCATGTCGCATGACATCGGTTCCGACTCGCAGCGCCCCTTCGCCATCGTCATCGTCGGAGGCCTGATGGTAGAACTCATCGTCAGCCTGGTCATGATGCCCACCCTCTACGTTTTCTGGGCGCGCCCCGGCGACAAGCTGCCCCCGTCAGAACTGGAATTCAAAGAAGAAGGCGAGCACGTGGACTAAGGTTTGTGTGGGGACGGGGCTATGCCCTGTCCAAGCGGGGCGCGGCTCCGCTTCCACACGTTTCGGCGGCTCCGGCAAATCCTGCGTGGGCGACATGGTTTCATGCGAGGCAGGCACGGCCACAATTGGGTGCGTTGAGGTAGATGTTCCGCGGTGACTCAGCATGACGCTTTGGGGCTAGATGACGTTCCGCAATAAGCTTCCAGGAGCCGGCGGCAGTTTGCGCTCAAGTACGTGACGCGGTCGCCTGGAGCGGGTTCGCCTGTAACAAGGGCGCAGCACTGCTTATGGTGTAGTGGCGTGATTTTACTTCGGCACCACGATCCGCACGGTCCCAAGTCCGTTGCAGAACCGGCAGCGCTCACCCTCCATGAGTTTTCCCGACCCGCCGCACTCCTGACATAGTAGACGACCTTCTTGCTCGCATGCCGGAGGCGATGGCAGAGCAGCCACCAGCCCACAAATTGAACCTCTCGCGGACAGGCAGTGTCTAATCAAGAATGGTGACTGCTCGTTCGAAGGCCCGCGGGGCCTCGGCCCCTCAGCTGCGCGCGGTTCTGCCCCTAGTGTGGGAACTAGTCCGTCCGCGTCGCGGGTTGCTGGCGGTTGGTTTCGTTTTGATGGCGATCAACCGGGTGGCCTCTCTGGTGCTGCCTTATTCCACCAGATACCTGATCGATAGCGTTATCATCAAGCGCAACATTCAACTGCTCAAGCCACTGGTGCTTGGGGTATTGCTAGCGACTGTCATTCAGGGGATTACTTCGTTCTCGCTCACGCAATTGCTCTCCAAGGCCGCCCAACGCCTGATCGCTGAGCTTCGGCAGAAGGTGCAAGCTCATGTCGGACGGTTGCCGGTCTCATTTCATGATTCGACTAAAAGCGGAGTGTTGGTATCGCGCATCATGACCGACGTGGAAGGCGTACGCAACCTGATCGGTACCGGGCTGGTGGACCTTGTCGGGGGACTGCTCACGGCGGGGATCGCTTTAGTGGTTCTGCTCCGAATCAGCACGCTGATGACGGTACTGGCGTTCGGCTTCCTGTTGTGTTTCGGACTCGCTCTGAAAAAAGCATTCCAGACGATCCGGCCGATCTTTCGCGATCGCGGCAAAATCAACGCCGAGGTTACCGGGCGCTTGTCGGAATCTCTGGGTGGCGTGCGCGTGGTAAAGGGCTATCACGCCGAAGACCGGGAGGAAAAGGTCTTCTCGCTTGGAGTGATGCGGCTGCTCGATAACGTGATGCGCACGCTGACTGCGACTTCCGTCATGGGGCTCTCGGCAAGCGTGCTGCTGGGCGTGGTGGGTGCCGTCATCATGTTTGTCGGCGCGAGGCAGATCCTGGCTGGGGCGCTGACGATTGGCGGCTTTTTTACCTACACCTTGTTCATGGGCTTCCTCATCGCGCCCATCATGCAGATTGTTCAGATCGGCACGCAGATCACAGAAGCGCTGGCTGGACTGGAACGTACGCACGAAATCCTGATCGAACCTGCGGAAGACAGCGACCCTCGGCGTACCGTCACTCTGCCTGCGATCGAGGGCAACATTGATTTCGAGGCAGTCAGCTTTAGCTACGATGGCGCCCGCACCGTGCTGAACGACGTATCGTTTCACGCTGCCCCGGGCACGGTGACAGCATTGGTTGGATCGTCTGGGTCCGGCAAATCGACGACCATCGGACTGGTTTCTGCGTTCTATGTTCCGACCCGAGGCAGGGTCCTAGTGGACGGCATCGACTTGAGCACGGTACGGCTCGATTCGTACCGCACCCAACTTGGGGTTGTGTTGCAGGAATCATTTCTGTTTGACGGTACCATCCGCGAGAATGTCGCCTTCTCCCGGCCTGACGCCAGCGAAGAAGCCGTGATGCGTGCATGCCGGATCGCTCGGGTCGATGAATTTGCGGAGAGCTTTGGGGACAAGTACAACACCATTGTCGGTGAGCGCGGCGTGAAGCTATCGGGCGGGCAACGGCAGCGGATCTCGATTGCACGCGCCATTCTGGCTGAACCCCGCATCCTGATTCTGGACGAGGCGACTTCCAGCCTCGATTCAGAATCCGAACAGATGATCCAGCAAGGCCTCTCCTACCTTATGCAGGGTCGCACTACCTTTGTGATCGCGCACCGCTTGTCGACCATTCGGCGCGCCGATCAGATTCTGGTGGTCGAGCAGGGACAGATTGTCGAACGCGGCACTCACGAAGAACTCTATGCGCTGCGCGGACGTTACTTCGAGCTGTACACCAAACAGCATGGTCTGGAAAGCAATCTGTTCCTTGCACCGGGGGAGGGTGATGCCGCGACCGTTGCAGATGACGTGGGAACATCCAAGCAAAATGGGAACGAGCCAGCCGTCGCCGAGGCTATGCGATTCGTCAGAGGGGATGTCCGCTAGTGTTGGGATGCCAGACCGTGACGGTGACGGTGG
>Ga0316363_10000635_pt1 | contig 41788 bp, 33 predicted proteins | sample Sb_taG_3_FD_200459 | JGI IMG/M metagenome (GOLD analysis project Ga0316363, IMG submission 200459) | Peat soil microbial communities from Weissenstadt, Germany - Sb_50d_a_PC metaG (v2) (version 2) | ecosystem: Environmental > Terrestrial > Soil > Wetlands > Peat | place: Germany: Weissenstadt...
AATTTCGCTGCCAGGAGTTTGCTCCTGGAATCGCAAGAGATGAGCGCCTTGTTCTGGGCTTCGGCCTGGAGCGAGGCGTTTTTTATTGCGCGGAGGCAATCGATGAAGACCAGTCAGAAGAATGTGGCCCAGGATCGACTCATGGGAATTCGCGAGGTAGTACATCTGCTTGGCGTAAGCAGGCGGACCGTGTATCGCATGGTCGATGAGTTGCATCCCGTGAAGATCCGCAAGCGGACCCTTTGGCGAGAATCCGTCATTCGTGGTTACATCCAGTCGCTAGTTGGGTAGCCAAGCTGAAAGGAGTGATGCGCGATGAGAAGAAGGAAAAGGTCCGCCGAGGATTAGCCGCCGCTCGGCGGGCCGCGAAAGTCAGTCCCGCGATCTTCTAGTTTCTGAGGCCGGGAGATCGTGGGGCAAGGCGGCCTACTGTCTGACCCCGTCGCCAAGTGGTAAGGCAGCTCTATTGCAAGGAGCCATACCCTGGTTCGATTCCAGGCGGGGTCTTTCTGCGCCCCAAGTATACCATAGAATATTACTTTTTTGAAAGGAGTTTTCGAGCCAGTTCAATCAATTCGGATCGCGCCCAGGAAGACATTTGCAGGCTTTTCCGTTTGGCTGCCTGCTCCAACAGTTCGCGATCCTCGCCCGTCATGCGTATTCGCAGCATGAAGGTCTTGGCCTCAAAGTCCTTTTTCTTTGGTCTACCCATGCTGAGAGTGTAGCAACAAAAATCCCCTATAGTCAAGCAATCTCTATTGCATGTGGTGTATTTGTTGCTACAATTACTGAAGTGCTGGGAGAGGTTCTCAGCAAAAGAAAACCCCTGGAGTCGCGCTAACGATTCCAGGGGCAGACTCACTCGGCGGGTTAACGCCAGAATGCAGCCTATGCAACTTGCATTCTAGCGAGCCTGCCCCAGACGCGAAAGGTTCGCTATGTACACGCTTCCTTTGGAAAAGCAGATCGTTGCCCTCCATCTGCTGGTCGAGGGCAACAGCATTCGCTCGGTCGAGCGCCTGACTGGCGTGCATCGTGATACGATCATGCGCCTGATGGTCTCTGTGGGGGGGAAGTGCAGGGGCTTCCTCGATACGAAGATGCGCGATTTAGACTTAAAACATCTTGAATGTGATGAAATCTGGACTTTTTGCAAGAAAAAACAACGTCGCCTGTCTGCTATCGAGGCGCGCAACCCAAAGCTTGGCGATCAATTCCTGTTCGTGGCCCTGGACCTCGAAACCAAGCTGATTCCTTCCTTCGTGATTGGCAAACGCACGATGGAAACGACGCGGTTTTTCATGGATGATCTGGTCAGTCGCCTGGTCCCTCCACGCCTGAACGAGCGCAGGACTTATCCCCAGGTGAGCACAGATGGTTGGCTCGCGTACCCCAGTGCTGTCGATGAGGCGTTCAGCGGGCTCGTCAACTATGGGGTACTCATCAAGGACTATGGGCAGCTCGAAACGGGGCGATACGCGCCCCCAGACTTGCTTACAACCATCAGGCGAGTAATCCTTGGCGACATTACCAAAAAGTCGATCTGCACCTCGCACGTCGAGAGGCAGAACCTTTCGATCAGGACGTTCATGAAGCGATTCACTCGCCTCGCTCTGGGTTTCAGCAAGAAATGGGAGAACCTAGTGGCCTGTACGAGCCTGTATATCGCGTATTACAACTTCTGCTGGATGCATGGGTCGCTGCCAGGTACGCCTGCGATGGCAGCGAAGATGGCTGGGCATCCTTGGACGTTGGAGGAGTTGCTGGGCAGGCTGGAGGAGTGATTTTTGGGATTTGCGGAAGCGCAAGACCTGGCAAGATGCCTGGTCTTTTTGCGTTCTCTGGGCTGCTAATCCCATTGCCGATGCTTATCCTATCCGTGGGCCAGATTTTTCGGCAACTAACTCAAGAGGTTGCCTTCCAAGCTACCTGCATGATCCATAAAATCACAACATCGGGATGGCCGGAGTCATGACCGGCTCGGCTCGCTCAGCGCAACGCTGTACTCCCGGCTGGCGTTGAGCGAGCAAAACCCGATAGGGAGTTTTTATGCAGATTTTTCTGGCTTCTTTTGACGAAACTTTCATTGCATCTGGGGGCTGGAGCGGCCTAATCGCTTTGCTCCTTGTCACGCTCATGGGAGCCATAGTCGTGATAGTTAAACCGACTCCAGCTTCTAGGACAATGGATGAGAAGACACGGCATCTGGTCGAATGCCTCGCGATGTTCGCGGTAGGAGTCTCAAACGCTATTCTTTTTGGCTACTACGGACAAGTCTTTCCGGCGCTAGCCTTTAGTGTATTTGCAGCAATCTTTCTTGGGTTTGCGGCGCAATTCATTCGCGTGACTGCCGAATGCAGCGACTCACAATTCATTCGCAAGCTTGAACGGATCAGATCATACATAGCTGGCGATGAGCCATCGTTTGAAAAGAGAGAAGGCAAGCCACCGGACGATTCGCGATGATTCATTTCGTCATCTTGTTTGGGCTTGGAGTCACTGGAAGCTTTGCAGTGGAGCTTCTGAAAATTGTGTACTCATATGAGCGAGGACGGCCGCTTCCGGCCCGTTATAGTCAAAAGGGTTTCTGGATTGCAAGGACTTTCTTGGCCATGATCGGCGGGATACTCGTGCTTATCTACGGCGTGCAGAATGAATACCTAGCCTTCCAGATTGGTGCTGGGACGCAAGGAATCATCGAAAGCATCGTCAACAAATCGCCTGAAAATCCGCTTCCGCCTAATCCAGCCCCAGCCAATGTACCTGCCCCGAACCCATAAGCCACCGTTTATTAGATCCCAACGCATAAGCCCACGCTTATCCCAGAGAAAGTTTTTTCAAACTGTACCACTACCCCAATTTTGCTTCGGGTGCAACCCGGGGCAAGCATCTGTAAAACCGTCGTCGCCTCGGGCCTGGCTATTCACTCCAAAGCGTTCACGGCGGCTACGCGCAGAAGCGCGTTAAACTTCATTGAGATGAGGAGCTTCCTTTGCGCTCGGCTCAGGTCTCCGGGCCTCGTCGCAACCTCTGACCGGAGGTCTCCTCGAGTTCGGGGAGACCTCCGGTCAGTCCGCGTGCGGGGTCAGAGACCCGCGCACAGCTGGGGGAGTATGGGATTATTCTCGACTTCAATGCGGCCCTGCCGTAAGATCCTGCCAGCATGGTAAGGTAACGGCTTCCGTTCCTCTGGCAGGAATGGCATGCCATCCTCCTTTTGGAGGCAACACCGATGGCTATCGATGAAGGCAAGTTGAAGGAGTTCATGCAGAAAGCGCTCGGCGACATTGGTGCCGCTATGAGTGCCGTGCTGGTCCTGATCGGCGATCAACTCGGGCTCTACAAGACGCTGGCAACTGCCGGGCCGCTGACCCCGGCCGAGCTGGCTACGCGGACGGGCACTGCAGAACGCTACATTCGCGAATGGCTTGGTAACCAGGCGGCGGGCGGCTATGTAACCTATGATGCCGCCACTGGGAAGTACACCTTGCCCGAAGAGCAAGCAGCCGCCCTGGCGGACGAGAACAGCCCGGTTTTCGTGGCCGGCTCTTTTCAGAGCATCGCTGCCATGTTCGCCGCCGAGCCGCAGGCCCTGCAAAACTTCCGTACCGGGGAAGGCATGGATTGGTGCGCTCATGACCCGCGCCTGTTCATCGGCACCGAGCGCTTGTTTCGACCCGGTTACCTGGGCCATCTCACCAAGGAATGGATCCCGGCCCTGGTCGGTGTGGAGGCAAAGCTCCGCCAGGGCGCGAAGGTCGCCGACATTGGCTGCGGGCACGGAGCGTCGACGATCATCATGGCCAAGGCTTACCCCCAATCCCAATTTGCCGGCTTCGATTTTCACGAAGGCTCGATTCGCGTGGCGCGCACGCGGGCCGAGCAGGCAGGGGTAGCGGACCGAGTGCGCTTCGAGGTCGCGCGCTCGACGGACTATCCGGGCAAAGACTATACACTGGTGGCGCACTTCGATTGCTTGCACGACATGGGCGATCCTGTCGGCGCGGCCCGCCATGTTCACGAAACCCTGGCGCCTGACGGCACCTGGATGATCGTGGAGCCCTTCGCCAACGATCTGGTCGAGGAGAACCTGAATCCTGTGGGCCGCATGATGTATGCCGCTTCCACGATGGTGTGCGTGCCCGCATCTCTGGCGCACAACGGCCCCGCTCTCGGCGCCCAGGCCGGCGAAGCACGCTTGCGCGACGTGGTCACACGCGGCGGCTTCACCCGCTTCCGGCGCGCCACGCAAACGCTGTTCAACCTGGTCCTCGAGGCGCGACCATGAGGTCGCGCTCGGCGCGGGTCTCTGACCCCGCCGCTCGGCGACCGAAGGTCTCCCCACCCCCAGTTCACCAAACAATCCCACTCAAAGGCACCCGTAAGCGCCGACCGCAGGTCTCCCCCTGGCTCTGGAGACCTGCGGTCAGCCTCAGTGCGAGGGTCGGAGACCCGCGCACAACTGGGAGGACAAAAAGGCGCCTGAATGCGAAATCCGCACTTTGCAAAAATCGCGGAAAACACGCGGTTTTCGCCACCGCCTACGAATATTGAGAATGGGGCCCCCGCGAAATACCAGGTCGAGGCCCCAGAAAGTGTCAAAAACACGGGCTTTTTGCGTGGTGATCATTTTGGGACTAAAAAGGCCCCTTGGCGCAAAATGCATTGGGAGGCGAATTTCACGCGATATTAGGGATTCTCTTACTATTCTTTTTGGGAATTGCCGTTTCTCATGACGAGCCCGATTCCCTGGAAAAATCCGCAAAAATGCTCGGCTGGGGATCTCATCGATCAGAATAGGATGGAAAGTCGATCCCAGACGTGTTGTCTGGGGTGCGTCCGCGAAGGTGCCAATTTTGACGTTACAAGGCAGCCATTCAGCTGCATACGTGTCTTGGCAAATCTGCCCAAGCAGATCGAGCCCGACGGCCGCAATCGCGTCATTCAACCTGCCGGATCAGTCGAGTTTCTGGCTAGGCTCTGAACTTCGATGTTGTGGATGGCTTTCCTGCTTCTGGTAAATATCCGCGCCGGTCTGTGGATCCCCCAGGAGGTGATCGGCGAAGAAATCCCACAGGCGCTGTTGGAAATAAGCCTGATATTCGCCGTAGCCGTGACGTTTCCCGGGCATGATCAGCATGTCGAAGCGCTTGTTGGCCTTGATCAATGCGTCGACCAGGCGCATCGTGTTGGCCGGGTGAACATTGTTGTCCAGGTCGCCGTGCACAAGGAGCAAGGCGCCCTTGAGGTTGGCCGCGAGTTCGGAGTTGGACGGCACCTGAATCTGGTAATGCGCGTGGTCTTTGTCGCCTTTCTCCGCTGGCAGCTCCTTCATGCCGTGGTAGCGCTCAGCCCAGCCATTGTTGTAGATGTTGTTGTCGTGATTGCCGGAAGAGGCTACCGCCGCCTTGAAAAACTCGTTGTAGGGCTTCTGCAGGACTGCCGCGGCCGACATGAAGCCTCCGCCGGAATGGCCGAAAATCCCCACCCTGTCGATGTCGATGGAAGGGTAGCGCGCGGCCAGTTCCTCGATCGCGACCTTCTTGTCCGCCAGGCCGTAATCACGCAGGTTGTAGTAGCCGTAGCTGGCGTACGCCTTGGAACGATTCGGCGCTCCGCCGCGGTGTCCTACCTGGACAACGATGAAGCCAAGCTGGGCCAACTGCTGGTCGGGGCTAACGGCCGAAAACGTGTGCGTGACGCCTTCCCCTTGTGGACCTGGATAGACGTGGGCGATGATCGGGTATTTCTTCTTGGGATCGAAGTCGAAGGGCCTCCACAGGTTGCCATATAGTTCCGTCACTCCATCTGCCGCCTTGACCACGAATCGCTCCGGCATCTTCCATCCGACCTCGTAGAGGCGCGATAAATCGCCTTGTTCAAGCTGCATCAGCTCCTGGCCGCGCGCGTCGCGGAGAATCGAGCGTGGCGTCATATCCACGCGCGAGCAATTATCTACCACGAACATGTGCGACGGCGCGAGCTCCGATCGATGGTCGGCGTTTCCTGGGTCCATGAGGGTCATCCCGGTGCCGTCCAGGCCCACACAGTACAGGTGGCCGTAATAGACGTTTTCGCCTTGCTCGCGGCCGTTCCCCTGGAAGAACAGGAGGCGCCTCTTGGAATCGACGGCGACAACTCGACTCGCTCGGAAAGGACCGCTGGTGACAGGGTTTTTGAATTTGCCGTCGCGACCATAAAGATAGAAATGTCCCCAACCACTCCGTTCCGACCAACAGATCATCTCATCGCCCGGATCGACGTACTGAATCGGCTCAAACGTGACGTTGGCGTTCTCGATCGCTTCCTGGATCAGAGACTTGACCTCGCCAGTGTGGACATTAACGCTGCACACCTCCCCGTGGCGCCAGAGACGGTCCCGGCGCGTGAACCGGAGCTCATCCGAGGTCTTTCCCCAATGTATGTCGGTGTACACTTCTGCCGGCCAGTGCGGCGCGACACGCAGCAGCTTTTTGGCGGACCGATCACAAATATACAGTTCCATCCGGCGCGAGTTTTCCTCGCCGGGCACAGGATACTTGTACTTCTCGAGGCTGGGACGCGGCAGGGTGAGGGAATTGATCAGAAACAACTCCTGAACGCCCCGGCCATCCACGCGCGTGGCATAGAAAGACTTCGCATCAGGCGACCATTCCGCGCGCGGCGGGGGCACGCCGTCGTCCATGCCCGCGCCATAGACGCCCATGTTGCCGAACGCGCGCTCCGGTTCGCCGTCCGTGCTCAACCGAGTCGCCTGTTGAACGGGCAACGTGGGAGTCTCGAGGGGTTTGCCGGCCTCCAGCAGATAGAGATTGTAGTCCTGTACGAAGACGTAAGCTTTCTTGTCGGGCGAAAGGACGCGATAATCCCCAGGACGACCCTGGGTCGCGGGCCGAGGACTGCGTTGACCGCGGCGCCCCTGGTCGGCACGCAGTTGCTCCTGTTGGCGATCGTAATCGCTCTGCTGTTGCTGGACTTCCTGAAACATCCGGCGCGTAATTGCCCGGCCAGCGCGCCCTGGCAGCGCCGGCGGTGCCGCGGGCGCCTTGCCGAGCTTCGTCAGCTTTCCGTCTGCCAGCTCATATTCGTATTGCGTGTCCTCGACCACGAACTTGATGCTCGTTCCGGCATCGTTGATGGTCACGCGGGCCAACGGTAACTGGGTCGCGTCCATGGGCTTGTGGATCGTCTCGGACAATAGCGCGGCCAGCTTGGCCTGGTCAAAAAGTGGCGCCTTCAGCCGGCGGGCGGGATCGACACGCCAGTAATTTGTCCCCTTGCTCGTTCGATACGAATACCAGAAGCTATCGGTCTTGCCGATCCAGTGCGGTGTCAGGGCGGCGTCATACACGAACTGCTGCAAGAATGAATCGCTGAAATGGAAGGCCTGTTTGTAGTTCGCCTGTGTCACCGGCTTGAGCTCGGCTCCCGCGCCCGTGGGAATCGGCAGTAACCAGCAAATCGGCAAGGCGAGGGGAATCAACCCTCGGACAGGAAACGACCACCCAACGCGTTGGTGCATGCTCATCGGGATACCTCGGTACAACTGAATTGTCGGTTCATTATCGTCTAACGCGCGGAATCCGCATTTGCAACCGGAAGTCTTGCAACGGGAAGTCAGTCGATGAGCCGGGCGGACTCGTCAAGGGCCTGAATGACCGCGGAGAGGTCGTTCGAATTGTCGATTGCCCGGCAACCCGACCCGGCAAAGGCCAGCAAGGAATCAGCGTCATTGCCAGCGGGCACCGCAGTGTCCTCCCATTCCTTTCGGGACAAATCTGGAGGACAAAACTAATGTCCCGCGTTTACTGGTAACTGGTAGAACCTTCCTTCCCACCACTTCCGGTTGAAGTGTAAGCGTCCGATTGCGGGGCGCGTCGCCAAGCTGGAGGAGCTGCGCCGCAGAATTGACCGAGCCAGTGGCGCTCTTGGTAGGTGCTCGCCTCGGTACGTTTCAATGCGCTGGTAGATGTGCCCTCCGCGCCCCACCCTGTAACGCGAACCTGCGCAGGTGTGTCCGACCGAAGCCGGCAACGAATATCGGCTTGTCCGCGGTTGTCGATCCGACCGACGCGCGCAACCAACGGATTCTCCACGGCGACGAAGCTCGACAAGGCATTGAAGATGCCCGGCGCGCCTGGGCCTAGCTATAGCTAGCCGCGGCATGGGGTTTGCCTTCTTCTCACGGGGAATGTTTGATATTTCGGCGATGGGCCGCCGTGCTTGCGTCACCGAGGGCCTCGGGGCGTTTTTTCGCCATTCACCTCTGACGTTGCCGGCAGGGTTGGGTAAGCTGCTTCGCAATTCGCGGGAAAGCTGCTTCGCAATTCGCCTCAAGGAGAGTTACCGATGCCCGTCTCACAGCAGGAGGCCACCATGACCCAAACCACCGCTATACAACAGGGGAGAGAGCGTTTAGCTGACAAGAGCGCGATTCGCCCGTTTCATGTGAGTGTTCCAGAAGCGGAGCTCACCGAACTGCGCAGGCGCATCAAGGCGACAAAATGGCCCGAACGGGAAACGGTCACTGATCAAACGCAAGGCGTGCAGCTCGCGACGACGCAGGCACTCGCCCGTTACTGGGCAACAGATTACGATTGGCGCAAGGTCGAGGCCAAGCTGAACGCCCTGCCGAATTTCATCACCGAAATCGATGGGCTGGACATTCATTTCATTCACGTTCGCTCGAAACATGAAAATGCCTTGCCGCTCATCGTCACACACGGGTGGCCCGGCTCGATCATCGAGCAGCTGAAGATCATCGGCCCACTCACCGATCCGACGGCCCACGGTGGGAAGTCGGAAGACGCGTTTGACGTCGTGATCCCTTCGATGCCGGGCTACGGGTTTTCAGGCAAGCCGACCTCTACGGGCTGGGGTCCCGAGCGGATCGCGCGTGCCTGGGATGTGCTGATGAAGCGACTCGGTTACACGAGTTATGTGGCGCAGGGCGGCGACTGGGGCGCGGTCATCGTCGATCTGATGGGCGTGCAAGCTCCGAAAGGATTGCTCGCCATCCACACCAACATGCCCGGCATCTTTCCAGCCGACATTGATGGCGCGGCCTTTTCGGGGACACCCGCGCCATCGGGTCTCTCAGCCGACGAGAAACTCGCTTACGACCGTCTGCAGTTCGTTTATCAAAAGGGGATCGCCTACGGGTTCCAGATGGGGCTGCGACCGCAGACTCTATACGGAATCGCGGACTCACCCGTCGGCCTAGCAGCTTATTTCCTCGATCACGACGCACGCAGCTACGAGCTGATCTCACGCGTCTTTCAAGGACAAGCCGAGGGCCTCACCCGCGACGACATCCTCGACAACATCACGATCACCTGGTTGACGAACACGGCGATTTCTGGCGCCCGCCTCTATTGGGAGTGGTTTGGGAAAGGGTATTTCAATGCCAAAGGCGTCTCCATCCCGGTTGCCGTGAGCGTCTTCCCTGATGAGCTCTATCCGGCCCCGCGGAGTTGGACAGAGCAGGCGTACTCCAAACTCGTCTATTACAAGAGGCACGAGAAAGGCGGTCACTTTGCGGCCTGGGAACAGCCGCAACTTCTTTCAGAAGATGTTCGCGCAGGCTTCAGATCACTGAGACTCTGAAACAGCTCAAGGATCGAAACGGGTGCAGCTGCCGCTCCTGCGCACCATTCAAAAACAGGGCGTTTTTCAAGATTACCGACCACGGGCGTGGATGAAAAACTCTGGAAAAACGGCACTTGCGCAGGAAACGCAGTTGCACCCGATCGAAACCACCTCGAAACTAAAAAACTCGTAGAAGTAAGAAAACATTAACCTCAACGGAGGAATACCATGGAAGAATACGATCTGCTCGTGCTGGGCAGCGGTACCGGCGGCAAAATTGTTGCCGGGACCTTCGCACAAAAGGGACAACGCGTGATTGCGGTCGAGCGCAAATATGTGGCCGGTTCGTGCCCGAACATCGCGTGCCTGCCCAGCAAGAACATCATCCACAGCGCCAAGGTTGCGTCGTTCTTTCATCGCAGCAATGAATTCGGCATCAGCAAAGAGAATGTGCGCATCAACATGGCAGCCGTGCGTGAGCGCAAGCGCAAGATGGTGAGGAACATTGTCGACATTTTTCGCGACCACTACTACACGAAGAGCGGCGCGGAACTGGTGATGGGCACGGGATGCTTCGTTGCCCCGAAAACCATCGAAGTTGCCTTGAACGACGGCGGGACACGCACATTGCGTGGCAAAAATGTAGTCGTCAACTCCGGCTCGCGCGCCACGCTTGAGCCAATTCCGGGATTGGCCGAGGCGAAGCCGCTGACCCACATCGAGGCCTTTGAACTTGATCACATCCCGAAACACCTCCTGGTTCTGGGTGGCGGTTACGTCGGACTCGAACTTGCCCAGGCCTTCCGCCGTTTCGGCGCCGAGGTCACGCTCATCGAACGCAATGGCCGCCTCGCGCAACAGGAGGACGAAGATACCTCGCAGGGACTGGAAGAAATGTGCAGGGATGAAGGCATCACTGTCGTGACGAGTGCAAAAATAACCGCCGTCAAGGGCAACTCCGGCGAGTGGATCAGGCTCCTCGGCTCGCGCGACGGAGGCGACCTTTCCCTGGAAGGCACGCACCTGCTGGTAGCCGCAGGACGTACGCCAAATACGAGCGGCATCGGCCTCGAAAAGGCGGGCGTGGAGACGACCGACCGCGGCTATGTGAAGGTGAACGAGCGTTTGCAAACGACCGCCGAGGGTGTTTGGGCCATCGGAGATTGCGCCGGAAGCCCACAGTTCACACATATCTCAACCGATGATTCCAAGGTTGTGATTGACAACATCGCCGGCGGCAATCGCGTGACTACCGGCCGCCAGGTTCCGTTCTGCATGTTCACCGACCCGGAGTTGGCCCGTATCGGACTCAGCGAAACGGAGGCGAAACGGCGCGGGATCCCTTATCGCGTTGCCAAGTTGCCCATGGCTGCCGTCCTTCGCGCGATGACGATTTCTGAAACGCGCGGATTTATGAAGGTGTTGATCGAGACGGAAAGCGACCGCATCCTCGGATTCACCATGTTTGGCGCCGGCGCTGGAGACGTCATGGCAGCCGTGCAGATGGCGATGCTTGCCGGAGTGCCGTTCACCGCGGTACGCGACGCGGTCATCGCTCATCCCACCATGCCGGAAGGGCTTATCCTCCTCTTTGGTAACGTCCCTCCCATCTCCGCGCATGCTGCCAAGCGTACGAGGTAATGCCGAATGCTCGTCACTGGGGATCCCGTTAGACACGGCCGCTTTGGAACAAGTTGGAATAGGGCGCATCGCAGGACCGCGTTCGTCTATTTCGTATGACGGTCATCATAGTTGATGGGCCAGTCATGAAGGAGAAATCATGAATCGCCGGCCGAATTCTTGATCGGTTCAAGGCTCACTTCGACCAGGACAACGTCTTCATGGACATCGACGGAAACAACCAAATCGCACAAGGAGACAGATCGTGAAAAGGGAAATTATCCGCGTCGAACCGTTTGACAGCAATTTCGAGAAATGGGGTGTGCCGGTCTCGACCTGCACTCGCGCCGGCGACATGATCTTCATCTCGGGTATGCCGCCATTTGATCCCAAGACCGGAGAACTTCTCGTCAACGCGCCTTTCGAACAGCAGGCCGAACGCGTCCTGGAAGAGTTGAAGACGGCACTTGAGGCGGCGGGATCTGACCTCGAGCACGTCATGAAGATCAACGTACTCTGTGTAAGCCCGGAGCGATTCAAGGCATTCAACGCAATTTACAAGCGCTACTTTCCCAAGAATCCGCCGGCCCGCATTTTCTTCTGCGTGCCGGTATGGACGGGCCCGTTTGATATTGAAATCGAGTGCATCGCGGTCGGGAAGGACTAGCCTTATCTCGGCGGCCCGCGGTTAGCCTGCCCATCGGGCGTCGATCTTCGCGAGCACTTTACCGAAGCGCCGTGGGGATGGTCAACGATCACTTTGTCGGATGTTTCAGGCATGGGGAATTGTCGAAGGCGGCGGGGAAATGACCCAAACGTCCTGGCCTATATGAAGTAGGAGTGCCGATGCCGAGGCTAAACCGCGTGAACCCATTTGGCGAAATCATTACTGCGCCCGAGCGAGGAACGTTCATGGGCAATCGTGGCGTTCTCCATGACGAGGAAGGCAGCATCCGTCGAGCGTGGCAAGGAAAGCGGTGGATCGTTTGCGTGCTGGAGTTTCGGGGCCGTAAGCGGAAGGTAATGACGCCAGATCGTTACACCGAACTCTTCTTTCTCGACGAAGCCACTGCTTTTGCAGCGGGACATCGACCTTGTGCGGAATGTCGGCGCGAACGATTCATCGCCTTCCGCAACGCCTGGCGGCTGGAAGAGAATTTGCAGCCGCCTACAGCCGCCGAGATCGACGACCAACTGCGTAATGAGAGGTTGGACCCAGACAAAAAGAAGAAGGTCTTCCTGGCAAACCTGGCCGAACTGCCGAACGGAGTCTTCATCAAAATTGCCGGTTGCGGAGAGAACGCCTATCTGGTCTGGAATGACAGGTTGCTCTTGTGGACGGCAGGAGGGTACTCGGGACGAAGGAAACGCCCGCAAGACGCCAAGGTTGCGGTTCTGACGCCGAAATCAACCGTGGAGGCCATACGTGCAGGCTACGTACCCGAAATTCATCCGTCCGCAGTGGGGGCAAGATGATCCCAATTCACCGAGATTCCTGGTTCACTTTCCGCTTCGGCGACGACCGGATCATTCCCCGGTTTCACCTTGATGGTGTCGAGGCTGGAAAGCCAGTGTCCGTCTTCAAGATCGATCTTCTTGTTTTGGGTGCTCCGGTCACATCGCCCAGAGGCGCAAGCCAATCTGCGTAACCTGCTTCGGTCCGACACGCCGAGGTGAAATCGCGTAGGAGCATTTTCTGCTCAGGTCGTCTCGACCTATGCGATCAAGTCGAACTCGCTAGCGCGCCGAGGACCGACATTGCGCGGTCGATGTGACCGAAGGGCGCATCAATGGAGCGAGATTGCATTCCGTGTGGCGGATCGGAGCGCGCACCAACACTCCGGAAATTGAAGCGTGAAGAGTCGGACATCCCCCGGTTCAAATCCGGTCGCTCCGACTTGGCTGGCCTCCGCTATTTCACGGGGTTTGCAAGATAATCAGCAGTTACTTCTCTTCACAGGTGCCATGTGGCCATTCCGTCCGATGGACCTGCAACCAGAGGTTCGGGCCTGGGCCGGCTGAAAGAACCTATTGAGGACTGCGCAACCAATGCAACGAACCCATCGTCTCCCCTCTCCCTTGTACTCAAGGGAGAGGGGCCGGGGGTGAGGGTTTTAGGCTATTGAAGGTTCGCTCAACCCCCTCACCCCCGGCCCCTCTCCCCCGAGTACGGGGGCGAGGGGCATGCGAAGCATGATGCATTGGTCGCGCAGCAGCCAATAGGTTCCGCGGTCCGTCGCCAATGACAGCACCAGGATCCGGTGTTTGCGGAGATCAAGGCCCGTTGTCTCGACATCGGCGGCCATACTGCCGGATTCATCAAGGGCCTGAATGACCGGGGAGAGGTCGTTCGAAATGTCGATTGCCCAGTAACCCGTCCCGGCAAAGGCCAGCAAAGAATCAGGGTCATTGCCAGCGGGCACCGAATTGTCCTCCCGTTCCCTTCGGGACAAATCTGCAGGACAAAACTAATGTCCCGCGCTTACTCGTGAGTGGTAGAACCGTTCTTCCCGCTACTTCCGGGTGCAGTGTAAGCGTCCAGTTGCGCGGCGTCTCGCCAAGCTGGGTGAGCTGCGCCGCAGAATTGACCGAGCCAGTGGCGCTCTTGGTCCGTGCTCGCCTTAGTACGTTTCAATGCGCTGGTCGATGTGTCCTCCGCGCCCGGCCCCATGATCCCAACCTACGCGCGTGTATCCGACCGGAGCGGGCAACGATTATCGGCTTGACTGCGGTTGTCGATGTGACCGAAGCGCGCAAAGCGCTGACCACGTTCACCGCGACGTCGGATGTGCTCCTACTGTTCCGCAAGGCTCGGCTCGTCTCTCGGCTAGTAGCGGGACCGGATTGCCCGGATGGCTTTGGCAGCTGCCTCGCCCACTTGAGAAGAATCAAGTAACGATTCAAGAAGAGAAACGGTGTGAAGGCTCCCAACACATTCGAGCGACTGTGTGAGGAAACCTAGATATCCATCAAACGGGGGATAGGTGAAGAGACTCGTCAGACGACCGTGGTTCTTAAGCCCGAACTCGAGCACGCTCCGCATTTCGTCAGGGAAGGTGCGGAGTAGGGTAGCAATCGCCATGTCTTCTTTAGAACGACATCTCCATCCCGCAGACGAGAATCGCTCAAGAGGATCAACAGCCTGGAACGGAAGTTCTGTGAGCAACCGATACCAGAGCGGCTTGCAGACAATCAGAAGTTGATCTTTCGATATCCCCGGCTTAAACATCCAGAACAGGATCTCTCCATAGAGTGCCCAAGCGGAATGATCATCACTCATGGCTCGTCCCAAGTCCGGCATACGGTCCACGAAGCGGGCGCAGCCAATGATTGCGCAAAGGAAGCAATTGGTCGCCTCTTGCGATGAGAAGCTGGTAGTCTTGGGAAAGACCGCCCAGTGTGAGAACGCCGCTAAACTATCTAGTCCGCCTTTGTCGAGCAACTCGCGGAGAATCCAGTCCACATTTGTCGCGTACTCGTCTGCTCCGAGGGCGGCCTTTGTGAGCAGCCGCTCACGCTGTGACGGCGAAAGAGCATCGATTGCCGTCCAATAGGAACCAAGGTAGATCTCCTCGAAGATGTTGCCCACGGCGCGGTAGGCCCGCTTATTGACATCTTTGAAATCAGCGATGGCAGACTCATGCTGTTGCTTGATTGAATCTAGGTCCAGAAGGCCACCAGCCTCAGCATCAGACGGGATGAGAGCAGTCTTTCGCCAGATTTCCTCAAAAGTAGTCTCTGCCGCGCGGCAAGCCTGTTCGTGTGCTTTCGGATCAAGGATTTCCGCGATCTCGGCGGCCGCCTGCTCCTCGCTTACTGGAGACTGTACCATGTCGTAAGAGATCATTGCTTCAACTACAGCCGTGCTCAGAAACAGATTTCGTGGCCGGAAGGATTCAAGAAGGGCTTTAACCTGCTCTCGCAAATCTCCGCTCAGCGCACGGCCAGCCGTCTCCGCCACGTGAAGCGCTTCGAGCCGAAGGTTGTAAAGACCTGTCGCCCAAGATGTGCGCAAAAGCTCGGGGACGAGCTCCGGGACGGCGGCGTGGTGGGACTGGAGGAGATTACAGAAGAGGAACAACTCAGCTGGTGTACGGTTCGCTAACGTCCCGAGCATCCTTCTCAGAACGTCAACCAATGGGGAACCAGTGCTCTCGCGAAAGAATAAACGTGACCCGTGGTAAACGATCGCGGACGGAAGCACAGGCCTCCTGTCTCCCGGGCTTGTCACGAAGTGCTCGAAGTACAAGGAGTGGAGCAGGGCCTTCGTAACTGGGTGGCCGGTCGCGCGCTCAAGCGCCGTATGACATGCCTCATCCGTTTGCTGGGCGAGAGCAAAGGCTTGGTCAAGGAACATTCCCGAGTGCAGCGACTTCCCCACAGCAAAGAGTGCCGCGTTGACCAGCGATGGAAGCGAAACCCCGCCGACCACCTGGTGGGTTTGTTTCCCGTGTGTTTGTACGGTCTCTACACGCAGTTGGAGCTGGTCCAGAGAGCCGAAGCCGGCTCGCAGAGCTTCCCGGCACTCGGCAACCGCAGCCTCGCGGCTCGCTCCGCCGCAGTCCCCGATTAGGCATGACGCCAGGATATCGGAACTGGCCTGCACCCGCAGGACTTCGTGCGCCACGTGCACCTCGGACACAAGGCTAAGCACAGCAGGAGCCAAGAATCGTGATCGCGGTTGTCGGAGCGCCTGCCCAAGATCAGTACCGTCGGGATGAGCGCGTAGAAGCGCTTCTGCCTGGAGGAAGCGTTCTTGCAACTCATGCCGAAAGCTGCACCGCCCCCGCCTCACTTCGAGAAGGCCGGAATCGATTAGCTCGGCCACTAGTTGCGGCGTGACAGCGTGCCGCTCACACAGCGGCTCAGTGACCTGCCACATTTCGAGCTGAGTCAGGCTACTCTTGAGGTGTTCGTGCATCCGCTGAGCAAGGCTTATGAGCAGGTGCCGCACCAGAATTGGATGGGATGTTCGCTCACACCGCCTCCGCACATACGCATCCATGAGGCTGGCACGCTGGGGCCGTCCAGGAAGCTCCTCCAGAACCTCCGCGGCTAAGCTTAGTTCGTACGGCGTACGAAAGGCATCGCACACCCCCAAGGCATCCACCGCACTCCCGGCGGGCATATATGACTGGAGTACGACATTCCGCTGCTCTTCTGTCAGGGCAACGAATCGGTAGACCGGGCCCCGCATGTCCTTGGGGAGTTTAGCGGGTTCTTGTGCGGTGATTACGACCGGCACCGGCCAACGAAGGAGGAGCGACTGCAGATCTTTGAGGAGCCGCAATCGTAGCCGCGGCGGACACTCGTTGAAGCCATCGAGGACGAGACTAACCCGCGTGCCCGTCTTCTCGGCAGCCTCCAGAAGTTCCGTAGCTGTTCCGGGGTGAAGGTGCGCAACGCTGCGGTTCAGAAGTGAGGAAAGCCGGTCCTCGTAGTCGCGGGCCGCGACGAACAGGACGAGGCCGCCGGAGCGCAGCTCGGCGAGTGTCATGTGCCGGAGAAGGTGAGACTTGCCACAACCAGATTCCCCAACGAACTGGGCGTGCTCCCGGCGGGACAGAAAGTCCGCCAGTGCACCGGTCATGAGAGGACCGCCAGAACCCGAAACGCTGCTAGGGACAAGCGCGTGGAGGTCCTGTGTAAGGAAGGTTTCGCACCGCTCGCGGTAATCATCCACCATCTTCTTAAGTGCATTGGCTGTTCGGGCAGCAGGCTCCTCGCTCTCCCGGCGCACCAACCCGAGGTACATGGCGAAGCCAATCCACTGCTCAGAGGACCAGCCGGGGTTGAGCTCGCGGCCGGAGAGGAATTGAAGAAACTCGTCAAAACCCATCACGCGCACGCGGAAGTCGGACGGAACCTGAGAGCCGGGAAGTACCTTCGGGCTGACGCAGACAACAGACTCAAAAGTCTTAAAGAACTTGTCGTTGTTCGGCGGTCGGGGGATATCCGGCGTAATCTTCGCGAAGTCGTGCATTGCGTCGCTGATAGCGTATTTTGCGTCCAGTGCCTGACGATACGGGTTCCCATCGAGGGTTTTTGGTCGGCCATCAGGCAGTTGCAGTTCCCACCTTCCGTTCACCTTTCCTAATACGGGAGCAGTGAGATGCTTCAATTCGACGTGGCAAGCGCATCGGCCCGTAATCACGAGGAAGTCAATTTGGTGCGGATCGCGCTCAGTGAGGAAGTTTGCGCAGATAACGGCAGGTTGGCCCCATGCCTCCAGAGTGGAGGTGAGGTCATCAAGAAAGAGAATCTCCGACTCGATTTCAAGTGGAGAACCGCAGAAGATGTCGATAGGTGTTTTCATACTCTGCCGCAAGAAGCAGCACTCTAGAACCCATCGACAAAAATATCATATTCAGTGAGAGTTACATCGTCAAGATGATACCAAGTTTGGCTCTGTAGCACGGGTTTGCCACGGACCGGCCGAGAGAGCAAACCGCTCAGGCTCGGATTGGAAAGCGGGCGCGCTCCGGTCCGACACGCCGAGGTGAATTCGCGTCGAAGCGTTTTCTGCTCCGGTCCTCTCGACCTATGCGATCAAGTCGAAGTCGCTAGCGCGCCGAGGTCCGACACGCCGCGGTCGATGTGATCGACCCGCGCAGGTCGGCGAGGGTTCCGGGCACCAAACGATTCACCGGAACGTGCAAGCGAGGGACGTGCATTCTCTCGCTTGCGCGTCGGGCAAAGGTGCTGCACATTCCTGCGCGGCCAAGGTCGAGAACGGCTGATGAGTTCGTCAATCGTGCGAGATCTAGCTAGAGCGAACCTACGCGAGTTACGTGCTTTCGCCGAGAGTGCGCGCAGCGTTCGCTGACGTCGGACCCAATCGTCACGCACGTGCCGGGGTACGGCTATTCAACCAGCTCAATGACAACGTTTGCTTGTTTCGCCCTGACGAGTTTACGGTCGCGCGTGACCCATATCGTATTGGAGATCGCCGGCATGTCGCATTTGTAACATTCAACCTTCTTATCGTCGATGACAATCGGTTCAACCGGCCCCGTCTTGACGGTAATGGGTATTATCTGCATGGACGAGGGGTGATAAAAACTCAAGTTCAAGTCCATGCCGGTTGCGTAATCGAGCTGAGAGCAGATCATGGCCCAGGACGTCATCATGTTGTTGTCAAAACAATAGGCGCCTGCGGGAATCTTGATTTCCTTCTGCAGCTCCTTCACCCCGCTCAGCTTCGCGTCGACGGCGCCGTCCCGAAAAGTGCAGTCGAGGGTGTATTTGGTGCCGCCGGTGTTCATTTCGCGATGAAACGATTTCGGTAAGCCGTTGGGGCCGACGACCATAACCCCTTTGCCCTCGATAACCAGGGCGGCGATCTTCAGATTGAGATCGCACTTGAACTCGTACGCTGGTTTCCCATCCCGATCAACTGCGTCGAGGGCAAAAACCTCGGTGCCGATGTCCTTGTCGTTTTGGCGAAATCGATAGGTGTAATTGTGTTTTAACTTCCACGGCAAGGCTTTGGCAGCTTTAGGCGGCGACGCCTGAGGAGTCTGGTTTGGCGGCTCGTACGCCAGGACATTGATTGACCGGGGTATGACGCCGCCCAGCCCTTCGAATAGCCTGATGTGCGTGGCGCTGATTTTTCCGTATTCGCCCGTAGTCGGATCGAGGGCAACCCAGCCGGCTGGTCCTTGATAAACCTCGACCCAGGCGTGTTGCCCAAAGCTGCCGCCAAAAGTCGAGGCGTACATCAAACCGCCCACGAGCCGGGCTGGAATACCCGCGGCCCGCAACAGCGCAACGGTCAGGGTGGCGTGCGGCCCGCAATCCCCCGAACGTTTCTCGAGCGCCAGTCGTGCCGACGGCGTGTCGCCGATCGTGTAGCTAACATTGGCGTGAACCCAGCGAGCAATGCGCAAGACGGCATCCCAGCTGTTGGCAGCTCCTTTTGCCAGCTCTGCGGAGCGAGCCACAATGGCCGGGTCATCCGATTCGATGTAGAGCTCGGGCCTGGTTGCGCTTGCCGGGTGGCCCCCTGCCTGAATGGGCAATCGCGGCGAATCCTTGCCGTCATAAGGTTGTGAGCGGACCGTCAAAATCCCCTTGACCCGTCCCTCATCGATTTTCCCTTCGAACTTTTGCATGGGGGTAGTGAGCGCACTGGGGCTGCTTTCCAGACCGGTCCCAATTAACTGAGCATCGAGCTCTGCCCGCACCAAGGTGACCGTTCGATAATTGTCAAAAGCGACGTTTGACTGCAAAAAGTGCCTGGAGAGCACCTCTTCGGCGCGCGATTTCTCGGCTTGCTTGACAATGTTCTCATCGGCCAGGGCTACGGTGACCTGCTCGAAGGCGATGTCAAAGCGGACCAGCTCATTGGCTTTGCTATCCAGCCAAAAGGTCATGCCCGTTTTTGCGTGCCGCCAAACGGAACAAGGGCGTAGCACGCCGAGGACGGTGAGATTCTCGCTGCCGGTCCTGGTCAGCTCAAAGCTCTCGATTGCTTTGGCGTCGGGGATGAAGGCCGGGATGCTGGCTTTGCCGTTTTTGGCCCGGCCAGGAGCGGCACCGGTAAATTGACGCCAATGCCCGAAATTATTGCCGCCAAGGAGGAGTGCGCCCTCGGGCAGACTGGTTTCTACGGGGGAGCCTTTCTTGTCGCCTTCATTGTAGGACCAGGTGCGGACCACACCGGGGCTAAACTCGCAATCAATGTGTTGCTTTACATCGTTCGTCTTGATGGTTGACCTGTACTCCATGAGCTGGCCGGCCGCCGGTTTCATGAGTGTCTGGGATTCCACAACTATCGTGTGCGGTTTTCCCAGCATGGTAACCTTGATGGATGTCAGCGACCTGAGAACAGTAAGATCCTGTCCGTCCTTCTTGACAGGAGTCGTCTCGACGAATGCGTAGCCGATTAACTTCTCGTTCATGGTGACCGAGTAATAGACCCGGTCACTGGCGGCCGCGAAGCCGCAGGTAGACGAAAGCAGAAGCGCGACCAGAACTGCTCGCGGGAGGTTGATCATCGAAGCACTCCAGCAAAACCGCAATGGCAGGAAGCACATTCATGCTATACGGTTATTCGTCAAAAACTCACCGTCTTTTTCCGCCCCGAGCCTTGAACCGGGCTTAGCTCCGAATGGCGGGGGCGGGAGACCCGGACCCTCACTATTCGCCGTGTTGTTGAGGGTACGCAAGCCCGACCGCCTTTTTCCGGGCAGAAGCCTGTGCCGTGGAGCCAGAACGCCGGCGGCGATCCGAATAACTTGATCTTGTAGACCATTTCTCCAGATTCATTAAAGCTTTATATTTGGCACCTCACCGGCGCAGGTTCTGTGGACCCGTTCGGTGCCTCGGTTGATGGGACCTCCGCGCCATACGTCTCGCCGCGAACTTACGCAGGGGTGTCCGACTTCCGCGCGCTGGCGACATGTCCTTGCGAACATCGGTGAATTGAATCGAAGCGTACAAGCGCTCAATTATGAGGTTGGCCGAAATTCGAGAAGGCGCTTATTCTGTTGGAATCCAAACCGGCGATTGACTATACGGAATTGTCTGTGTTGCGCGACAAAGTTTGCCTGCCGCGGAGGCTGCGGCCGCTTGAGCTTTCGAACGCCTATGTGCCGCGGCAATCAGGTGCAGCGGATAGTTCGGCGCTCCCTGGTTACTTCTTGGTCCTGAATACCAGCAGGTACGGAACGGCCGACCGGCCCTCGGTATCCTTGAAGTTGTCGAACTTCTCGCTGTTCACCCACATGGCGTAGGTCTTCCCCGGCTCCAGCTTGACCGGCAGCACGCAGGTCCGCTTGTCCGAAAGGAATCTCGGCTTGCCGTCCATGTTCGGGAAACTCTCCTTGGAGAGCGTGGCCCAGGACCAGCCGCCGTCCTGCATGTCTTTGCTGAACGTTACCTTGATCTCGGTCAGCTTGGGGTTCACTCCGTCTGCACCCGCCTCGGGGACCGTCTTCACGACCGCCGGAGGTACGGATTCGAGGGTGACGTCGTCGGCCCGGGCCACTGTACTGTCCAGGCCAATGATCAGAGCACTGAAGACAAGTGCCACGCGCATCATATTACTCTCCACAATCGCGCCGAACTTCTCATTCTTTTGCAAAACCGCGCAAGTATAGCATAAATGAGAGCCAATGCCTCGTCACTGTTGCATTTCAACTGTGCCCGCGTTACCTTTCGGGCCGTAGAGCCTCGAAGCGCGCTCCGGTCCGACACGCCGAGGGCAATTCGGCTTTCGGCGTTGCGGGCTCCGGTCTGATCGCCCGAGGTATCCTCCGGCATCTGCGGTGCCCGGAAGGCCGGCCCCGATGTCGATGCCGCTCTACTTTCGTCACCCTGGGGCCGTGAACGGTTGCGGGGTCAGGAGCTAACCTCGCGCACGCGTCGGTGTGGCGCACCCTGCGCCATTTCTCCGGGGCAATGAATAATCCGTGCTAAGTCAGCGTGCCCGACCTTGCAGCAAGCTCGTGTTGCGTGCCATACTTGCGGGCCACCGAAAAGTGACCGTCAGCTTCCTCCGTCAAAGGACCGTAAGCAAGTCGTGCCCAACGTCGGAGGTCATGTCTCCGGCTGCACGGCAGCGCTCGGCGCTGGTCTCCGACCCCGCCGCTCCCCTGACCGAAGGTCTCCCACCCCCCGCTTCACCACACAACGCCACTCAACGGCACCTCACTCGCCCTCTCATCCCCCACCAACCAATACGCAGCCGACGAAAACCTCCAATACTCCGGCTGCCGTACCAACCCCTTGCGACACGGGTTGTCATGCAGATAATCCAACTTCGCTTGCCAGAACTTCTCCGTCTCCAGTTGCACAGGATGCCGGCTCGGCTGCCAGAAACGCCGCTCCCGATCCGCGCCCGATTTCTCTGCAAAAACTTCGCTAAAAACGCGCGGCAAATGCTTCGCGGAAAAATCCGCCACGCGCCGGCCAGTAAACTTGCGAAAGTCAGTCAACGTTTGCTCCGGTCCCTTGGCCGTGAAGCTTTGGTGGAAGAAGATCCCAGGCATATGAGTCGGCATGATGACATAGGCATTGATGCGCAGTCCCTTGTGTTGATGGCAGTAAAGCAGACTTTCCGTGACGATCTGGCAAGCCTCCGCTGAAACGAAAACCGGCAGCCAGTCGACGATGGTGAATGTTACGTAGAACAGCGCGCCGGCGGGATGAAAACGATAGTGTTCCATGGCAGGAGGATACTGGGTGGGTGGAGGGCTTCCAAGGAATTTTGGCCGGTGCCAAAAGGGCGGACGTCCAGGGCGCTTCGGGGAGACCTTCGGTCAGGCGTGAAGCGGGGTCGGAGACCCGCGCCGAGCGCAGGAGTCCCCACACATGCTGATTCCCAGGAACCTTTAGCAATACAATCGAACTCGTCACCGATGACGACGTATTATGGCGTCGCTCTCCGAACGGATTTCGCTGAGGAGCGACCTGAGTGCCCGCCCTGAATACTGGCTGACCAGACGGTCCCATCACGCCGTGGCGTGCGATGGCGACCATCGCACGCCACTTGCGAGTTACCCCGTTCATTCTTTCGGCAACGGATCCAGATGTACCAGAAACCACGTCTGCGTCTGCAAGACACCGAAATGCATGAACACGCACGAGTAAGGCAAGGTCAGATTGTAGAAACCCGTATCCATGACGATGTCGCCGTTGTCGGAAAGCTGGATCGCCACTCGCTGGGTTTGTGGTTCCACACGTCCCGAGACGGCCACCGTGACGTTTGTCGTGCGGTTGTAAAGTGTGCCGCTGATCAGGCCGCCCTTGCTGAGCGCCAATTGCAAAATCAAGTCGGGGTCTGGATCCATCCTCGAGCTGGCCAGCGTATAGACTCCCAGCGGCATCCATTCGAGGTTTTCCTCGGGCGGCGGGGGTGGCACTGCGGCGAGCTGGAAAGCCTGATAGGCGTAATCGATCGAGGTAGCTACCGCGACGTCGTTCACGTATACCCAGTTGTCCCGGTAGAGGATATTGACGCCGCAATCGTAGTAGAAGGGATCTCCCCAGTCGTAAACCATCCAGTGGATGCAGTCGATCCAGGCGGCATGCTGCCACCACCACCAGGGCGGATGCAGGTGGAAATGGTGGAAGTAGTGCCAGTACGGATAGACAAAGTTGTGATTGAGCCACCAGTTCTGGGCGAACCACGGGTTCATCAGATAGTGCTTGTGAAGGTTCTTCTTCACCAGCAGCGTGTGAGAGTGAAACTTTTTCAAACTGAGATTGACGTCATCGATCTTGGTCGGGTGCTTGAGCATGGCGCCCGACAAGTTCTTGTGGAATTCCATGCCCGAAATTGGCTTGAACCCGCTCGGCAGCTTCGGCTGGTATGCCAAGAGTCCCGATTCGTGAGGCAGATTCAGTCCCTTGAGGTCCAGCGTTCCCCCACCAAACGATGGTCCCTTTGGCAGCGTGACCTTGGGCAGCGGGCCCAGCGCGTGGAAATTTTCCGGCAAATGGAAGTCCGACGATGCCGGGTGCGGGGTCACCTTGTGGCCGACTATGTGAGGCGCCGGTTTGAACGATGGGGTGGGCGGCAATGGATGCGGCGGAGGTTTGCCGCCGCCAGGGTCGGCCGTCGCGGTTTCCCACATGATGCAGCATCCAGCAAGGAAGGCGAGGAGAATCAGGGTGCGCTTCATGGGATTATTCCTTTCCGTTGCTGGCGACGCGGGTCAGCGTGGTTAGCTCCGTATTGGGCAACGGGCGGCCTTCCACGGCGCGGCTCAGGGATTGCCAGGTGTACTTGTCGGCATCGACCTTGGTGATGACTTGCGTGGCGGTGGAGTGTTTGCCGTCAGGCAATACGCCGTCGCCCTTGATGGTCCAGCGGTCACCGTCGCGCTGCCAAACAGCGCCGCCAAAAGTGCCGTCCGACTCGAAGACCCACGAACGAATGTGTCGGTGGATCGGGTCCCACCCGACAATTTGCAATCCCTGATGAGTGATCTCGCCCTTGACCTTGACCGTGAAGAATCGGCTCAAGAAGTTCTTGTTGGCCCTCCACGAGCAAACGATTTTGACTGCAACGTCCCCTTCCTTTTGCGCCCATTCGCCGATCATCCACTCCAGCTCTTTGAGTTGTTCGTAAGGGGATGCCGTCGTGACAGGCTCGCTTTCGCGGAGGCTGTCGATCAGCCACTTGCCGTCTTTCTTGACTAGGATCATGGCAAAAGTGAATTCGACCGGATTTTCGCCGGTTTTGCTGATCTTCGCCGTTCCATCCAGACTGGCTACCTCTGAGGTAATCTGGCGAACGGAATCCAAGCTCAAGTTCATTCGAGAGCCTTTGGCTTGGGCCAACCGCGCGGCGTATTCCTTTTCGATGGCCTGGCGTCCCTTGAAGCGCTCGCCGGTTTCCTGACTTGAGTAGACGCCGTTTTCGGACCAAAGGGCCATCAGATCCTTGAGAATGCCTCCGTTGTACGCCGCCACCAGCGCTTCGGCGGTCTGTACCAGGGCCTTTTCTTCGGGGACTTTGTCCTCGCCATCTTTCGCATAGGAAAGCGCCCCGCTTCCTCCGGCGAGCAGCGTGGCGGCTGCCATCAAGATGTAGATTCGCATGTGCATCGCTGTCTCCTTTTCCCTGGCGATCGACGTTCCAAGGAGCTTCCTTTACGAATCGAGTCGCCAATTTGAGAAGAATAAAATGTTGCAAATCTTCGCGAGCCGAACGCTGCCCGCGGCCCCCGTTCGTCGCAAAGCGGCAGCACCTTTTGTGCCGAGTGCCGGAAGCATCATGAAATGGACGTGCAATTCCGCTGTAAGGTGCGATTCTTGTGAATTTCTGGTTTCGCCCTCGAATCCGCGATCCGGCAGCATCCGACGCCGAACGCCGAAACCGCACAGCATGAAACCCCAAAGAGCACAGGCAACCGGATAACCGGAAAAACTTACGGGGAATGGTGACCGTAAAAGATTGCTCCGGCAGAGCATCGCTGGGCTCTATAGAACGCGCGAGTTACTCGATCTTGTCCTTTGGAGTCGCGACTTCAACAAATCAGATCAGACTCCCGTTTCCTTGTGGGAGTTCGACTTTCGCTTTCCTGGTTTGGTCATGAGCAATGTTCGAAAGTTCATTGAGCGCACCGAACCGGCTTATCTGCGGCATCTGGAACGTGACGCTGCTCGGCGCTGGTCTCCGACCCCGCCGCACGCCTGACCGAAGGTCTCCCACGCCCCCGGTTCACCACACAACCCCTCTCAACGGCACCTCATTTGCCCTCTCATCCCCGCTCGGCGCGGGTCTCCGACCCCCCGCCGCTCCCCCGACCGAAGGTCTCCCAACCCCCAGTTCACCAAATAATCCCACTCAAAGGCACCTCATTCGCCCGCTCATCCCCCATCAACCAATACGTCGCCGACGAAAATCGCCAATGCTCCGGCTGGCGCACCAACCCCTTGCGACACGGGTTGTCATGCAGATAATCCAACTTCGCTTGCCAGAACCTCTCCGTCTCCAGTTGCACCGGATGCCGGCTCGGCTGCCAGAAACGCCGCTCCCGATCCGCGCCGGATTTCTCTGCAAAAACTTCGTTAAAAACGCGCGGCAGATGCTTCGTGGAAAAATCCGCCACGCGCCGGCCGGTAAACTTGCGAAAATCGGTCAACGTATGTTCCAGGGCCTTGGCCGTGAAGCTTTCGTGAAAGAAGATGCCATGCATATGGGTTGGCATAATGACATAAGCGTTGATGCGCAATCCTTTGTGTTGATGGCAATAGAGCAGGCTTTCCGTGACGATCTGGCAAGCCTCCGCTGAAACAAAAACCGGCAGCCAGTCGACGATGGTGAACGTGACGTAGAACAGCGCGCCGTCGGGATGAAAACGATAGTGTTCCATGGCAGGAGGATACTGGGTGGTCGGAAGGCAGCCAAGGAATTTTGGCTGGTTCCCGAGGGGTGGAGGTCGAGGGCGCTTCGGGGAGACCTTCGGTCGGGCGTGCGGCGGGGTCGGAGACCCGCGCCGAGCGCGAAGCAGCATCTCGCTAGCCGCCCCCCATCATGGCGCAGTTCACAGTATCGCGACTTCAAGTGCGTAGGTTGTCTTTGCGCGGTCCGTCGCGCGCAAAGATGGCTCCGCCGTCCGCGCGGATCATTCAGTCCGACTTGACATCCGTCGAATTACCTGATGCTTCTTCTTCCAACCATTTCTGTATCGCCCCTCCAATCGCGTGCATCACAGGCGATATGGCGCTGGCGTAGATGACGCGGTGATCCTTAAACCACCTGCTCTGCACGGCGACGAGACGATATTCCCATCGGCCGTTATCCCGCTGGCGGAAACCGAACACGGGCCCGCCGCTCATTCCCTTCATACTGATTGGCGCGCTAACCTCGCCAATCAACCAATCACCCCCAGGAGCATCAATTCCGTCAGGCGCCCGTTCCAGGCGTTTTATCAGGACTAGCGTTGCGCAGACATCCAGGCCCACCTGTTCCCTGTTCTGAACCACGCGCGAGCACGGCTCCATCAAATCTTCTGGGAAGCCTAGCATCGCATAGAAGCTGAATTCTATTTGATTCGTCCCGATCCAGTGCTTGCGCTCAAAAGGGATAACTCCGTTGGCTTCCAGATGTAGCTTGTAGTAATCGTCCAGCGGTATAAGTGCGAAATCAATGCCGAGATCCTTCTGATCGATGCGCAATTTGTTTGCTCGGTCGTAGTCAAAAACAGTCTTTTCTTTCACTTTGGCGTCCGGACCAAAGTAGTCGAGAAAGGCAAAGTTCCCAGTCAGCTTGATCCATCCCTTTTTGACATAGTCCTCAAGAACATCAAGAAGGTTATGCCCTGCGGTCACGTAATGCCAATGCCCGTTGAGTGCGAGGACGAACCCTGGGAAGCAGAAGACTTGCTCCTTTGTTCGGAAGGCCTTTTCTTCCTGATCGAGTGGAAAGTACGTTCCCGAAAGTCCAACTAGATGGCGAGACATCCACTTGATAAACTCGTTTTGCTGCTTCACATATCCGCCATAATCGTTTTCGTTCATGGGCGTGACCCTCGTGTGCTTCCGCCAAACCCTTGGAAACGGCGTACTCGCAGTAATCATACGCGTGGGCGCTAGCCTGTGTGCCTTTCTGTGCGGACTAATTCCGCACGGGGTATCTGGGGGTGTCCACGGAATGGCGGAACATCAGGAACTAGCGACCGTAGCCGGTAAGTCAGTATCCAGCCGGCACGCTCTGACACCCAGCCGATCAAATTCGCCAGCAGCGGAGTAGTACCAAGTCTCCCCCTTTCGCAGACCCCGCAGCCCCCCGACTTCTGGTGAGAATCGTCGATCCGCCGGTGCACGGTGGCCGGTCCGATGATGTACTGCAGGACCCGCGCTTAATGAATCACTATGTTTGACATCCTCGACAAGCTCTGCTATCTCTAGAATTAGTGAACGATATCGTTCACTAATTCAACCAAGAGAGGCAGCACCATGCGAATCGACCTGCAGGATACGCGTGTCGGCTTGTTCAACTTCGAGCTGCTTCGAGTCTTGAGCAGCCAAGCAAGCGAGGGAGCCGAGATCGGCGAATGTGTCGCCGCCATGAAAGACGTTCGCAAAAATGATACAGAGAGCTGGACCGTCGCCTGGAACTCGTTGGCCGACAGAACTGCCGCTTCGGCCGAACGCTTCTTGCAGGCGGGGCAAACCGTGAGTGCGCGCGGAGCCTTGTTCCGGGCCAGCACCTATTATCAGGCCGCGGTCTTCTATGTGAGGTCCGAGGATCCGAGGTTCGCGCGTCTGAGCGGCCGCAGCCAGGCACTGGGAAGGCAAGCCGCCCGGCTTTGCAATCCGCCGATCGAAGTGCTGGAAATCCCCTTCGGAGCGCACAAGCTGCCCGGCTATTTCCTCAACGGCGGTTCGGGCAGGCGTCCCACGCTGATAGCCCTGGGCGGATTCGATTCGACGGGCGAGGAATTGATCCATTGGATCGGCTTCGCTGCTGCCCAGCGCGGTTGGAACTGCCTCATTTTCGAAGGCCCGGGACAGTGGAGCGCCCTGCGTGATGATCCGGCGTTGATCCTGCGGCCCGATTACGAGGTGCCTGTGAAAGCCGTCGTGGACTATGCCGTAAGCCGTGCCGATGTCGACGTTTCGCGACTCGCCCTGATCGGCTACTCACTGGGCGGCCTCTTGGCTCCGCGTGCGGCGGCCTTCGATCCACGCATTCGTGCCTGCATAGCCAACCCGCCGGTGATCGATGTCGGCAACGCCATCCGCGCGGTCTGGCCGGCGCCGCTCCGGCGGGTCGGCGGAGTCTTCGACGTCCTTTTCGATGTCCTTTTCGCCGCGCTTGCCAGGCGCTACCTGCATGTGCGCTGGTTTTATCATCATGCCCGCTGGTCGATGGGAATCCAGCACCCGCATGAATTTTTCGAGACGTGGCGGCCCTACACATTGCATGGCCTGGAGACGAAGCTTCGTCAGCCGCTTCTTTGTCTTTTCACCGAGGATGAAATTGCCCAGACGAGCAAAGCAATGGTCCTGGAGACGATGCAATTCTTGACCGCCATCGAGGCCCCGGTAGCGATCCGCTTCTTTAGCCGGCGCTCGGGTGCCGCGAGCCATTGCCAGATGGGCGGCTTGCAGGCTGCCCAGGCGAGCATTTTCGATTGGCTCGACGACGTGACGCGCCGCGAGCCTGCTCCTGCATCATTTTCCGCACCGCATGAACTTATCGAAGCGCTCGAGCGTTATCACGGAAAGAGCGTTACGGAACTGCTGGATCGTGAGAGGCATATGGCTGTAAGCTAAATCGCCGTGTGTAGATTCGCAGCAAGCTGTGCAAGCGCCGGCGTGCTATCCAACCTGGAAGAGCCTAAAACCCGGGGTGCCATGCTTTCGCGACTGCTCGAAATAACAGACGAAACTTGCAAAGGCTCGCGAAAGCATGTCCCGACTCATCTCGGCAGTCCCGGACGCATCAACAAATCGGGGGGTGCCCAACATACCTCGACGGGGCGCCTGACGGGGGCGGGACATGCTTTCGCGAGTTTGCCTGACTGTTCTGGGGCGATGTCGGGAACTCGCGAAAGCATGGCACCCCGGGTTGTAATGCTTGCCGTATTACAAGCCACCCAAGGACCGACTGCTGCAAGATCACGTACGGTCACTTAGCACTCCAGGGAGGTGGCGGCATGAAGAAGCAGTCTCGTTCGGCTCGGCCGCGGGGACGGCCCAGCAGTGCTGCGATCGATCGCGCTCTGATCGCTGCTGCACTCGAGGAATTCACTGTGCGCGGGTATCACGCCATGAGCATGGAGTCCATAGCCGCCCGGGCCGGCGTCAGCAAGGTTTCCTTGTACCGGCGCTGGAGTTCCAAGCTCGCCATCGTAACCGAAGTGTTGCGGTTCCTGAGTGAAGTAACTCCTGTCAAGGATCACGGCAGTCTTGCAGCCGATATCCGCGCTCTTCTCAAAGAATACATCGGCTCAAGTACCGCAAAGTCCGCCGCCAAGATATTCATGAGGATGATGGGAGAAATCAGTGGCAACCCTGAATTCCTCGCCTTGTATCGTACACACCTACTCGCTCCCCGCCTTGCGCAGCTCCGCAGCCTTGTAGAGCGGGCCCGCGCTCGCAAAGAATTGCGTGCCAATTTACCGACCGACGTGGCTTGTGCCATGATCGCCGGATCACTTTTTTTGTATTATCTAACCCTTCTCGCGGAGGCCGAGGTGGATATGTCAAGCAATCTCGTGGAACAGTTAACGCGCGCGATTCTCAGCGGAATTAGGAAATAGCTCGCAAGGTGCGACGGGCTCCAGAGCTTCTCGCAATCGCTGAGCGGTGGTCTCCGCGGGTTCGTGGAGACATTCGGTCGATCCGCGTGCGGGGTCAGGAGACCGCGCACAGTTGGTGGACCTCGCCAACCCGTCGGGCTAGTATCAGCCGGTTTGCGCAGGGCTATTTAGTCACATGATGACTCTGGCGACCTTCCGAGCGTGCTGGTCCGTACAATTATCTCCACGTGAACTATGGTGGGGACAGGACGAGAAACTCCGCGTGAACACCGCCGGAGGCATCATCCTAGACGGAAAGTACCTTTGCCCTCAAGCCGCAAAGCGATTACACTAAGCAGCGATGGAACTGGCCGGCATAAGGCTTTCTTGACTGTTGCGATGGGACGGCAGGGATGTTGGCGACGCTGTTAGGACTGACTCTCCTCTGGTTACCTGCGAACGCGAGTGAAGCACCGCCAGTTCCGCAACCGACGCGCCAACCTGCATCTGATCAAGCCTCGTTTGAACTACTACGACCCTTGCGGGCTGCCCACCGACAGCCTGCCGAGCCAAGACCAGTACATCGGCCGATGCGCAATAGACGGGCCTGGTTCGAGGACGATGTTGAGGAGCTGTCACGCGATCACAAGCCCCTTCAAGCGTGGGAAATCACACGAGGCCTTGAGCTGCTCAAACTCGATCCATGCGCTTTGATGGGTTCGGCCGATCTGAACTGTGCTCCACACGTCCCGCTGATCTACGCAATCTGCACGCTGCTCATTTAGATCTTCTCAACACCGTCGGAGTCGTGCGCCCATGCGCCCTGTGGGCGACCGAAGATTGACCCTACTTGGGTGCCGCTTCACATTACCTAATCGCGTTGAGGAGGACTAAAAGATGTTGGTGCTAACGCGCAAGCTGGGCGAGCGTCTGGTCATCGCCGATTCCATTGTTGTAACCGTTGTCCAGGTCCAGGGAAACAAGATCCGCCTGGGGATCGAGGCTCCGGCCGGTGTTCCCATCCTTCGCGAGGAGCTTCGGACCGGTGTCGTCAGCCGTTCGCCTGAAACAAGACAGCGCGGGGCCGGGATCCGAGAAGTGGGCGCTGTTCATGACCAGCCGAGTTAACCGGAATGCACGGGAGCCGGGGCGGGACCTTCCTGCCTAACGCGGGGCCGTCGGCGCCCCGACTCCCGGCCTAAAGCTGTAAGCTCGCAACCACCGAGAGGAAATGCGCCTTCGTTGCACGCTTGCTTGCACGACCAGCATGCCAACCCTACAATCCGCTGCATGTTTCACGCGCAGACTCCGGTCAGTGATCTGCCCTAACCGCCGGCCGCGCGATTTACTGATGAAGAACCGACTATGAAATACTCTCATTCACAATCTTTGGCCTTGGCGATCGTCCTCATGGCGAGTCCTCAGTGCTGGGGCCGGCAGGATGCCAAGTCGCTTTCCGGCGAGATCTTTCAGAGCCAGTTTGACACCAGCAGCCCGGCCATCGCTCCGCCGTGGTCCATGAAACCTTGGTTCTGGGAGGATGATGTAAACACGGCTGAGGCTGTTTGGGACCTGGTCAACGGTTGCCGGGAACACGAATTGCCTCTGGGCGCGGTGCTCATCGATAGTCCCTGGGCCACTGCTTACAATAATTTCCGTTTCGACGAAAAGCGCTATCCCAATCCGCGCGCCATGATCGACGCGCTGCACGCCAAAGGCATTCGCGTCGTGCTATGGATGACCAATGTTGTCAACACGACCAAGGACCGGTCCGATGCGCCGGGTGATGGCGAAGACCTCTACGCCATTGGGAAGGCCAAGGGCTATTTCGTGAATCATGGCACGCCGGTGCGTTGGTGGAAGGGCCGGGGAGGCATGATCGATTACACGAATCCCGAGGCTCTGGCCTGGTGGCATCGCCTCATGGACCGCGCCCTTTCCCTTGGTATCGATGGCTGGAAAGTGGACGGGGCCGCGGAGCTGTTCATCCTCACACCCCGGCAGACATCTCGGGGCGTGCTGAGTCTCCGCGACTATGTCGACCTCTATTACCGGGACACTCTCCACTATGGCCGGCTGTCCAGGGCTGATTTCGTCACGATGGTGCGGTCGGTAGATATCGCGAATTCGCAGGGGAGCGACCAACCGCACGCGCCCTTCGACGCGGCTCCGCTTACATGGGTGGGCGATCAGCGACACTCCTGGAACGACAAAGGAATGGACGAAGCCGTGCGCAGCGCATTCCGTGCCATGGAACGGGGCTACCCCCTGGTCAGTTCCGATACCGGCGGTTATCAGACAGCCACCAAGCACGTTCGAGGCATGCCACGAACTCTCTTCCTGCGGTGGGCGCAATGGAACGCGCTGACGCCTTTCTTTCTGAACGGCGGCCACGACGAGCACCGCCCCTGGAAATTCGATCCGGAATTCTTGCGCATTTTTCGGCGTCACATGTGGCTCCACAGCGAACTGATTCCTTTCTTCTACGCGCAACACGTCCAAGCCAGCCTGCGCGAGGGCAAGCTGATGCATGTCGGCCCCGGCAAGCACGAATTCCTGCTGGGCGACGCTCTGCTCGTCGCCGTGATGACCGGTGAAGAGCAGAACAGGGTCGTCACGTTTCCGGAGGGGACCTGGTTGGACTACTGGGATAACAAACTCGAGTATCGCGGCGGGCAGCAAGTTTCGGTCGCCGTGCCCGAGGAGCGCAGCCCGGTGTTCGTTCGCCTGGGCTCGATCATCCCGCTCGATGTCCAGAACGATGCAGTCAACCATGGCAGCGCCGCCTCCAAAGGATGGCGCACGCTTGATATTTATCCGGCCAAGGAAGCATCTCAGGCAACGCTATGGGATACGGCATCCTTCCCACCAAACCTCCAGCGCGACCGAACGCTGGTCTATTTGACGCCAATCGACAACGAGATGGAGGTTCGTCTGGAAGGAGGAGCAAGCAGAGACACGATCTTGCGCATACGACGCTTTTCCGCTCCCACGAGCGTCGAGGCCGACGGAAAGCTGTTAGAGCGGCGCCCCAACCGGGCCTCCTGGGAAGCTGACCGCCAAGGTTGGTGGTATGACGGCGACGATAGGCGTCTATGGATCCGTTTGGCGAACGCTCGGAGTAGTCGTGTACATTGACCTGCGCCCTCAGGAAATAGCAAGAAATGGCGAGAATTCTTCCACTCGAGGCAATACTCTAGGAATCTAAATGACTGTGTGCAAATCGGCTGATACTAGCCCGACGCGTTAGCGAGGTCCTCGCTGACGCTTCGGGCAAGTACCAGCGGAATCGTGCACGGTGATGCAGATCCCTCTCGGCCTCGCCGCCCGTCAACTCCATCGGGCCTCGGGCTTTTGCTTCCACAGCCAGATGATCCAGTCGACGTTCTTCGGCTCACCGCCGAAGTCTTTGAGCCGGGTCATGCATTGGCCACGATGGTGCTGGGAGTGCATGGCTGCTTGCACCAGTGCCTCGGCGACGGTGATCACACACGGCGGGTCGGGAAACCAAGGAATGCGCACAGTGCTCGACAAGGCCTCCGGCTTGAGAGCGGCCGTATAGTCACGCAGCCCGGCGTGGCAAATCTCCGCTCGAGCTTTCAACTCATCGTAAGAAGGCGGGGCGCCGCCGTGCGGGCCGCCGGGGGTCTCACCGCGCAGCACGGCCAGGAAGCCACTTTGTACGCCGATGATGTGGCCTACGCGTTGGCGCAATTCTTCATGCTCGCGCGCGGGTGATTTCCCCCAGGTATGAAAGAACACCGCATTGGCCCATTCGGCATGTGCCAGCAGATCGCGCAGGAATGAAAGCATCGCGAGACCTCCCTAATCATGGTAGTGGCTCAAGCTGCCAGCTTGAGCTACGCCTATTCTCTCCGCGAAACCGTCCAAAGACCAGGGCCTACGCATGTGGCAACAAGCATTCGCATCTTTTTACCTGATCCCTTCTTTCCCCGCTTCTGCTGAGACTGTTTGGCTACCGAGCGGGCGGTAGCCAAGAAGTCAAAAGCGAATTGAGATCTGGTGCTTGATTGCACCACAGTCATCGGAAAAAAACGCCGTTTCAATGGCTGCTTGGCACAATCGGGCGAAAGGTCGCGCAATCGAGCAGCAGGTTCGCTCCAGGTGGAACGCTCAGAGCTGCGTGGACGGCCGCCAGCAATGATTGGGATGGCGTGTAGTCCATCCGCACTTCTGTCCAACTTGTGCCTATTGCGATTCGCTTCTCTGATTCCTCCAATTGCAAGATAGCCTCCACAGGCTTATCCGACTTCAAGAAACAAGTGAACCGGTGCGGTATGTCTGGTGTAAATAGAATCGGTGGCAACGGAGTTTTGCCCACAGGCAGTAGAGCCGACTGCTTGCCATCCTTGGCATCAAGACTTACCTGCGGCAGCCAGCGTACCTGGCTGCCGGAACGATAATGGCGCGACAGGAACGCCAGCTGATTTTCTTCGAAGCCGCCCCAGTCGGAACAGCCGTCGTAGCTGGGCACGATGGAGTGATCGGCCGTGGCACTCGGTTCGATGCGCCGCATGGGCGTCGAGGAGCGAAAACCAGCTTTATCGATGACGTTTCCAATGACGTAGCAGGGCAGCGTGCTGCTGGGCAGCTCAACGCTGCACGTGTGATCCCTGACGTCTGCCTTGAACGTGTGCCAGTAACGTCCATGCCAGTGTCCCTCGTCTTGAAAACTGGCGTTCAATTCCGCTGCTGCGGCTTCGCCTTGAAAAGTCCACCGAACTGTCTGGCGACCGTTTCTCTCCTGAATCTCACTTGGCGAAACACTTAGAAACGGCGCCTTACCCTTCAGATGAATGTCGAGCCAGGCAAACGCCTGTTCGTTGACTGCGAGCGACACGGCATGATCCCAGTTGGGCAACAGGCTCAGATGTTTGGGACCGGCAGCGAGTTGATAAGTCCGCATCACGGACGGGAGATAATAGAAGCCGTCGTTCGTCCCCGTGAACCAGGCAATAGGGACTTTGGACTTTTGCAAGCGCCACGCGGGATCGAGCGTCTTGGCCCAGCGTTCGCGGTAAGCCGGGCTGGGCGACGGCCTGCCATTGCGACTCTGGCCGTCCCACCAGGCGTTGCCCAGTTGCAAACTGCCGGTGCCGAAGAAGCAGGAGCAAGCTTTGAGGCGCTGGTCCAGGCCCGCCATCAAGGTAGTGAAGAATCCGCCCCACGAGCTGCCAGCCATGCCAATACGGCTTCTGTCCACCTCGGGTCGCGATTCAAGAAAGGAGACTGCCTTGAGCAGTGCTACAGCCCCGTGGTAAATCGGGGCTTGCCGCAGGTCTGCACCAAGATCGAGGCCTGCGTTAATGGGGTAGCCGCCGGTGGACCTGTAACCAGGTTGAGGGAAATCGATGCAGAGCGTCGCGTAGCCACGGCGAGCGCCAGCTTCCGTGTAAGCGGGCGACGCCTGCCCTAGCCCGCCGGGGTTCCAGATATAAGCGGGCAAGTTCTTGGCGCCCTGGGGATAGGAGAAATAAGCGAAGATTTCGACGTTCTTCTCGCCATCCATTTCCGAATGGAAGCTGACCTCCTCGGTGATGATGTTTTCTCTCTGCGTGGTTTTTAGAGTTTTGGCATTGAGCGGCGTGGCCAGGAGTGCCGGCACATCGAACACCGGATCATCGCCAGCGCGTGTGGAGACAGGACAGACGAGCAATAAAATACACGTCGGTAGCCAGTAACTCATGGTCGGCCTCCGCGAAACGCCACGATCTACGGAGTCAGGAAGAGAGCCAAATCCCATGCTCGACTTCATCACCCTGTCGCGCGATCCTGGCAAAGTGCAGCAGCTAACAGATGGCATCGAAGCGTGTATGCACGGCGCAGGGCAGGAATGGAACCTGCAAGTGGTCGATGGCCATCAACACGACCTGTTCTCCGGATACAACGCGGGAGCGGAGCAAACCGACGGCGAAATCCTGATTTTTATTCACGACGATGTCCAGCTACTTGGCAATCGCCACGCGCTGCGCCTGCCGTTGGAACTTCTGCAAGATCCCTCGACTGGTTTTGTCGGCGTGGCCGGCAGCCGAACGGTCCTGACAGATGGCGGGCTCTGGTGTCGCCGAGAAACGATTGCGGAAACGCGCGGCATGGCAGGCCATCCAAGCCCGGAGAATGAATTTGGACTGCACTGGAACGTTTGGCCTCACATCTCTTGTGCCGTCTTCGGTCGGGTGGCGGTTCTGGATGGCGTGATGTTAATGTGCCATCGGCGCACGTTCGACAAGCTGGGCGGTTTCGCGGCGGGCTGCTATCAAGGCTTCCATTTCTACGATATCGACATCACGTTTCGCGCCGCCCTGGCGCAACTAGCCAATTACGCGGTCCCTTTCCCTCTTTTCCACGCAAGCGTTGGCTTTCCTGACGAAGAATGGGAAGCGAACCGGCTCATCTTCGTGAGCCGGTTCGGCAGCTTCTTACCCTTCACCGTGTAGCACGCTCTTACCACGCGCCCATGCAGCAGCCGACGCCGCTGCCGCCCGTCAGCGGTAAGGCGCGGCGCTCGAACGGCAGCTTGAGGTACTCCGACCTATCGAAGATGACCCGGCCGCCGATCACCGTATGGGTCACGTGCGTGGCGTTTTCAAAGGGATCGCCGTCATATAACACAATATCGGCCACTTTTCCCGCTTCCAGGCTGCCGAAGCGGTCCTCGATGCCGAGAAGATGAGCTGCGTCAAGCGTGATCGCGCGCAACGCACGATCGAAACCAAGCCCGTTGACCATCGCGATGCCGGTCTCGAACCGGAGGACGCGAGTTTTGGGCACATAGCCTTCGAACGAAGTAGCAATCACGATCGGGATCTTGTGATTTGCAAGCATGGCGGCATTGCAAAGGTGGCTATTGTAGGTCTCCAAGCTCGCGCCGACGCGCTGCATGGTCGGATGCACCACCACCGGCACCTTGGCCGCGGCAATCGTGTCGGGGATGAGATAGGCCTCGGTGGCCAGGTCCAGGATGGCACGCAGGTGAAACTCTTTGGCTAGGCGCAGCGCGGTATCCAGGTCGTCGGCCCGGTGGGCGCTAAAGATGCACGGCAGCTTGCGCTCCAGCGCCGCGTTGAGTGCCTCCAATTTCAAATTGCGCGGCGGACGCTTGTCGTCGTCCTTCGCGGTGGCCCGCTTCTGGGCGTCGTTCTGGGCTTGGACGAAGGCGGTGCGCACCAGGCTGGCCGTCCCCATGCGCGTTCCGGGAAGCTTTCCGGGATAGGCTTGTTTCGGAGCCTCGCCCAGGTTGATCAGCAGACCCGCGGGGAAGCGCAGCGTCATCTGCTCCGCGGTCCTGCCGTAGGTGTGGAACACGCCGCTCTGCCCGCCGAAAACGTTGACCCGGCCGGGCGTGGCGTGCACGATCGTAACGCCCTGCTCGCGCAGGAACTGCAGGAGGGGCTCATTGGGATTGAAGCCGTCCAGCACGCGGAGGTCGGATTGATTCGGGTCGCTCTGCTCGTCTTGTTCCTGGTCGGCGGGGATGTTCAGTGCGCCGGTGATGGGGATCACCGCATGGGCGTCGATCAGCCCGGGGGTGACGACGGCTGCCGAAATCACCGGCGTCTGGGCCGGCAACTCGAGTCCGGCACGAGGACCCGCATAGCGGATCTTGCCGTCTTCAATCAGCAGCGCCCCGTCGTCAATCGTTCCCTTGGCGACGGTGTGCAGTCGCCCGGCGAATACGGCAAAACGTGACGGCGACTGGCTCAGGGCGGCAGCGTCTTTGGGCGTTGCCGGGGTCTGGACCACGGGCTGCGGTTTGGTGGGCGGCGGCGGCTTGGGCAGCGGACTCGGGTCGGCCAGGGCAAAGCCGCCCGCCTGGTAGGCCCATTGTTTTTGTTCCGACCTATCAAACACGCGCACGCCGTCGATGTACGTCTCCAGCACCTGCGTGTAGACGCTGAAAGGTGCTCCGGAAAGTACGACAAAGTCCGCATCTTTTCCCTTGGCTAGCGATCCTACGCGATCCTCCAGGTGCAGCATTTGGGCACCATGCAGGCTAAGGGCGCGCAAGGCGTGATCCTCGGGCATGCCGCCCCGCACGGCGATGGCGCCCGTGCGCAGGAAAAAGCGCGATTCGGTGATGAAGTCGTCGGTGTTAATGGCAACCTTGACGCCTGCCTTGTCAAGGATCGCGGCATTTTCCTCCAGCAGCGCCGCAGTCTCCATCTTGCCGCCGGGACTATCCACCAGCGTCAACGAGACGGGCACTTTGCGCCGAGCCAATTCATCGACAATGCGGTAGCCTTCGGTGGCGTGTTGCAGCACGATCTCGAACCCGAATTCTTCCGCAATGCGCAGCGCCGTCAACAAGTCGTCCGCCCGATGCGTGTGGAAATGGACGGTGCGCTTGCGTTCCAGCACTTCGACCAACGGTTCCAGGGCGATATCCTTCTCGGGTTGCGGCACGTCCTTCCCGGCGGCGACGGCTTGCTTGTACTTCACCCATTTCTGCTGGTAATCGCGTGCCTTGATGAACTGCTCGCGCTGGAGGGCTGCCACCTTCATACGCGTGCCCGGCGCCTGGCCCTGAGCCCGGCGACCGTAGCCCTTGGGATTTTCGCCGTTGGCCATCTTCAGTCCGCCAAGCACCTTGGTGTTGGGGATGCGCATGGCTTCGATAGTGGCGCCACGGAGCTTGACATACAGCGTTTGACCGCCGATGACGTTGCCGGAGCCCGGCATGATGTTGGCGGTCGTGATGCCGCCGGCAACTGCCATCTTGATGCCCGGATCATCAGGATAGATGGCGTCCAACGCGCGCAGGCCTGATTGAACGGGCCCGGTCATTTCGTTGCCGTCGGAGTTGGCGGGAACTTGCGGTCGCGGATAAATGCCAATGTGCGAATGCGTGTCCACCAACCCGGGGATGATCGTCTTACCCGATGCGTCTCGCACCGCGGCTCCCTGGGGCACGGTTACTTCGTCTGCCGAGCCGACGGCCACGATCTTGCCCTTGCGGATGACAAGGACGCCGTTTTCAATCGCTGGCCCCTCGGCAGTCAGAATGCGAGCGCCGCGGAACGCGACCGTGCCGTCCGATTCGGCAGCCGCGGCCGCGGATATGAAAAGAATGGAAGAAGCAAATCCAATCAAGAAACTTCTCGCCCGGCCCATGCCTGGTCCCCCTGATCAGCAGAATTCCTTCGAGCCAACGTCATTCTGGAGTGTTACCATAACGCCGAAGGCTCAGCCATGCCAGGAGATTCAGTTATGTCATCGCGATCCACATCCGGTTTGGACTCCAAAAAACGGTGGGCCTATTGCCTGGCCGCGCTGTGCGTTCTGCTTGCGAGCACAGTTCCCGTTGCCGCGGCTCAACCCTCGCCCAAGATATACGTGATTCTGTGGTTCGATACCGAGGATTACATCCTGCCGGCAAGCGATGATTCGGCCCAGCATATCGCGGAGTTCCTGAGCCATGAAGGCATTCGCGCGACCTTCAAGGTTGTAGGGGAGAAGGCACGCACGTTGGAAAGGCGCGGCAGGACCGACGTGATCGCGGCTCTCAATCGCCATGAGATCGGCTACCATTCCAACTTCCATAGCACCCAGCCGAGCCCTGCCATGTACTGCTCGAATCTCGGCTGGGACGAAGGCGTGGCCGAGTTCGAGCGCCGCGAGCGTCCCGGTTACGAGGACGTGAAACGAATCTTCGGCGTCACGCCGAGCTGCTACGGACAGCCCGGCAGTTCCTGGGCGCCGCAATCTTATGGGGCGATGAAAAACTGGGGAATGGAAGTGTACCTCGATGCCGGCCGGCACGTCCGGCTGGACGACCGCCCGTGCTACTACTGCGGCGTGCTCAACCTGTACAAATTGGCGTTTCAGTTGCGCGCCGCCTTGGGTGGTCCCAAGGACCTCGAAGTGGCGGAGCAACAGTTCGTGGACGCACGTGCCAAGCTGCTTGCCGAAGGCGGCGGCATCGTCAGCACGATTTATCATCCTTGTGAGTTTGTCCACAAGAAGTTCTGGGACGGCGTCAACTTCCGCGCGGGGGCCAATCCGCCGCGCGAGCGCTGGCAGGTGCCGCCCATGAAGACGCGGGAGGAAAGCAAGGCCGCGTTCCAGGTCTTCGAAGGCTATGCGCGCTTCATGAAGCGATTTCCGGAAGTGGAGTTTATCACGGCAAGCCAGGCAGCCAAGCAGTATCGTGATCTCGCACGGCACCGCACCTTTACGCCCGCCGATCTCAAGAAGATTGCCGCTGCCGTGACGGAAAACGTCAGCTATCAAAAGCACGACGACTATACGCTCTCGGCCAGCGAAGTCTTCACTCTGCTGGACCAATATGTCGCCGAGCGAAGCGCAGGGCGTGCGCCCAATTCGTTTGCTCTAGAAGCTACACCATACGGCCCCTCCGACGTGGTAGCGCCGCTGAAACAGGCAGTATCTACGGACGGCAGTCAGTTCACGCGCACTGCCGTAGATGTTGCTGATTTTCTGCGGAAGCAAGGCCGCATTCCGCCAAGCGTTTGGCTGGGCAGCGTGGCGGTGCCGCCGGAAGTCTTCCTTCAGGGCCTGGCACAGGCCACGGTGGATTTGGTGGAGGGTAGGCCTATTCGCGACAACATTTCGCTCCCGCCTGCCAGGCTCGCCGCCGCGGATTATGTCGCAGCCGACGATCCTGGCCTCTGGGGATGGGTGATTTTCCCGCTTGGCTTCCGCGCCCCGGCAATGATGGAACTTGCCAAACGGCAGGCGTGGACTTTGAAGCCGGCGTTGCTGCAGCGGCAAGCGCCAGTGGACCGCCGTCCATGATAGGTTGAGCGCGAGCCACCGCACTGATGCCAAGGCTGGCGTCCCGGACCGCTGGGCAAAAGAAGTTGAACTTCGGCTGCCGGACGGTTAGCACAAGTTTCGTCGCCGATGCTTACTGCCAGCGGCCTTGCTACGGAATTCGCCAAACACGGGGACGATGCGGCTGCGAGTCTCGGGTCGATGTCTCAAGAAGCGTCACACGTCAAGAGGCTCGATAGAGCGGAGGTTGCCGTGGCACCACGAGATTTCTGGACGAACGTTCGTGCAGGAGCCAGCTTCGTCGCTCCCCAAGCAACTGCTGACTCGCCAAGACTTGATTCGGCTGCAATCGAGAACATCCTGAAGCGTGAAGTCATTTGGCTTACGCCAAAGACAGTGGAGGGATTTGACCCGAAAGAGTTCGAGTTCCTCTCACCGGCTGAACGTGCAAGTCTAACCGATGCGGTGGACCGCTTTCGCGATATTGCTCGCAAAGTCCCACCCAACAAACCGGCGACGGATGAGCAGATTCAGCAGGCTCTTCCCCAGTTCCACCGGATCGTGGAGATTCTGCGTCCGGATAAATATGCCGATCCCGACGCCTTCGTCATTGGCAAGAGGGTAGAACAACGGCTAGCCGATCATTTCCCGCCTTCCATCTGTGAACTTCGCTTTGGGACAGGAGAAGATACAAGCGGTGGGCCAGCGCTCTGGATTTGGGTGGTTTTGAAGAATGAAGCGGCAGCGAAAGATGTTTTCTCATCGAACGTCAGAGCTGTCCGGGAATTGTTGGAAGCCACTGTAAGAGAGCTTGGGACAGACCGCTGGCCGTATGTCCGCTTCAGGACTGATGCGGAACTGCAACCTCCGACGAAAAAGGCCAAGGGATGAGTCTACACGCCGATTTGCTCGCACAAGCTGAGTATCTGGCGAAAAAAGAACCGAAACGCCCGAGGCAAGCAAGCCTGCGGAGGGCAATCTCCGCAGCATATTACGCCCAGGGCGAACGCATCAAACTCCACCTCAATTATTGAGAGGGCCTTGATTGGGACAAGTGTACAGGCCTACGATTCTTCCGGACTTTCACCTATTTCCCGGAGGAACGCATGGTTGCTACTACT
>Ga0316363_10000639_pt1 | contig 41629 bp, 41 predicted proteins | sample Sb_taG_3_FD_200459 | JGI IMG/M metagenome (GOLD analysis project Ga0316363, IMG submission 200459) | Peat soil microbial communities from Weissenstadt, Germany - Sb_50d_a_PC metaG (v2) (version 2) | ecosystem: Environmental > Terrestrial > Soil > Wetlands > Peat | place: Germany: Weissenstadt...
AACCTCTCTGCGCGCCGCCCAGGCGAGCGGAGCGGGGCAAGCGCCGAACGTGGGCCCGGCCTCACCTTCACCGTCACCCCGCGTGAAGTGCGCACTTAGGGCCAGAGGTCCCGACATCCGGGGCCGGCCGGCCGGGCACCAGCCCGACGGTACGCGGAGCACCGGCGCCGCGGTTGATGACTGACAGCAGCTCTTCGCGGATCTGGCCAGCGTTGGATACGTCGATGTGCTCCGGCAGTGTCACGACCGCCTGCAGGCCCACCCACCGCACCGGGTAGCTGTCCTTGGACACGACAGCAACCTCAGCCGTTGGCGGGTGGCGGCGCCACAAGGTGCATGTGGATCAGTTCCAGCCTGAGGCCGGTGATCCGCTGCAGGAGCCCGGAGAGGGCTGCCTGATCTGGCAGCTCGGCGCGAAGAGTCGTCGTCCCCGGGCCAATGGTTACCTCGCAGTCGTCGAATTCTGCGCGTAGCGCGGTGCCCGCCTGGCCCCTGAACGTGATCTCGTATGTCTGTGATCGCACCACGATTAGGCCTCGCAGTCTATTGGTTCAGCGTGCCGCCAGCGTGCCTGGCGGCTGGGTCCGCGTCATCACCCCCCCGGGGGCGACCCGGGACCAGTGCCTCGCCAGCGGGTGACCTTGGTCACTTCCCGCAAGGCTCCGTGCCCGATTAGCTTGGGTTTTTTGTCTCGGATCAGCGGGAACTGCGGGAGAGGTGTTGTGGCGGAGAGCGCGACGGCTGAGCGCGGCGTCTCACGGGCCGCGCGGTTCGCGCTGACGAAGTTCCGGCCGACGACGCTGCCCACCACGCTGATCATAAGATCCGTGCTGCATGACCGGCTGTCGGCAGCGGCTGGCCAGCGCCTGACAGTGGTTGTGGGGTCGGCTGGCGCGGGCAAGAGCGTGCTGCTGTCGAGCTGGGCGGCGGCACGACCCCCTGGCGTGACTTCCTGGCTGTCATGCGATAAGGCTGACGCTAACCCGGTCCGCTTCTGGGCCGGATTCATCGAGGCCCCCCGGGATGTGGAGCCGGGGTTCGGCGCCGATGCCGCCGACCTGCTGGCGATGGACGGCGTTATGTCGGCCGATGTCACCGCGTCGATCGCCAACGATGCCGCGAAGCTGCCTGCCGGGTCGGCGATCATTGTTGACGACTTCCATTACGCGGCGCCCGCGGTCTCCAGGGACATGACCGATCTCGTCGAGCGCTGGCCGGCCAAGACCGCCCAGCTGGTGCTGGCCAGCCGCTCCGACCCCCCGCTGCGGCTGCACCGGCTGCGGATGGCCGGTGAGTTGTGCGAGCTTCGCGACCGTGACCTGTATTTCTCGCTGGCCGAAAGCCGCGACCTGCTGGCGAACTTCGGTGTTGAGGTCGCCGCTGCTGACCTGGCGCTGCTGCATGAGCGAAGCGAGGGGTGGGCCGCGGCCCTGCAGATGGCGGCGCTGTCGCTTCGCGGCACCAGCGACCCGGCGCAGGCAGCGCGGGCGCTTGACGTCCGCAGCCACGAAATCGCCGGGTACTTCATCTCCGAGGTCCTTGAGCAGCAGCCACCCGAGGTGGCCCGGTTCATGCTCGACACCTCCGTCCTCGGCGAGCTGACCGCGGACGCGTGCACAGCCGTCACCGGGCGGCAGGACGCGGCGGCGCTGCTACGCAGCCTTGACACGGCCAACCTGTTCCTGGTGGCACTCGATAATGAGCGGACAAGCTTCCGGTACCACCATCTGGTGCGCCAGGTGCTGCGTACTGAGCTGCGTGCCAGGGACAGGCCGCGGGAGCTGGCGCTCCAGCTGAGGGCGGCCGAATGGTTCGAGTCCACGGGCGAGACCCGGCGTGCGGCCCGCCACTTCCTCGCGGCGCGGCAGGTCGACCGGGCGCTGGCCCTGTTGCGGGACCGGGTCATGACCGAGTACCTGCACGACCCGGTCCTGCGGGCACCGCTGGATCTCAGCATGGTCGCCCCCTCGCTGCTTGCTGATGCGCCTGACCGGCTGCTGGCCCTGGCGGCCGACCTGCTGGTGTCGGGTGACGCGGCCCGCGGTGGCGAATACCTTGACCTGCTCGAACGCGCCCGGCCGCCGATCCCGCCCGAGTCGCGGCTGGCGGCCCGGTTCGCGGCGATGCGTTCACTGCAGTACGCGCTGACCGGCCAGGCGGATGATGCCCTTGCTGAAGGCCTCGCTGCCCGGGCCATCCAGGAGCGGACACAGCTCACCGACGCATGGAACGCCGCCGTCCCGATAATCCTCATGCGTGTCTACACGTGGCTGGAAGACTTCCAGGCAGTTGAGCGCGAGGCAGCTGCGGCCCTGGCGATGCCCGCGCTCACCGAACCGGTCAAGCTGGTGCAGGTGCCCGGTGCGCAGGCGCTGGCATGGCTCGAGGCCGGCCGCCTGGCTGAAGCCGCCGGCGCCGCCAGGGCCGCCGACGCGGAGGCCCGTCGGCTGGGATTCGGCCAGCATTTTTTTGCCGTGGATTACCTGCGCGCGCTGGCCGGCGTCGCGCTGGAACACCGGGACCTCGACACCGCAGAGCAGCTCACCGAGCAAGCGCTATCGATATCGGAGCGGGGGCGGCCCGCCTTCGAGTTCCTGGCGCTGCTGGACCGGGCCGGGATCTGGGCCGCCCGCGGGCAGGTCCGCGATGCGCTGGCCACTGTCGAGGCGGCGCGGCTGGTCCTGGCCGGGACCGGCTCGGTGCTGCTGGCGCGGGCCGATGAGCTGGAGGCGCTGCTGCGCCTTTCGCTCGGCGACCTGCGCTCTCCCATTGAGCTGGCCAGCGGGCTGCCCGCCGCCCGCCGCTGCCTGCTGCTGGCCAGGATCGCGCTTGCCTCTGACGATCACCACGCCGCGCGGGAACACCTGCAGTCGCCGTCGCTGTGTGACTTGACCCCGCGGCGCGCGCTGGTGCGCCAGATACTCCTGGCCGCGGCCGCGATCGGGCGCGGCGACCCCATGACCGCTGACATCCTGGGCGGTGCCATCCACACAGCCCGCCGCGGGGGCTTCCTCAACACCGTCGTCACGACCGCACCCCAGGTGACGAGCTACCTGGTCGAGCACTCGACCCAGGCGCGACCGGACCCGTTCATGGAGCAGCTGACGGTTGCGGCTCTTGAGGTGCGCGCCACCCAGCCGGATGCCTCCCGGTCCCGCCAGGTGCTCATCGAGCCACTGACCGCTGCCGAGATGCGCATCCTGAAGCTCCTGCCGACCAGCACCTATCTGCAGATCGCAGCCACTCTCTACATTTCGCGCAACACGGTAAAGACCCATCTCCGATCGGTCTACCAGAAGCTCGGGGTGACGTCGCGCTCAGAGGCCATTGAGCGGGCCGTCGATCTGCGGCTGCTGTGAGACCGGCCTGCTGGCAGGCCCGATCCTGCTGTGAGGCCTGCCGCAGCAAGCAACGCTGCCGTGACCGCCAAGCCGTCGGCAGTGGGCGGGAATCACCTTTAGGTGACGACACCTTCCCGGCGTCCAAAGAGCCTCATCAGGAGGTTGGTGGTACAGCTGGCGGCGGCGGCTTGACTGGTGTGTCACCCTGGCCGCTCGCAGCGAAGCTAAGCATCTGAACGACCGCGTCGCGGGTGGCCGGCGCTAGGACGGAGGCGTGTTTGCCCAGGCCGTCGGCGATGTGCTGGCGGAAATCTTCGGTTGACCAGTCGGTGTTGGCCGAGCCCACGACCGTGAACCCTGGTGGCAGGAGCCCGGCCTCGGCCAGCTGCGCGATCGCGGGCATCAGCAGGCGGCTAGTCAGATCACCGGAGGCTCCGAAAACGACCATTCGCTGGATCATGCGGTGCCGCCTTTCTCTGGTGGTAGCGGGCCGGGGTCGCGCTCGGGCAAGGGTGCTGGCGGGGGCGGGACGCCCGCGTATCGCGGTGAGGGGGGCCCGGTTACCCCGGGGCGGCAGCGGAAGATCGCGCCGGCCTGGGGCTGGGCGGCGCGGCTGTCTGGTTCGCAGTCGAACCAGGAGGTCGTGATGTACAGGTCGCCGCGGTCGATGCCGCCGAAGGCCACCGAGGTGGGGTTGGTGGCGGGTAGCTCGATCATGCCGTCGAGGGTGCCGTCGGCGCGGTAGCGGTGGACGGCCCCGGCTCGTCCCAGCGCGACCCATAGCATGCCCTCGTCGTCGACGGTCATGCCGTCCGGCCAGACCTGCGCATCGCTGAAGTCGAGGAAAGGCCGGCGGCCGGTCAGGGTGCCCGTGGCGGGGTCTAGGTCGAACACGTCGACGGCGAACAGGGCGGTGTCGGCGAGGTACAGGCGGCCTTGCGGCTCGTCAAAGGCGGGCCCGTTGCAGATCGTCAGGCCGCCGACCACACAGGTCACGTGGCCGCCGTCGACCCGGTAGAGCGCGGCGTTGCGTGGCCGCTTATCGTAGGCCATCGTGCCGACCCAGGCCCGTCCCCGGCCGTCGGTCTTGACGTCGTTCGCGCGGTTCCCGGGTCTGTCCTGCTCGATGGGAACGCGCAGGTCCATCGTGCCGGTGCTGCGGTCGAGCACGGCCAGGCCCCCGGGGCTGGCCACGACCGGCTCTCCCGCCCCGTTCAGGACCACGCCTCCGGGCTGCCCGGCGGTGGCCCATGAACTGTGATTGCCCGTTGCCGGGTCGAAGCAGTGCACCCGCTGCCCGGTGATGTCCACCCACCACAGGCGGGCGGTGGCGGCGTCCCACAGCGGGCCCTCGGCGTGCTCAGCCCGGATGCTCAGCACGACCTCCACCGCCGTGTCACCCATGACGGCGGCCTGCGACCGGTTCGCGGGCTGGCCCGTCACACATGCTCGAGCGCGCCGGGACGCTGGGCCAGCTCGTCCTCGGCGTAGGCCACCATAGGCATGCCGCCCTTGCCCACGGCCAGCGGCGTGCGGTGGTAGCCGTGGTAGGTCATCATCCCCCCGGACAGGAACGCCACCTGGTCCCACCCGTTCTGCCTCAGCACGCAGTAGGCGATGTAGCTGCGGAAACCCGACCGGCAGTAGGTGTACACGGGCTTGTCCCGCGGCACTTCATTTAGCCGTTGCCGCAGCTCGGTGTACGGCAGCAGGACCGCCCCCGGGATATGCCAGGCGCCGTATTCGGCCGGGGTACGCACATCCAGGATCGTCACCCGGTCGCGGCAGTCCGGGTAGTCCTCCGGGTACCACAGGTCGATGTCGCCGCGCAGCAGGTTCGCGCCGAGGAAGCCGGCCATGTTGACCGGGTCCTTCGCCGCCCCGTAGGGCGGGGCATAGGCCAGCTCCAGGTGCTCCAGGTCGAACACCGTCATCCCGGCGCGGATCGCGACCGCCAGGACGTCGATGCGCTTGTCGACACCGTCCCAGCCGAGCACCTGCGCGCCCAGCAGCCTCCCCCCGGCCGGGTCGAACAGCACCTTCAGGAACAGCGGCGCGGTGCCGGGGTAGTACGCGGCATGGCCGTTCTGGTGGGTGTACACCTTGCGGTAGTCCAGGCCGGCCGCGCGCAGCTCGGTCTCGGTCAGGCCGGTCCCCCCGGCGGTCATCTCGAACACCTTGACCACGGCCGTGCCCTGAGTACCCCGGTAGCCGCCGACATCCTCGCGGCCGGCAATCGTGTCGGCGGCGATCCGGCCTTCCCGGTTCGCCGGCCCGGCCAGCATCGACAGCACCGGCTCCCCGGTCAGCAAGTGCGCGGTCTCCACCGCGTCACCGGCCGCGAGGATGTCGGGTGCCGAGGTGCGCATCTGCGCATCGACCACGATGCCGCCGCGCGGCCCGATCTCGATACCGGCGTCACGGGCGAGGTCGACGTTGGGACGCGCCCCCGCCGCCATCACGACGACATCAGCCGCAACTGACGTTCCGTCGGACAGATCGACCACCAGCCCATCGCCCTCCCCCCGGCGAACCGCCTCGGCGGACGTGCCGAGCCGCAGGTCCACCTCGTGGGTGCGGACGTGGTAGTCCAGGATCCGCGTCATCTCCGGGTCCAGCCACGGCATCAGCCGCTCGGTCCGCTCGACCACGGTCGTCTCTAGCCCGCGTGCCCGGAACGCCTCGGTGAGCTCCAGCCCGATGTAGCTGCCGCCGACGATCACGGCGCTCTCGGCGTCCTTGTCCAGCTGAGCGATGATCCGGTCCATGTCGGGGATGTTGCGCAGCACGTACACCCGCGGGTCGTCGGCACCGGGGATCGGCGGCCGGACCGGTTCGGCTCCTGTGCACAGCACGAGCTTGTCGTAGGACTCCCGGTAGGTCCGCTCGTGCGCGACATCGCGCACCTCGACTTCCTGGGCGTCACGGTCGATGCGGATCACGTCCTGCCCGGTCCGCACATCCAGCGCCAGGGCCCTGCCCAGGCTCTCCGGCGTCTGCAGCAGCAGGCTGTCCCGGTCCGGGATCGCCCCGCCGATGTGGTAGGGCAGGCCGCAGTTCGCGAACGACACGTAGTGGTCCCGCTCAAGTACCACGATCTCGGCTGACTCATCCAGCCGCCTCAGCCGCGCACCCGTCGAGGCCCCGGCCGCGACTCCCCCCACGATCACCGTCTTCATCTCATCACCCCTATCTGGCAGGACCACGCCCCACCATCTAGTGGGTACTCCGTGTGCTCGTGCCGGCGCATCACCCATCAGGGGATGAGACGCCCGGCGTCTCGAAGACCGGACATCCACATCAGGGCAACCTCAAAGCGCCGGATGGCAAGAACTCCGAGCGCCTGGGCCGGGGGGCGGCACGGCAGCGCCGCCCACAGGCGGAGCCGCAGCCCGGGCAACCCTGCACCTGCCTGTTAACGTGCCGAGAGCTGGCGTCCCGCATCAGGTGGGACGGGCAATCGGCCGGACCGGCTGCCTGGAATGACCCCCGGAAGGGTCAGGCGCAGACGTCGCGCTGGGCGAGAGCCCGTCAGGGCATGAAACTTAGGGATCATGACCAGGCCCGCCTGGTGGAAGCTCGCCGCGCTCAGCGATGTCAATCCGGCGGCGCGGAACCTCCTAGCCGCGGTGAACACGCGCTCTCCTTCTGTGTCCCCATCGCCCCGCCCGGCACGAGCGTCAACCCGGGAGGAGCCGGATATGGACCGCCATCAGTCCCGGTCAGGGTCGGGCCTCTCATATGTAGCTGATCCGGACGGGCGCGCACGAACCTTCGCTCACAAGTGGCGCCGCATGCACTCCGTCGCGGGATTGGGCCTGGGAAGCGTCGTTGTCACCCTCGTGTGGGCGATGACTCATCGGCCTGGTCAGGTGAAGCTTAGGGAAACGACCCCGATGCCGTGGGCGTTCGGAACTACCTGTGGGGAAAGACGATGAGCGATGCCGATGCCGAGCTGGGACCGGTCGACTACCTGGTGGTCGCGTTCCCGCGCCGGCTGGCCGCTGGTCATCTCGGCGAAGATCAGGGATCCTGCCGAGCACGCCTACTTTGACCAGCAGGTCCGGCCGCTACTCGGGCCGGGTGACGACATGCCGGCCGAGCAGCCGCTGACCGTCCGGCTGGACCTGATGCGCCATGCGGCCGCCTTGGTCAACCCGATCACCTGGCCAGAACCATTCGGCCTGGTGATGGCCGAGGCGCTAGCGGCCGCCACGCCGGTCCTGGCGTTCCCTAACGGCGCCGCACCCGAGATCATCGACCAGGGCCGGACCGGGTATCTGTGCCGTGACGAGGAGGAGATGATCGCCGCAGTTGACCACGTGCACCAGATCGACCGCTGGCAGTGCCGTACCGTCGCGGAGCGGCGGTTCTCGCTCGCCCGGATGGCGGCCGACTATGAGCGGCTGTACCGGGCCCTCCTGGAACATCCTGGCCAGCCTTGCCCGGCGGTGAGGCTGCTGATGCCGTGCACGGTCTCGGGCCTGGGGATTAGCTTTCCCAGTCTGTACCGTTGCGATCAACGCCAAGGGCTCATCTCCCCGGCCACCTGCGGTTCGAGGGCCTTCACGAGGCTCGTTAGGATCGCGGGGCGGCAGGAATTCCTATTCGCGGCGGCGCCCGATGCGCATCGTAGGGGCAATCCGCTCGCCCTTCACCCCGATCCCGATCCCCTGAAGAGGGGAGACAGGGTGGCAGCCACCGGAGGGACCATGAAGCAGAAAACCACGGCAGACACGGTCGGCGAGTTCTTCCGCGGGCTCGCTGAGCGCGGTCGTGAGCCGCTCCTCCAGAACGTCTCCGGCACGCTGCGGTTCGACCTGCTCGACGGAGAGCGCGTGGAGCACTGGTACCTGACCATCACGAACGGCGATGTCGCCGTCTCGCACAAGGAGGCGGAGGCAGACGCCATCGTCCGGACCGGTAAAGCGCTCTTCGACGGCATGATTGCGGGCAAGGTGAACGCCATGGCCGCCGCGCTCCGCGGCGCGCTGGTGCCCCAAGGGAACCTCGCTCTCATCGTGTCGTTCCAGCGGCTCTTTCCCGGACCGGCCGCTTCGGGTGCGAAGGCCGGGCCGGGCAGCCGTGAGAGGAGCGCGAGATGACCGATGGCCTTGTCCGGATCCTGGAAGGGAACACGTTTGTCGTGAGCGACAAGCGCGGCGACATCGAGGCCTCGGCGACCGACCCGACGGGTCTGTTCTCTTTTGACACGCGCTTCCTGTCGAAGTGGGTACTGACCGTCAACGGCCAGCGTCTGAACTCGCTGTCGACCGACGACCTCCACTACTTCGAGGCGCGTTTCTTCCTGGTCCCGGGAACCGGTACCGTCTACGTTGACGCCAAGCTCTCGGTGATCCGCGTTCGTGCCGTCGGCGACGGTTTCCACGAGGAGCTGAGCATCCTCAACCACGATGACAAGCTGGTCGAGCTGGCGGTTCGCATCGACGCCAGCAGCGATTTCGCCGACCTCTTCGAAGTGAAGGATGCGCTTAAGAAGAAGGGGACGTACCGGAATCGGATCGAACGGGGTCGCCTCGTCCTTGGCTACGAACGGGAAACCTACGAGCGCGCGACGCTCATCTCGGCCACGAAACCGGCGGAGATCGATGAAAACGGCCTGACGTTCAAGGTGCGTATCGAACCGCATGGACAATGGACGACAGAACTTCAGGTTGTGACCGACATGGGCGCCCTGGGAGCGGCGCTGCCGGAAATCCGAGGGGGCCCCAGCATGGCGCGGGGCCTGGAGAAGTGGGTGGGGAAGGCGCCGCAGCTTGAGAGCAGCCTCGAATCTTTGAAGACGACCTACCAGCGCAGCATTGTCGACCTGGCGGCCCTGCGTTTCTCGCCCGCCCTCGCAGCAGGGGACACCCTGCCGGCCGCCGGCCTGCCGTGGTTCATGACGATGTTCGGTCGCGACAGCATCTTCACGAGCCTCCAGGCGCTGCCGTTCACGCCTGAACTCGCCGCAACGACACTGCGCGTCCTGGGCATGTGGCAGGGCTCTCGCGTCGATGACTTCCGCGACGAGGATCCGGGCCGCATCCTGCACGAGATGCGTTACGGCGAGATGACGGCATTTGAGGAGCGACCGCATTCGCCGTACTACGGTAACGCCGACGCCACACCCCTGTACGTCGTGCTCATGGACGAGTACGAGCGCTGGACCGGCGACTCCAAGCTGGTCCGCGACTTCGAACCCCAGGCGCGGGCCGCACTGAACTGGATCGGCGAATACGCCGACTTGCAGGGCAACGGCTACGTCTCCTACAAGCGCCGGAACGAGGAGACCGGTCTGGAGAACCAGTGCTGGAAGGACTCCTGGGACTCGATCTCCTATCACGACGGAACGCTGCCGGGCTTCCCCCGGGCCACCTGCGAGCTGCAGGGTTATGCATACGATGCCAAGGTTCGCGGCGCCCGGCTTGCCCGCCGTTTCTGGCGCGACGCGGAGTTCGCCGACAAGCTCGAGAAGGACGCGGCCGACCTCAAGCTGCGCTTCAACCGCGACTTTTGGATCGAGGATCGCGGCTACTTCGCCATAGCCCTCGACGCGGATGGCCGGCAGGTCGACTCCCTGACGTCGAACATCGGCCATCTGCTATGGAGCGGCATCGTCGAGAAATCCAAGGCGAGGACCATCGTCCGGCACCTCATGAGCGCGCCGCTGTTCTCCGGCTGGGGGGTGCGGACCCTGGCCGAAGGCGAAGGCCGCTACAACCCGATCGGTTACCACGTGGGTACGGTCTGGCCGTTCGACAACTCCTTCATCGCGTGGGGCCTGCGGAAATACGGCTTCAAGAAAGAAGCCGCGCGCGTCGCCGATGGCATCCTCGGCGCGGCGCAGTTCTTCGACGGGTGCCTGCCCGAGGCCTTCGGCGGGTACCCACGGCAGATGACAAAGTATCCCGTCCAGTACCCGACGGCCTGCAGCCCGCAGGCGTGGTCAACCGGGGCACCGCTCCTGCTGCTTCGCGCCGTCCTCGGCATGGAGCCCGTCGGGGACAACCTCGTAGTCGATCCGGCGCTGCCAATCAGTGTGGGCTGGCTGGAGCTCCTCGATATCCCGGGGCGATGGGGCCGGATCGACGCGTTCGGACGCGGCCGCGTCGACACCTCACGCCTGTAATGACCGACATACTCGCCGAGGACCGACCGCAGGTGCCGTTCGCCGACGGGCACCGGCCGCATCAGTCCCGGTATTCCTCCCAGGGGTAGCCTCCGCCAGCATCCAGCACCCTCTTCGCGGACCCAGGCCTCGGCCGCAGTCAGGCTCGCGAGAAGGTCCCGCGCCCAGCAACGGGACACCGAGGGCCGCCCTGGCCGGCCTCGGCCTGGCCCGGCTGGGCGACATGCCCGGCCTGACCGCGACCGGGGCAGCGGCGCCGTGGCTCAGGCTTATGCAGCGGTTCGCTGCTGGTCGACCTGGAGTTCGTGCACGCGCAGCCGCTTTACCTCAAGCTCCTCGATCTTGAGCCGCCGGACGACCGCGCGTCCGATCGCCAGACGCCCGATCGCCAGGGCGCCGACGGCGGCGGCACCAACCGCCGCAGCCCCGATCGCGAGCGCGCCGACGGGAATCGCCCCAGGCCGTTGCGGGCCATGGCGTAGTCTGGGGGTGCGACGGGATGATTGCCGGAGCATGTTCATGGCTGGTCCTCCTTCGACTTGATGACCGGTGGCCACGGCGGCTGGCGAGGTCTGGCTCAGAGCCAGCCAAAGCCCCGGATCATGATCAGGCGGCGGATCTGGCCCGCACGCCCGCATCGGGGCTGCGGGTGCAGCTGTGCGGGGATGCGCACCTGTCCAATTTCGGCGCGTTCGCCTCGCCGGAGCGGCGGCTGGTCTTCGACGTCAACGCGCCGATCGAGATGATGCTCCCGCAGGGCATGGCGTTGTACGCCCGGCTATGCGGGTGGACCCTGGCCCGGGCGCACGCCCGCTCCGGCGACCGCATCGCGCTGGCCGCCTACCTCGGCGGCTCCGCCAAATTTGACCAGGCGATCGCCGGCTTCGCCGAAACCTACGCCGACCAGAACGAACGCGACTACGCCGCGCTCCAGGCCGCAGTGAAAGACGGCACGGCCGAAGCCAGCAGCGAGATCTAGGGGAGCTGATGGTCTCGGCGGCAGAAAGCCGTCGCCAGGGCGGAGACGATCCATGCGAAGTGGGGGGTGTAGCCGTCTTCTTCAGGTCGACCATGATCTCCGGCATTCTCAGAATGAAGTATTCCCCGCTCGTGGTCTGGAACTTCGTCGTCGGCGCTGTGTACATGCTGTCGGTCGGGGCCGCCGCCTACGGCGCGGGCAAGGTTTCGGCAAGTGAGCAGGACAGGGCCAGCCTGAGCGCGCACTAGCCAGTGGCTGGGCTGGCAATCGTGGTTTGCTGGTTCTATCTGGCATCCGCGACGCCGCCTGCCCCGCAGCTGCCGGTTCCTCCCGGGGGCGCCTGGGCTGTCTAGAACGGTGCCGGGATGTACCGCAGCGGCAGGTCCGGCTCTACGTAGCCGCTGGCACGCTGCCGCTTGGGCAGCGTGACGTCCGGGAGGGCCAGGGGCTTGTACGGGACCTGGCTGAGCAGGTGGCTGATGATGTTGAGCCGGCCGCGCCTCTTGTTGTCGGTGTGCGCGATGTACCAGGGCCCCCACGCGGTGTCCGTCGCGGCGAACATCGCGTCCCTGGCTCTGGAGTAGTCATACCAGCGGCTGTAGGACTTCAAGTCCAGGTCCGACAGCTTCCAGACCTTCCGCGGATCGTGGATCCGGCTCTCCAGCCGCCGGGTCTGCTCGCCGGCGCTGACCTCGAGCCAGTACTTCAGCAGCACGATCCCGTCATCGGCCATCGCCTTCTCGACCCCCGGCGCCAGCTCCAGGAACCGCTCGGTCTGCTCCGGTGTGCAGAAGCCCATTACCCGCTCGACGCCCGCCCGGTTGTACCAGCTGCGGTCGAAGATCACGACCTCCCCGGCCGCCGGGAAATGCGGGACGTACCGCTGGATGTACATCTGCGACTTCTCCCGCTCGGTCGGGGCGGGCAGGGCGACAACCCGGAACACCCGCGGGCTCACCCGCTCGGTGATCCGCTTGATCGTGCCTCCCTTCCCGGCGGTGTCCCGTCCCTCGAACACGATGCAGATCTTGGCTCCCGACGCCTTGACCCACTCCTGCATAGCGACGAGCTCGCCGTGCAGGACTCTCATCTCCCGCTCGTACTCCTTGCGCTTCATCTTCGGCGCCGGGCCGGCTTCGGCCTCCTGCCGCGCTGCGGTCGGCGGCGTCTGGACCTCCGCGTGGTGCTGCTCCTGCTTGTCCCTCTTCTTGCTCATTTCGCTTACCTCCGATGGGTTCGGTGATATGAGTGCGATGTCCCTGCGGCGGCGTGCCTACCCGGAAAACCTCCACGGGACGGAAGGACCGGCACCAGCCTCACCTGGGTCATCGGACAGGCACGGTCGCACGCTGGGCTCGGGACCTTCGGCGCGCGATCCACTTGCCGGCCTCCCAGCCGAGGAGCAGCACGACGGCGGCGAGAAACGCGAACCCCCACTGCGCGGCGGTCAGCTGAGTAGTCCCGAGCAGCCGCTGCATGAAATCCGCTTGCGTGATGAGGAACGCCCCGGCGACCTCGGCCGCCGCGATCACGTTCATCCTGGAGCTGTTGAAGATGTCCGTGTCGAAGGCCGTCCCGGTCTGGCTGCGGGCCTCGAAGGCGGCGACCACGAGCATCAGGGAGAAGGCGACCAGGCCCATCGACTGGCCGGTCTTGAGGCTGCCGTAGTGATTCTTCCCGGCCGCGATCAGCGCCAGGTTGGCGACGGCGATGAACAGCCCGACGAGGCCGCAGGTGATCATCACTCCGCGGGTCAGGATCGGCTCCCCGCGCGGGCGAGGCCGGCGGTTCATCAAGCCGGGCGTCTGCTTGTCGAAGCCGAGCGCGATGCCGAACGGGGCGTTGACGAGGAAGTTGATCCACAGGATCTGCACCGGCGTGAACGGTTGGCCCGCGGCGATGTTGAACAGGCTGGCACCGAGGAAGGTGATAACGAACGCGACGAGCTCGAGCAGGACGAAGCGGATGTACTTGCTGAGGTTGTCATAGAGCTTGCGGCCCTGCTCGACCGCGAAGACGATCGTCGCGAAGTTGTCGTCAGACAGGATCATGCGGCCGGCGTTCTTGGCGACCTCGGTGCCGCTGCCCATGGCCACGCCGATGTCGGCGGCCTTGATGGCGGGCGCGTCGTTGACGCCGTCGCCGGTCATCGCGACGACGTGGCCCTTCTTCTTGAGCGTCTCGGCGAGTAGCACCTTGTGCTCGGGTGCGACGCGGCCGACGACGCCGATGTGGTCGATCCGCTCGAGCCGCTCCTGTTCCGACAGCGCAGCGAATGCGGCGCCGAGGATCGCCTCGCCGGGTATGTTGAGCTGCTTGGCGATGGCGGCGCCGGTGATAACGTCATCGCCGGTCACCATCCGCACCCGGATGTGCGCCTCCTGTGCGTCGGCGACCGCGGCCTTCGACTCCTCGCGAGGCGGGTCAACCATCCCGACGAGGCTCGTCATCTCCAGGTCCCGGGCGAAGGCGAGCAGATCACCGTCCGGGTCGAAGCTGGCTGCATCGAGGTCGCGGAAGGCGCCGGCCATGACCCGCAGGCCGGACTCTTCCATCCGCTGGACGTTCTGCTCGGCGCGCTGCTTGAGGGCGTCGTCCCAGGGGATGCTCGTGCCGTTGGCGAGGGCGCTCGCCGCCCTGGCCATCACGGCCGGCGCTGCTCCCTTGACGAAGCAGCGCACGACGTGGTTCCCCGACGCGTCCTTGGCCTGGTTGAAGGTGGCCATCAGCTTGTAGGTCGGGTCGAACGGCAGCGTCGCGAGACGGGGCAGTTGCTCGCGCGTCGCGTCGATGAACACGCCCGCCTTGTGCGCCAGCACGAGCAGCGCGCCTTCGGTGGGATCGCCGACGACCTTGCCGTCGGCGAGTTTCGCGTCGCTCGCGACGACGTACGGCAGGATCGCGGCGTCCAAGGTGTCGGTCTTACCGGCCGGGTGGATGATCTTCCCATCGAGGCTGTAGCCGGTACCCGTGATCGCATAGCGGTCGGTCGGATCGACGACCTCGACGGCCGTCATCTGGTTCATCGTCAGCGTCCCGGTCTTGTCCGAGTTGATCGCCGAGGTGAACCCCAGCGTTTCCACCGACGGCAGGTCCTTGACGATCGCCTTTTCCTTCGCGAGCTCGACGCTGCCTAGCGACAGGACCACCTGGACGACCATCGGCAGGGCCAGCGGGATCGCGGCGATCGCGAGCGCGACCGCCGTGTCGAACAGCATCTTCCACGATTGCCCGCGGCTGAGGCCGAGAGCGAACATCACGATCATCGTGAGTCCCGCGGCGCCGACGATCCACAGCGTCAGCGTGTTCATCTGCCTCGTCAGCGGCGTCTCCTCCTTCGCCGTCGATGAGAGCATGTGCGCGATCTTTCCGACCTGTGTGTCGCTCCCCGTCCCGGTGACGATCACCACCCCGCTCCCGTGCGTGACCGGAGTGTGCATGAACGCCATGTTCGACTGCTCGCCGGGGCCGATCTCACTGCCCTTCAGCGTCTCGGCGTCCTTGGCCGCCGGGACGCTCTCGCCCGTCAACGCCGACTCGTCGATCTGCAAGGCGCTTGAGGTCACGATCCGCCCGTTCGCCGGCACCTCGTCGCCGGCTGCGATCAGCACGACGTCGCCGGCCACGAGCTGCTCGGCCGGGATCTCCGCCTCCGCGCCGTCACGCCGTACCCGCGCCGTAGCCTTCATCATCGACTGCAGCGCATTCATCGCGCTCTCGGCCTTGCCCTGCTGGCGCAGCCCGACGAAGGCATTGAAGAGCGTGATCACGGCCAGCACGATGGCCGTACCCCACTCCTGGATCACCAGCGACACAATCGCCGCCCCGACCAGGATGAGCTGCATGTAACTCGTGAACTCGGTGAGAAAGCGACTGAGCGCCGACGGCGGCTCCTCCACCGGGAGCGCGTTCGGGCCATTACGCCTGAGCCTCTCCGCCGCCTCGTCAGCAGAAAGACCCGAGTCCAGGACCACCCCGAGCCTGCCCGGTACTTCCGCCTGGTCGAGTGCATACCAGCGCTCACCGGCAGACGCCGAACGCTCGCGAGTTTCCTTCGCCGTAGCCATCACGACTCCCTTCCGCAGGCTGCAGCCGCCTCACGGCCACCGCCTCCGCATCGCCGGGCCACCGTGACAGGATTCCTGCCGGCGTTACCGGACACCCAGTTGCTCACGGCCGGGATCCGATCCGCTGGCGCCGTCACTGGTCGGCCCGGTTGCTGCTACTGCCCGGCGTCGCCGTCGCCGGCCATCTTGGAGCCGGCCACAGCGATCGCCAAGCCCAGGCCCTGAGACCACCCTGGCCGTCCCGGCAATCGCGGCAACCGCGATTACGATCCTGGATGTCATCGGCGGTGACCCCGCTCTTCGTGGCGGCCTCGGCGTTGGCGAGATAGGAGGCAGGCGATCGTCCGCCGGGATCAGGGCGGCCATTCTGACGAGCATGAGCTCGCGCGGCGCAAGACAATTGTGCTTGACCGACGCGACAGTGAGGTTGGCGAGTGTGCCAAGGACAGGTGTTTCGCCGGTCATGGATCCTCCCCCGGGTTACCGCGGACCGCGCGGCGGCTGGCCTCGCTGGATACACCAGCAGTCCACCGCCACTGCTGACCGGGGGCACCACCCCCGATGGGGTGAGCTGCACCGGGCCATCATGTGCGGCCAGGCGCCGCCTGCCCCGCTGGTTGGGGATCGGTCGTCCGCGCATCATGCTGATCATGAGAAGCCTCTGCGCACCGAGAACAAACGCACTTCCCGCCCCGTGCCAGGCATCAGCCCTTCGGAGTGATCACTGGCCACTCGCCACGGGGCTGGCTGGGCGCGTGCGGCGAGAGCCGGGCTCCTTGGCAGGTGGGGCTGAGGGGTCATTCTTCTCACCCGTGCTTGGGTGGTGCCGGTGATCCGCTCCGAGGTGGATGCTGAGTCTGCCAGGAGGAGTTCGAGCGCGAGAAGGCAAGGTCCTGGCGGCCTGACCCGGTTCGAACTGTGACAGCATGTGCGGCCGGGTGGCCCGCAGGACCCGATCACCTTCTGCGCGGGCTGGGGTGTCTTTGTGCCCCACGGGGCGGGAGCTATGGCACTGGCTGCCAGTGGTGAAGACGTTTCATGCTGGCCCCGGCCAGGGTGGTTTTCATGTCTGGCTGCACGACGCACTTCCGGTGGGGGTGGTACCTGATGAGTACGATGACCCGGCGCTGGCTTGCCCGCGCCTCGTTCGCGCTGGTGCTCGCCGCGGTGGCGCTGCTGCTCGCCGTCGCCGGGTGGCGCAGCCTGACCCTGGTGGCGCTGGCCGTGATCGGCGTGTGCGCCGTGCTGGCGGGCGGGTACTGGTTCCTGGCCAACCGGGGTGTGCGGCGGTGGCTCGCGCTGGTCCTGGTGGTCGCCGCGCCGGTGCTCATCGTGGTGGCGTTCACGTGGCACCACCTGGTGTGGGTCGCGGTGGTGGCGGTGGCGCTGATGGTGGCCGCGGCCGGGACCGCGCGGGCCGCGCTGGGCGCCGGGCGGCAGGACACGGCCATGCCTGCCGTCCCGGCGGCCCGCCCGCGGCGGCCTTTCCTGATCATGAACCCCAGGTCGGGCGGGGGGAAGGTCACCAAGTTCGGGCTGCAGGACAAGGCGGAGGCGCTGGGCGCCCAGGTGGCGCTGCTGGAGGGCCCGGGAACCGTGGACGTGGCCGCCCTGGCCCGCCAGGCGGTGGCCGATGGCGCCGACCTTCTCAGCGTGGCCGGGGGTGACGGGACCCAGGCGCTGGTGGCCGGGATCGCCGCCGAGCACGGCCTGCCCTTCCTGGTGATCAGCGCCGGGACCCGCAACCACTTCGCGTTGGATCTGGGACTGGACCGGGAGGACCCGGCCAGCTGCCTGGATGGGCTCACCGACGGGGTGGAACTGCGGGTGGACCTGGGCATCATCGCCGACCGCACGTTCGTGAACAACGCCTCGTTCGGCGCTTACGCCGAGGTGGTGCGCAGCCCGGCCTACCGGGATGACAAGCGGGGTACCACCTTGCAGATGCTGCCTGAGCTGCTCAACGGCCACCAAGGGGCCCGGCTGTCCGCCCGGGTCGCAGGTACCAGGATCGATGGCCCGCAGGCCCTGCTGGTCAGCAACGGCCCTTATGAGATGGGCGACGTCGCCGGCTTGGGCCGGCGAGCCCGGCTGGATGCCGGCACGCTGGGCGTGGTCGCCGTCCGGGTGGACAGCGCCCGGCAGGCCATCGGGCTCCTCCGCCGCGGGCACGGCCCGGGACTGACCGTCCTGACCGCCGATGAGGTCACCGTCGACGCCGACGCCCCCCAGATCCCCGTCGGTATCGACGGTGAGACGGTCATGCTGCCCACCCCGGTCCGGTGCATCATCCAGCCCCGGGCGCTCCGGGTGGTCGTGCCGCGGGAACGGCCCGGCGTCCCCGCTCCCAAGGCCACCCTCGAATGGCCGCGGCTGCGGCAGCTCGCGTCCTTCCGCGCCCAGCCACACAGCGAGCCCCTCCCCGCCCAGCCAGGCAAGGAGCCAAGCCCGCAAGCCCGGTAGGACGCCGTGGCTGGGAAGACCACTGCCGGGACCCAACCGCGCGGAGCTTGGCGAGTTCCTTGTGGCATCAGTCCGGAGATCATCTTGAGCCGCGATCTCTCGCAACCCCTAGGTGTACAGCCGGCTGGCGCTGCCGAGCACCGGAACGCTCATACCTGGCGGATCCGCCGGACAATGCGCCCACCCAGCGCGCTCACCGCACCGGGGCCGACGAAATCGGAGGCGCGGACCTCGGCGACCCGCCCCGCGCCGCCTGCCGGTCCCGGCCCGGCCGCACCAGGACCGAGCGCAGCCAGTGCAGCATCGCCCATGCCGTCTGGTAGGAGCCGATGTCCAGCGCGCGGCAGGCCGCGCGCTCAGATGCCGTCCTTCCGGGTGGCGAACGGCCAGCATGTGGTGAACCCAGACCGTCAGCATGGTGGTCCGGGTCCGGTCGTTACCGGGCCTTGGGCGGGGCCTTGGGAACGAAGGGCAGGAGCTGGTCGCCTCCCTTGCTGACCACCGCGTAGCTGGCCTCCGGCATCTCCACCCAGGCGCCGGGCAGATCACCGACCGGCTCGGAGACCACTAGCCGCGCGTCATCAGACACCTCGCGCAAGATCTCCCGCTCGGGATACTGCTGCCGGAGCGTGCGGACGTCGCGGGTGAAGAACAGCGACCGCGACTTGCCCTCGCTGGAGTAGCGGAACGCCCACAGGCTCTCCCCGTCGGTGGTGGCGATGGTTCCCTGGAACGGGTAGGTGACGCCCCGCGCCCGCCCGCATGCCTCGACGAACCCGATGGCGCGCGCGACAGCCTCCGGCGGGTCGTCGGTTAGGCCGAAGGTAAGCGCCAGGTAGAACAAGACCTCGGTGTCGGCTTGCCCCTTAATCTCCGGGAACAGCGACTCGTCGACCGCCAGCACCAGGTCGCGCTTGATCGCCGCAAAGCCGTCGATGAACCCGTTGTGCATGAACAGCCACTGACCGTGGCGGAAGGGATGGCAGTTCGTCTGCTGGACGGCCGACCCGATCGCCGCCCGGATGTGCGCGAAGAACAGGTGAGAACTAATGTGACCCGCGAGCTCGCGCAGGTTCTGGTCATTCCAGGCCGGCTCGATACTGCGGAAGACACCCGGGACCGGCGCGGCGTCATACCAGCCGACGCCGAACCCGTCGCCGTTGGTCGTCTCGGCCCCGAGCCTGGAATGCAGGCTCTGGTCGATCAGCGAGTGGACCGGGGTGTAGAGCACCTGCGTGAGCAGGACGGGTGAGCCCGTGTAGGCGAGCCAGCGGCACATGCGTCGCTCCCTTCGGTGGTGGGTCAGAGCGGCGAGCGGTCAGAATCTCGCACCCGCCATAAACAAGGCCAATGGAACGCGGCGACATCCACGGCGCCAGCGGCACGGCCTGGCCGACAGGATCCTCAAGGCTGATCAGCGAAACACTCATCCGCTGCCCTCCCCTGGGAAAAACTGGCCGGCCTCCGGGAAGTCTCCGGTGCACCGGGCCGCCCCGCAGGCAACCCAGCCCTGCCAACTTGAGCGACCCTGGCCAGCATTGATGAGGGCCGAAAGTCCCACTCCGTCAGGGCCGAGGTCCCAGCCAGATAGCACACGCCAGCCTAGGCGGCGAGTAACCAGACTCCAGCTGGACAGACGATGCGCACGACCTGATCGCGGCGGGCCGACGAGGATCATCCCGCACGCGACGGCCGTCCCCGGCTCTGCGCCATCTCCCGGGTGAACCAAGATCACATCTCAGGACTCCCGCAATGCTCCGGACTGCCATACGCCGACGACACCGCCGGGCGGCGCTGCGGCAGTGGCCGGCAGCGCGAGGAGCGGGCCTATATAGCAGAACGACGTTCAAGACCTGGGGCCGCCGTCCGCTGTGCCAGCGAGGTGCGGTACCGAAGCCGCATCGTCGCCGATCCGCTCGCGCGCGCGGTCACCCAGCTGGTGGCCGGAACCCCTCATCCTGGGGGGCGTTGGCTGTCGCGACCTGCTCGCCGGCCAGGTGCGCGCCGCGGACGATCAGATAGGTGAACACGCCAAATGAACGGCAGCACGATCACGAAGATCAGCCAGCCCACCTTGGCCCAGGCGCTGAGGTCATGGCCCCGGAGGATGCTGAAGATGACCCAGACGACCAGGACGATCAGCATCCAGGCGAACAGCTCTAGCATGGTCAAGAACAGTTTCCACAACGGATAGTTCGCTGTGACCCTCACCACCGTCCGGGGGTACGGAGGCCCCTCAGCATAAGTCTCGGTGGACTCCCCAAGCCCCTGCTGCTCGCTGGCCCGGGCCCGGCCCGCCAGGCCCCCGGTCCTGCTGTCCGCCGCTCATCGGCATTCGTCGTGGTGGACGGCGGCGAGCATCGCGGCGTGCTCCAGCGGGAGCAGCGGGCTGTCCGGCTGGCAGCCTTCCCGGACCCACTGATCGGACAGGTCCATCGCCCGGGCCCGGGACGCGCTCAAGCAGATGCGCGTCCTCCTCGCAGCGGACCCCATGGACCCCGGATACCGCAGGCTGTTCTACTGCCGGTATGCAGATGACCACCTGCTGGGGTTCACCGGGCGCAGCTCACCCTGTCCCCCCCGGCAGAGACCGGGTAACACCGCCGGCTACACCGGGGACGACGAAACATCGCGGAGGCCACCAGTTCCCGGCCCCGTAAGGCAGCACCGGATGAACCCGCTGGGACCTTATCTCTAAGGCGGAAAGAAGGAGGAATAGTCAAGACCTGTGGATTGGCGTGCCACGATGAGGCGGCACGATCAGTTGAAGGAAGGGGACGACGTTGCCGGAGCGATCAGGAACCCTCGCTGACGATCCGTTCGGTGGCCGGCACCCGACCAGTCACGAACGGCTGACGGGACTGCCCTGGGATGCGTCGTACCGCGACGGCCCTGCGCCTTGGGATATCGGCCAGCCGCAGCCGGCAATAGTGCGTCTGGCATCCGGAGGCGGATTCGCCGGAGCGGTGCTCGATGCGGGCTGCGGGACCGGCGAGAACGCCCTTCACGTCGCCTCGCTGGGATTGCCTGTCCTGGGCGTTGACGTGGCTGAGACGGCACTGGCGATCGCCCGGGCGAAGGCCAGCGACCGCGGGATCGAGGTTGAGTTCGCTGCGGCTGACGCGTTCCAGCTGGAGCGTCTGGGGCGCAGGTTTGACACGGTGCTGGACTGCGGGCTGTTCCATACCTTCGATGGCGGCGAGCGACCAGGATACGTGGCGAGCCTGGCGTCGGTGATCGAGCACGATGGAACCCTGTATGTGCTGTGTTTCAGTGACGATGGTCCCGGTACTGGCCCGCACCCCGTCAGCCAGGAAGAGCTGAGAGCGGCGTTCAGCTCCGGCAATGGATGGAATGTCGCCGCCATCGAACCGGACCGGGTTCAGACGAGATACCACGACGACGGCGCACCGGCCTGGTTCGCGACAATCAAACGGATCTAGACTGCGGGACTGGCCGGCCTGGTGAGCGATCCCGTGCCGTCACTCATGACTCATTTCCCGTGACATCCGTCATGGCGAGATCAGGATCTGTCGCACTGGGGCCGAAGCCGCTGCCTGCCTAGCGTTGCGGATATGACGACAAGCGATCAGCAAATGGCCTCGGCTCGCAACCGAAACCGGCTGCAGTCCGCGGCGAAAATCGTGGTGTTTGACATCGCCGGTCCGCTGGTGGCTTACTCGCTGCTGCGCTCGGCTGGCCTGAGTTCGGTGTCGGCGCTCGTCCTGAGCGGCGCATTCCCGGCCCTGGGCATAGCTGCCGGCGTGGCCCGCAACCGGCGCGTGGACGCCATCGGAGTCCTCGTGCTGGCCGGGATCGCCGTCGGCACGGTCCTGGGACTGGTCAGCGGCAACGCCCGTCTTGTGCTGGTCGAGGGCTCGGTACCTACGGCGGTGTTCGGGCTGCTGTGCCTGGGCTCGCTTCGGTCGCGCCGGCCGCTGATCTACCGTTTCGCCCTCGAGTTCATGGGCGCCGATACTCCGCGGGGCCGGGACTTCGAGGGCTTGTGGCGCTACCCCGGATTCCGCCATGCCTTCCGGCTCTTCACCGTGGTCTGGGGGGTGGCGTACCTAGCCGAAGCAGCAGCCAGGGTCATCATCGTCGAGACGACTTCGACGGCGACCGCGCTGACCGTCTCCAAGGTGATGCCCTATGCCGTCGGCGCCGCCCTCGCCGGCTGGATGTTCGCCTATGGCCGGCGGGCCAGGCGCACGGGCGAACGGCTCGCCGCCGCGGCCCAGGCCGACGCCGAGCGCGAAGCGGCTCAGGCCGACGCCGAGCGCGAAGCGCCGGCTGAGCACCCCATGCCGGAACCAGCAGGTACCGCCGGCCACACCCTGGCCAGGAGCTAGGGATGATGCAAGCGGTAGTGCGCAGCCAGCGCATCGTCGCCGAAATCGTCCGCCGGGTTCCGCCACGCCGAGTGGATGTGGTTGCCGTTTGCCTGGGTGTTGTCGTGCTCGATGAGCAGCGTCGGTCCCTGGAGGCGGTAGTAGTGCCGCTCCCCGGGTGACGTGCCGCCCGCCCAGGCGAAGGTGAGGTTGTCCATGCCCGCGCGTTCCAGGTTGTGCAGCTGGGCTCCGGCCACCTCGTCGGGCAACCGCCGCGCGAACGCCCCGACCAGGGCCGTGAGCACATCGAACTGCCGCTGCTCCAGCCCGGAAGCCGGGACGCCCTTGGGGCTGGACCGAACGTAGCTGAGGATGTCGCGTTCCTCCTCGCTGATCACGTAGTCCGGCTCGGGCGCGAACACCGGGTCGGGCCGCTCGGTCTCACCAAGACGAGGCACCATCCGGGCGGCCAGGTCAGGCGGCGGCCGGTGGTGGATGATGGCGGCACGCCGCTGGCCGGCGTCGAGCGAGTTCACCAGCCGGAAGCCAAGCTCCTCGTCGTCGGCCAGCGGCGCCAGCATCCCGTAAGAGGCAGGCTCGGCGCCCAGCATGCACGGGGTGGGGGAGATGTACCGGCCGTCGACCACGGTGAAGTTGAGCGACACGTGGTGCCCGGCGAACTGCCATCCCCAGGCCTGATCGCCCGGCGAACCGAACACCTTGAAGCAGTACCGTTCGGGATCAAATAGATCAGCCAGATCCGGCGCCAGCACCCGGAGCACGTGCTCCATGGCCATCACCGACACGACCTTCGTGTACCCCGGCAGGCTCGTACCGGTCACGATCAGTTCGTGCGCGAGCCGCCGCTGCCCGTCGTCCAGCGCGCCGATCGCCAGCCCGTCCCGGTCCGGCGCGGGCAGAAACGACCAGGCGCGCCGCACATCCCCGGAACCGGAGCCAGAGCCGGAACCGGAGGCGAAGGCGAAACACGCCCGCTCCCGCTGCGCCGCGGTCAGCGCCGCCAGGAACGCGGACGCCGCACCCGCCATCTGTTTGGCCGTCTCCGGCACGGCCACGAGGTCTCCGTCATCCACGATCCCGATTATTCACCGGTCCGGCGCCGAAGGCGAAGATCGCGGCCAGGTAGCAGAACAATGCCACCGCGGCGGCCAGCGCCACGATGCTCGCCGGCCAGCTGACCGGGTCTTAGACGCGGGGGAGAATCGCGGCGAGCAGGGTGCCCATCCGGCTGGCGGAGGCCTGGCCCGCCTCGACCACCTCGGCGTGGCTGAGGCCGTGGCCGGCCAGGCCCGCCGCCAGGTTGGTGACCAGCGAGATGCCGAGCACCTCCGCGCCCAGGTGGCGGGCCGCGATCGCCTCCAGGCCGGTCGACATCCCGACCAGGTCGGCGCCGAGCCTGCCCAGCATGGTGATCTCCGCCGGAGTCTCGTAGTGCGGGCCGGGCATCATCGCGTAGACCCCGTCGGTCAGGCCCGGGTCGGCCTCGCGGGCCAGCGCCCGCAGCCGGGGCGAGTACAGGTCGGTCAGGTCCACGAACCGCTGGCCTGGCGGGGGCGGCCCCGCCAGCGGAGACCTGCCGGTCAGGTTCAGGTGGTCGCGGATCAGTACCGGCTCGCCCACGCTGAGCCCGGGCCGGATGCCGCCCGCCGCGTTGGTCAGCACGACCGTGCGGCACCCGGCGGAGACCGCCGTCCGCACACCGTGCACCACGGCGGCGGGGGACAGCCCCTCGTACAGGTGCACCCGGCCGAGGAATACCAGGACCCGTACCGGCCCCGCAGCTACGCTGCGGACCGTCGGCGTGTGCCCCGGCACGGTCGAGGCGGGAAACCCGCCGAGTTCGGCCAGCGGGATCTCGGTCTCCGCGGCGCCGATCGCGTCGGCGGCCGGCGCCCAGCCCGAGCCGAGGACCACGGCGGCATCGTGCGGGCCGGTCAGGGCGGTGAGACGGTCGGCGCTGGCCGCCGCGGCGGCGAAGGGGTCGTCCACGAGGGTCAATCATGGCGTATGGCGAACGCGTCCGCTGACCCGCGGGCCCGTTCGGCCGAAGATGGCTTTACCCGCGATCCGGGATACCGTGGCGGGGTGGATGATGAGGCTGTGGCGGAAGCCGTCCCGGTGGCCGCCGACGGGGGACCCCAGCGGGCGACGTGGGATGACCCGCGGATACCGTGGGCCGGCAAACCGCGACGGGCCGACATCTTGTGCTGGGCAGGCATCACGCTCAGCGGGATCTTCTACTACGCGATGCTGCCGTTCCGCGCCTCCCTGGTCGGCACCCATCCGGTGCTGCTCGAACTGCTGAACGGCAGCACCGAGGCGATCATCGCGGCGGCGGCCTTCGCCCGCGTCGGGCACGGGACGCTGGTCGTGGTGCTGCTTGCCGCCATTCCCGGGCTGATGAAGTTCGACCCGCTCTACTGGTGGGCGGGCCGCCTGTGGGGGGAGCGGATCATCGCGCTGCTGTCCGGCCGGCGCAACCGCGGGACCAAGTACATGGGCCGCGTGCAGCGCTGGGGCCGCAAGTTCACCTGGCCGGCCGTGGTCATCTCCCCGTTCCTGCCGATCCCCAACGCGATCATCTATGTCATCGCCGGCTGGGCCGGGATGCGGCTGCTCACGTTCATCATCCTGGACATCATCGGCTCGCTGCTGTGGGCGGGCATGCTGGCCGGCCTTGGCTACGAACTCGGCCACCACGCGGTGGTGGTAGCGCAGGCCGTCTCCCACTACGGGTTGTGGATCTCGCTCGCGCTGGTCGCCGTGATCGTCGTCACCCAGGTCCGCTCCCAGCGCCACATGATGCGCGTCGCCGCCCAGGCCCGCGCGAGCCAGGGCGGGGGCGAGGACCGCCAGGGCGGGGGCGATACGCCTGCCGCCTGATCCGGAGGATCTGGCCAGCGTTCACCTGGCTCCGCTGGCAGGCGTCGTTCCCTCGCTGGCGTGGGCCGTGGTCCGGGGCCAGGACGTGGCCGCGGGCGGGTTCGGTGGAGCGGGCCCGCGGACCATCTTCCAGATCGGGTCGGTGACGAAGGTCTTCACCGCGCTCCTCCTGGCCGACATGGCCGAACGCGGCGAGGTGCGCCTGTCCGACCCGGCGGCCCGCTACCTGCCGGGCTGGCGGGGCGGGACCGGCTCGGTGACCCTGGCCGACCTGGCCACGCACACCTCCGGCCTGCCTCGCCTGCCGCGCAGCCTGCTCTGGTCCGCGCTGCTGCATCCGCGGGATCCCTACGCCCGCTACCCGGCCGCGCGGTTCGTGCGCGCCGCGCGCCGGGCGCTGCGCGCGGGGTCGGCCGGGAGCCCTTACGCGTACTCCAATTTCGGCTACGGCCTGCTCGGCTACCTGCTCGGCCAGGCTGCGGGGACGGCCTACCAGGCCCTGGTGACGACGAGGATCTGCGGTCCGCTCTGCCTGCCCGACACGACCTTCACGGTGCCCGGCCCGTCTCAGGGCCGGATGGCCCAGGGATACCGGCGCGGCCGCGCGGTCCCCGACTGGCACCTGGGCGCCCTGGCCGGCGCCGGCGCCCTCTACTCGACCGCCGCCGACCTGGCCAGGTTCCTGCAGGCCTGCCTGACGCCCGCCGCCACCCCGCTGGAACCCGCGATCCGCGCCACGCTGACGCCACGGCAGCCCATTCCGGGCGGCGAGATCGGCCTGGCCTGGCACCACGCCCGCCGCAGCGACCACACGGTCATCTGGCACAACGGCATGACCGGCGGCTTCAGCGCGATGATCGCCTTCGACCCGGCGCGGACCCTGGGCGTGGCCGCGCTGGCCAACTCCGCGGCCGCACCCCCCTCCCCGCTGGACCAAGCCGTCCTCGGCGCGCTCCGCTAGCCGGCAGTGAGCTTCCCCGGGGGGCCTAGCCCTTGACCACCCCCGGAGGAAGTGAGACCGCGGATGTATTGACGTCCTCCCCGGCCTGAAGGCGCGGGGATTCCTGCCGTGCCGCTCATGCGGCACCTGGGAGGGTTCCTGTTTCGCGGACAGCAGCCACCGCGAGCGGTGGTCTTACGCCGTCTCCGCAGGCGGTTAGCCTCTCCCTGCGTCCCAGGGCGAGGATGTTCCTGGCGGCGTTCAGGTCCCGGTCATGAACCGTGCCGCAGGCCGGGCACGTCCACTGGCGGACGTTCAGCGGCTTGCTGCCGCTGTTGACACCGCAGGCCGAGCATGGCCCGGTCGACGGGACGAACCGGCCGATCTTCCCGAAGTGCCGGCCGTACCGTTCCGCCTTGTACTCCAGCATGGTCACGAACGCCGACCAGCCCGCGTCGTGGACCGACTTGGCCATCGGGGTCCGGGCGAGCCCGGTCACGCACAGGTCCTCGGCGTACACCGCTTGGTTGTCGCGGATGATCGCCGTGGAGATCTTATGGTGGAAGTCCCGGCGGCTGTCCGCCACCTTCGCGTGCGCGCGGGCCACCCTGACCCGCGCCTTCTCCCGGTTACTGCTCCCCTCTGCCTTGCGGGACAGGGACTTGTGCAACCGCCGCAGCTTCCGTTCCGCGCGGCGCAGGAACCTGGGGGACCTGATCACCGTCCCGTCTGACAGGACGGCGAACGAGGTCAGGCCCAGGTCGATACCCACCTCCGCGCCGGCGCCCGGGGCGGGGAACCGGGCCGGGCCGGCCTGCACCACGAACGAGGCGAAGTACCGGCCCGCCGCGTCCTTGATGATGGTGACACTAGCCGGAGCCGAGGGCAGGTCACGGGACCAGCGCACGGGCACGTCCCCGATCTTCGGCAGGCGCAGCTCGCCGTTGGGCAGCACCCTGAACCGGGCGTTGGCGGTGAACCGGACCGCCTGCCGGCGGTCTTTGCGGGACTTGAACCGGGGCGGCCCGGCCTTCGGGCCCTTGCGCTCACCGGTGACGGAGGCGAAGAAGTTCCGGTACGCCGCGTTCAGGTCCGCCAGGGACTGCTGCAGCACCACCGCGGACACCTCGCCCAGCCAGGCCCGCTCCGGGGTCTTCTTGGCCGCGGTCAGCCGGGCTGACAGTTCCGCGTCGCCGATGTACGGCCGCCCGGCCGCGTAAGCCGTCTGCCGGGCCCGCAGCGCGTCGTTGAATACCACCCGCGCGCACCCGAACGCGCGGGCGAGCGCCTGACGCTGCCCGGGTGTGGGGTAGAGGCGGTAGTTGTACCGGAGCTGCACATCCCCAGTATAGTTGGCCTCATGGCCGGGTACGGGGACATCCGCACTGGCAGACATCATGTCTTCGATTCGGTTTTCGTGACCAGGTACCGGCATCCGGTGTTCACCGCGCGGCACCTGGAGCGCATGGAAGAGATCATCCGGGACGTGTGCCGCGACTTCGAATGCGAACTGGCCGAGTTCAACGGCGAGGCGAACCATGTTCACCTGCTCGTCAGGTTCCCGCCCAAGGTCGCCCTGTCCCGGCTGGTCAACAGCCTCAAGGGCGTGTCCTCGCGACGGCTGCGCCAGGAGTTCCCAGACCTGCGCCGACACTACTGGCGGGCGAACCGGCTGTGGTCCGGGTCCTACTTCACCGGGTCCGTCGGCGGCGCCCCGATCACTGTCCTGCGCCACTACATCAAGCAGCAGGACACCCCGGCCTGACAAAGGCCCGGGTCCGTCCGCCCCCACCACCGGCCCCGAAGGCCGGCGCACTAGCAGACAACTTGGTAGCGCTGCAGGGCGATGTACAGCACCACGCACGGGATCATCGCGATCACCGCCCCCGCTTCCAGGTAGCCGAAGTTGACCTGGCCGACGCTGCCGTATTCCATGTTGAGCAGCGCCAGCGGCAGCGTGTACAAGTTGTTGCTGGTCAGGAACGTGAGGGCACCGACGAACTAGGTCCAGGAGAACAGGAAGGCGTACAGGACCGTGGTGGCGATGCCCGGCACGACCAGCGGGCGTAAGACGAAGAAAAGCGTGCGCGCGGCCGATGCGCCGCCTACCGCCGCCTGCTCGCTGAGTTCCCACGGGATCTGCAGGAACGTGTTGCGCATCACGAACACACCGAACGGCAGGTTGAACGTGGTGTAGAAAAGCGCCAGGCCGACCAGATTGTTCGTCAGGCCGAGCGAGTGCATCTCGAGGAACAACGGGGTCAGCAGCGCCTGGAACGGCACCATCAGGGTGGCTAGGACGAGCGCGAACACGATACCCGAGCCGCGGAAGCCGCGTGACGGGTGCCCTGTGAGGTGGCCTGGCCGGGACGCGGGTTACCGGCTCGACTCGCGCACCACCAGACGGCTGGGAACCGTGCGCGTGTCATGCGCTGGCTCGCCGGCGATGGCGGCGAGGAGCAGTCCGGCGGCCGCCCGGCCGACCTCCTCCAGGCACATGTCGACGCTGGTCAGCGGGGGCTGGGCGCCGGCCGCCATTGGCTCCCAGTTGTCGAAGCCGACCAGCGCGACGTCGCCCGGTATGGTCCGGCTGGCCGTGCGGAGCGTGTCGGCCACGCCGCGGGCGATCTGGTCGCTGCCGCAGAAGACCGCATCGGTGTCCGGCCAGTCGGCGAGCAACGCCAGGGCCGCCTCCCGGCCCCAGCGCTCGCTCCACTCGCCGAACCGCACGCCGCCGTGCGGCACCGCGCCGTCCGCCGCGAGCGCGGCGCCGAACCCCGCCGCTCGCTTGCGCGCCGCCAGGAACCGCTCCGGCCCGGTGATGTGCCCGATCCGGCGCCGACCCGCGCCGAGCAGGTGCTCGGCGGCGGCGCGCCCGCCGCCCTCGTCGTCGGGCAGCACCGCGGGCCCGTCCTCGCCCAGCGGCTGGGTCATCGCGTAGACGACCGGGATGCCGGGCCCGGCCGCGATCGGCGGCCGGGGCTCGACCCGGCGGCCGGTGACGATCAGGCCGTCCACCCGGCGGGCGGCTAGCATCTCGACGTAGCGCCGCTCGCGCTCCGGGTCGTCCCTGGTGTCGCACATGAACACCGACACCTGGCCGGTGCCGAGCGCGTCCTCGGCGCCGAGCATGACCGGGATGCTGAACCGGCCGAAACTGTCGGTGGTGATCAGCCCCACGGTGAACGAGCGGCCCGCGAGCAGGGCCTGGGCCAGCGTGTTCGGGGCGAAGCCAAGACGCTGCGCCGCCTCGGCGACGCGCTCCCTGGTCTCGGCCCGCAGCTTGCCCTGCCCGTTGAGCGCCTTGGAAGCGGTGCCGATGGACACGCCGGCCTCCGCCGCCACGTCACGGATAGTCACCCGCCTCATCTAGCACTCCTCACGGTCGGGCCAGCGCCGTTGACGCCCCGCTGGCCAACCTTTAGCCTACGGTTCCATGGGAATCGGGGAAAACCTATTCCTTGAACCATGGGAGCCGCGTACGTGAACAGTGCCGATATGCCGTCTGGCGTTGTACCCGCCGCCCGGCCGACCCTGCTGACCGCGCCTATCGCGCTGACCCCGGCATACCGCCCCAGGATCCGGCCGCTGATACGGGCCCTCCCGCTAGCGTAACCGGACCCGTCGCTCCTAGCGCTGCGGCGGCCGGGTCACACCAGCCGCTCGCCCGGACCAGCCTGACGGGGGGTCTGCTGCACCAGTGGCAGCAGCGGAACCTGGCCGCCAGCCTGCCGCTCGCGCTGCGCCAACTCGAGGACGCAGGCAACCTGGACAACGTACGCCTGGCCATCAAGGCAGCGCTGGACCTACCCGGACCGGCGCGTGGACGCGGTGCGCGGCTGCGTGGCGATCGAGCGCGGGCCCCTCGTCTACTGCTTTGAGCAGGCCGACCAGCCCGGCGGCGCCCGCCTGGACGACCTGGCCATCCAGCCGGGCGGAGTCCTCGGGGAGCGGCCCGCCATCCTGGCCGGCGTCGGCCAGACGATCGAGGTCACCGCCCAGGGCGTCCGCCTGCCCCCGGCGCCGTCCAGCCAAGGCGCCGCGCCTCAAGCCGCCGCATCTACCGCCCCGTTCGGCCCAAAAGACCCTCATGCCTCAGCGGTAACGGCCATCGCGATCCCGTATTTCCAGTGGGACAACCGGGACGGCGGCCCGATGCGAGTCTGGATGCCCCAGGGCTAGCTAGGGCCGGACGCCGTAGAGGTGCTCGAGGGCGAGCTGGTCGAGGTGCTCGTAGGCCAGGCCGCGCTTGGCCAGCGTGTCCACGTCGGCGCTGGACTCGCGGACGTCGCGCCAGGTCTCACCGGGGGCTAGCGTGGGCGAGCCGAGCTCGGCCACGCCTGAGGCGCGCAGCGCCTCGGCCACCTCCGGGTCGGCCCGGAACGCCCGCACCTTGGTCCGCAGGATCAGGTAGTTGCGCATGCAGGCGGCGGCGGACGCCCAGACTCCCTCGTCGTCCTCGGTCCGCGGCGGCTTGTAGTCGAAATGCACCGGGCCGCCGTACCCGCCGGCCTCGAGCGTGTCCACCACCCAGAACGCGCCGCGCACGTTCCCGGCGCCGAACCGCAGGTCCTGGTCGTACCGCGGCCCGTGCTGGCCGTTCAGGTCGATGTGGAACAGCTTGCCGTGCCACAGCGCCTGGGCGATCCCGTGCGCGTAGTTCAGGCTGGCCATCTCCTCGTGCCCGATCTCAGGGTTCACCCCGACCATGTCGCCGTGCTCGAGTGAGTTGATAAAGGCCAGCGCGTGCCCGACCGTCGGCAGCAAGATGTCGCCGCGCGGCTCGTTCGGCTTCGGCTCGATCGCGAACCTGATGTCGTAGCCCTGCTCGCGCACGTACGCGCACAGCAGGTTCAGGCCCTCGGCGTAGCGGTCGAGAGCGGCCCTGATGTCCTTGGCGGCCCCGGACTCCGCGCCTTCGCGCCCGCCCCAGAAGATGTAGGTCCTGGCGCCGAGGTCGGCAGCCAGGTCGAGGTTGCGCATCACCTTGGCCAGGGCGAACCGCCTGATCTCCCGCTCGTTGGCGGTGAACGCCCCGTCCTTGAACATCGGGTGGCCGAACAGGTTAGTAGTGGCGGTCGTCACGACCAGCCCGGTTTCGGTCAGCGCCTTGCGGAACGCGCCGATCCGCTCGTCCCGCTCGGCGGGGGTGGCGTCGAAGGCGAATACGTCGTTGTCGTGAAAGTTCACCCCGTAGGCGCCCAGTTCCGCCAGCTTGTACACGGCGCGTTCGGCGGGCATGGGCGGCCGCACGGCCGAGCCGAACACATCCACGCCCTGCCACCCGACCGTCCAGATGCCGAACGAGAAGCGGTCCTCACGCGCTGGAACGAAATCCGTGCTCACCGGCCGATCCTTTCCTGTCGTGACACTCCTACCTTCCCATCCTTCCACCCGCCGCGCCCGAGCGCCGTTTCATGATCGTGGCCAGTTCGGGGCAGATAGCGCCCATTCCTGGCCAGGATCATGAAGTTTCCTGGCCAGGATCATGAAGTCCCGGCACCGCCCCAGGCGACCGTGGCGTCGCGCAGGGCGGCGTACCGCTCGCGGACCAGCGGGACCGGCTCGGCGGTGTACTCGGCGCTTGCCCCCGCCAGTGGCCACGAAGGAGGCTCAGCCGCGCCGGACAGGGCCCAGGCGGCCTGCCGGGCCGCGCCTAGAGCGACATACTCCGCGGGCTCGGGCACCGTCACCGGCACGCCGAAGATCGCCGGGGCGATCGCGCGGATGGCCGGCGACCGGGCGCCGCCGCCGATGAGGATCACCCGCTGCGCCGTGATGCCGCAGTCGGCCAGGTTGTCGATGGCGTCCGCGAGCGAGCATAGCACCGCCTCGACCGCGGCCCGCGCGAGGTTCTCCTGCGTCGTGTTGGCGCTGGTCAGCCCGCACAGCACGCCGCTGGCATCCGGCCGGTTCGGGGACCGCTCGCCGTCCAGGTAGGGCAGCAGCGTCAGGCCCTGCGCCCCGGGGGGCGCGGCCAGTGCGAGGCGGTCCAGGCCATAGACGTCGGTGCCGAGCATGCGGGCCGTGACCGTCAGCACCCGGGCCGCGTTGATGGTGGCCACCAGCGGCAGGAACCGCCCGGTGGCGTCGGCGAAGCCGGCCACGGCCCCGGTCTCGTCGGCGGCGGGCTCGGCCGCGACCGCGTACGCGGTGCCCGAGGTGCCGATGGAGACGACCACCTCACCGACGCCGAGACCCAGGCCGAGCGCCGCGCCCATGTTGTCCCCGGTACCGGCGGACAGCGCCGCGCCGCCAGGAGTCCGGGCCACGATCTCGGCCGGTGCGGCGATCCGCGGCAGTCCGGCCGGCTTGCCCAGCGCGGCCTCAGCCAGTTCCGGCAGCCAGCGGCCGGTGGCGGGGGAGAAGTAGCCGGTACCCGAGGCGTCGCCGCGGTCGGTAGCGGGCGCATGGGCCCGGTCGCCCAGCCGCCAGGACAGCCAGTCGTGCGGCAGCATCACGTGCGCGGTCCGGGCGGCGGAGTCCGGTTCATGGTCGGCCAGCCAGCGCAGCTTGGTGACCGTGAACGAGGCCGTCGGGACGCTCCCGGTCAGCTGCGCCCAGTACCTAGGGCCGCCCATCTCGTCGATCAGCGCCGCCGCCTGCGGCGCCGAGCGCACGTCGTTCCAGAGCAGGGCCGGCCTGACCACCTGGCCTGCCTCGTCGACGACGACCATGCCGTGCTGCTGCGCGGCCACCCCGATGGCGTCGGCGCGGTTGAGCAGTCCCTCTCCCGCCTGGGCCAGCGCCCGCCACCACAGTTCCGGGTCGCACTCGGTACCGTCCGGATGCGGGGCGGTGGACTGGCCGACGATGGCGCCGTCGTCGGCCTGGCAGAGCAGCACCTTGGTGGACTGAGTGGACGAATCGACACCAGCGACAAGCATCTGCGGCTCCCAGCTCACGGTGGTTGCGACCCACCATAACGTGGTCTGCCCCCACCGCAGGGCCAACCTGGGACGGGTCAGGACAGCATCCGTCCGCTCCCGATGAGCCCCACGCCAATCAGCTCCTCACCGCCCTGCGCCACTGGTCGGCAGCTCCGGCGACACCCCGGGCCCGCGGCCCGGCCATGTCCGCCGAAGCTTTACTTGAAAAGTAAATAAATCTCTGTGACCTGGGACCGAACGAGGTGCACGTTACAAATGAACGTGCATTTGGTCTTGCATTCACCGCGGAATCTCGGGCAGGATGTGATTTGCGTCAATCATCTGGGGTTGCCGCACTACAGCTTCGCGGGGTCGCGATGGGCTTGAGCCAAGTAGGGTTGCCGACACGAACCAAGGTTGATCCTGCCGTTCGTCGGCCGCTTGACTTGACCGCCAGGCTGCAGTGCGCCCCTGGGCGCCCACGTGTGGTCCGGATGCCTTCTGACTGGTGGGACTCACCTGCCGTGGCGGCGTGCCCCCTCAGCGCCGGAGCCCAGTCCGGCCGGACCGCGAGGAAATTCACCCGGAACACGCTCAAAGAGTGGGGCCTGGCTTCGCTCGCCGATGACGCGGAAGCGATCGTGGGTGAATTCGTGGCCAACGCGGTGTCGCACGCCGCGCGGTCCGCGGAGTCGGGGCAGCCGCTCGGCCTGCGGTTGCTCCGCCGGACCGGCGAGGTCATGTGCGCCGTGCTCGACCCGTCGGACATCGCCCCGGTGCTCCGGATGCCGGACCGCAACGAAGAAGCAGGCCGCGGCCTGCAGATGGTGGACGCGCTGAGCGACGTCTGGGGCTGGAGCCCCGTCACCGGCCGCGGCAAGGCCGTGTGGGCCATCTTGTTCTGCGCGTTATCCACACTGTTAGCGCTCACCTGACTACCTAAGGCCCCAGCGTAGCGCCAGGCCGTGCCCTGGGCTACCCTCAGTCAGCACACGCGCAGTGCTTGTCTCAACAGCGCTTGTCTCAACAGCGCTTGTCTCAACAGCGCTTGTCTCAACAGCGGGAGGCCATCCACCGATGCCCTGGACCTGGCGGTACGAAAAGGCAGACGGCACCGTGATCACCACCGATGAGCTGCAGGAGGCCATCTTCGCCAGCCAGGGCGACGCGGAGAGCTGGCTCGGGGAGAACTGGCGCGCGCTGCTCGCGGCCGGGGTGGATCAGGTCTCGCTACTCGACGACACCAGGACCGAGTACGGCCCGATGAGCCTGCACCCGGACGACTAGGCCTAGGGGCCGCGACGACTAGGTGCCCAGGGCCGCGACGACTAGGCCTAGGGCCGCGAGGCCGGGCTGGCGGTCTGGGCTGGGTCACGGATGGCCACGTCGCCGAGCGCCTCGTCGATCCGGCTCATCAGCCCGGCGTCCAGCCGAACCCCCGCCGCCTTGACGTTCTCCCGCACCTGTTCGGGCCGGGTGGCGCCGACGATGGCGGCGGATACGTTCTGGTTCTGCAGGGTCCACGCCACGGCGAGCTGAGCCAGCGAGAGCCCGGCCTCGTCCGCGAGCGGCCTGAGCCGCTGTATCGCGGTGAGCGTATCGTCGTTGAGCAGCCGTTTGATGAAGCGCGAACCCGTGGGGTCGGTGGCGCGCGAGTCCGCCGGCGGCGCCGCACCGGGTGAGTACTTGCCGGTCAGCACGCCCTGCGCGATCGGCGAGAACACGATCTGCCCGATGCCTTCCTTCTCGCACAGTGGCACCACCTCGGGCTCGATGACCCGCCACAGCATGTTGTACTGCGGCTGGTTCGACACGATCCGGTCCAGGCCGAGCTCGTCGGCCACCCGGAGCGCGGCCGCGATCTCTTCCGCACGCCACTCGGACACGCCGATGTACAGGACCTTGCCCGCGCGGACCAGGTCGTCGAAGGCGCGCATGGTCTCTTCGATCGGCGTCTCGTGGTCGTACCTGTGCGCCTGGTACAGCTCGACGTAGTCGGTCTGCAGCCGGCGCAGCGAGGCGTGCAGCGACTCGGTGATGTGCTTGCGCGACAGGCCGCGGTCGTTCGGCTTGTCGCCGGTCGGCCAGTACACCTTGGTGAAGATCTCGAGCGATTCGCGGCGTACCCCGTGCAGCGCCCGGCCGAGGACCTCCTCCGCGCGCCCGCCCGCGTAGGCGTCGGCGGTGTCGAATGTGGTGATGCCCTCGTCGAGCGCGGCCCGCACGCATTCGGCCGCCGCCTGCTCCTCGACCTGGTCGCCGTGGGTGATCCAGTTCCCGTAAGCGATCTCGCTGACCATCAGGCCGCTCTTGCCAAGGTGTCGGTATTCCATGATCCCTAACTCTAGGGCCAGTCAGATCTTGGCGCCGGGTCCGACCCGGGGGGCCGGCACCCGGAACCTGCGGATCTGCAGCGCGCGCATCACCGCGTACGTGGTCAGGCCCCGGGTGGACTCGCCGGGCAGCCGTTCGGCGACCAGCTTGTGCAGGCTGCGCCGGATCAGCAGGGCGTCCATCGCGATGACCACGATCAGCACCAGGACCAGCGGAGAGATGATCTCCTGCAGCCCCTTGTTCTTCAGGAACACGGCGGCGAGCAGGAGCACGAGGATGTACATGTAGTACTCGCTGGCCCGGCGCTTGGAGTCGACGAAGTCGCGGGTCAGGGCGCGCGCCGGGCCGCGGTCGCGGGGGTTGAGCGCCCACGCCTCGCCCCGCTTCATGGCCTCGTACTTAGTGGCCCGGGTGGTGCGGGCCTTCGCCTTGTCCTCGGGCGTACGCGGCGCGGCCGGAGCGCGCGACCCGGTGATCGGCTGGCGCCGCTTGGCCTCGGCTTCGCTGCGCTTGGGCGTGGGCCGCCCCTTGGCCGCCTCGGCGGGGGAGCGGGGTTTACTGTCTGCCGGGCCGTCCGGGCTCTGCGCGCCCGGGGAATCCTGGGCCGTGCCGTCCGTCGCCCCGGCGCTACGGCGTCGGAACACGCGCTCAGCTTAGTCTTCTTGGGGGGCGGTGGGGCCAGCACCACCCCGCGCCGGGGGGCGCACGTGGTAGCTCGCAATGCGGGAAACCGCGTAGGGTGGAATGCGACTAGTCGCACGGGCTCGTCCGCCGTCTAGCCGGGTGCCCGGCCTGAGTTTCGGCCCGGTCGCGCGGCCTGGTGGCGGCGTAGAAGTTAACTGAAGGGGACGGCCGCGCGTATGGGCGTGATGAAGCGAGTCTCACTTGTCTTCAAGGCCAAGGCCAACAAGGCCCTGGACAAGATGGAAGACCCTCGTGAGACCCTGGACTACTCCTACCAGCGGCAGCTCGAGTTGCTGACGAAGGTCCGCCGTGGGGTCGCGGATGTCGCCACGTCGCGCAAGCGCGTCGAGCTGCAGATGAACCAGCTCCAGCAGCAGGCCAACAAGCTTGAGGACCAGGCGCGCAAGGCGCTCGGGATGGGTCGTGAGGACCTCGCCCGGGCCGCGCTGGAGCGCAAGGCGTCGGCGCAGAGCCAGCTCAACGATCTGCAGGTGCAGTACGCCCAGTTGCAGGGCGAAGAGGAGAAGCTGACGGTCGCCTCCCAGCGGCTGCAGTCCAAGGTGGACGCCTTCCGCACCAGGAAGGAGACCATCAAGGCCACCTACACCGCGGCCGAAGCGCAGACCAGGATCAACGAGGCGTTCTCCGGCATCTCGGAAGAGATGGGCGACGTCGGCATGGCGATCCAGCGGGCCGAGGACAAGACCGCCCAGATGCAGGCCCGGGCGGGCGCGATCGACGAGCTGATGGCCTCCGGTGCGCTCGACGACGCCATCGGCGGCCGCCGCGACGACATCCAGTCCGAGCTGGACATGATGGCCGCGAGCAGTGATGTCGAGCGGGAGCTGAGCAGGCTCAAGGGCGAGATCACCGCCAGCGCGCCCAAGCAGCTCGAGGGTCCTGGGGTCGAGGCCAACGGCACCAGCCAGGCCACCCAGAGCCAGCCCCAAAGTGCCCAAGGTGTCCAGGATCAGGGCGGCCCGTACGCTCCGCCGCCGCCCGCCCAGGCCCAGCCGGCCGGCATCCCGGTGTCCGACCTGCCGGCCGCCGAGCCGCAGGACGGTGAGGGGTCGTGATCGTCAGGATCCTGGGCGAGGGCCAGTTCAGGGTCGACGACGTGGCCACCGCCGAACTGAACCGGCTGGACACCGAGCTCGAGGCGGCCGTCAACCACGACGACGAGGCTGCCTTCGCGGCCGCGCTCGACGGCCTGCTGGGCCAGGTGCGCGCGCAAGGTTCACCGCTGCCGGCGGATACTCTGGAACCGTCGGATCTGATCCTTCCTCACCAGGACTCGAGCATGGACGAGGTCCGCAAGCTGCTCACAGACGATGGTCTCATTCCGGGCTGACGGGGGCGCGGTCCGGTTGGAGGCCAGAGCATACTCGCGGGTAACGTTCGGCTGGCGTTCAGCGTTATACGGGTAGATTTGAGCTATTAAATGGCCCTTGGCCCCGGGCGGGTATAACCAGCCCGGCGGCCGAACGGAGGTGGCGCCATGGCGGCGCGTACGAGGTATGCGCCCGACCGGGGGCTAACGTTGCGGATGACCGCGACCATGTTCCTGCTCGGGCTGGTGTTCGTAGCGTTCGTCGTTGCGATCATCGGCATCGGGGCGGCGTATCACGCGTCTGATGCCGCGATCGTGCTGTTCGCGGTGGTCCTCGGCGGCGGTTTCGCCATCGGGTCGCTGTTCTACTCGGACAAGATCGCGCTGAAGACGGCCGGGGGGCGCGAGGTCGGCCCGAACGACAGGGAGTACGGGGAGTACGCGCGTCTCCTGCACGGCACGGTGGACCGGCTGTGCGCGCTCGCCGACATGAAGAAGCCGCGGGTGGCCATCGCCAGGACCAGGCTGCCGAACGCCTTCGCGACCGGCCGCAACGCCGACCACGCGGTGCTCTGCGTGACCACCGGCCTGATGGACTTGCTGACCCCGGAGGAGCTCGAGGGCGTCATCGCGCACGAGATGTCGCACGTCGCGCACAAGGACGTCCAGGTGATGACCGCCGCCTCGTTCCTGGCCATCATCGCCGCGCTGCTGATCAGGATCGCCTTCTACGGGGAACTGTTCGGCGGCGGCCGCGGCCGCGGCGGCAATAACCAGAACGCCGGCATCATCATGCTCGCGCTCATGGCGGTGAGCATCGTCGTCTACGCGGTCAGCTTCCTGCTGATCCGGATGCTGTCCAGGTACCGTGAGCTCGCCGCGGACCGCAGCGGTGCGCTGCTCACCGGCCAGCCGAGCGCGCTGAAGAGCGCGCTGATCAAGGTCACCGGGGACATGTCCAAGATCCCGACCCAGGACCTGCGCGCGGCGGAGCCGCTGAACGCGTTCTTCTTCGCGCCGGCCATGAAGCTGAACGCCAAGGCGAGCCTGTCCACGGTGTTCTCCACCCACCCGACCCTCAAGCGGAGGCTGGCCGAGCTGGACAAGATCCAGCAGCAGCTCGGCCGGACCGCGGGGTAACGCGCTCGTGGGTTTTCTCGACACGCTGCTAGGCCGCACCAAGCCGGTCCAGCCCAAGCTGGACGACCTGTTCGCGCTGCCGTCCGCGGCGGTCACGCTGGAAGCCGGAGCCGGATTCAAGCCCACGGGATCCGGCTCCGTCTGCTTCCGCCCGGTCGAGGGCCGGTCCTTTGCCGACGTGCAGAAGGACGTCCAGGAACTGCTCGACGTGAGCTCAGGCAAGGAAGGCGGCCTGCCGGTCGAGGTGACCAAGGATTCCTACGGCTTCAACTGGCTGGTCAGCTCGCACATGTCCGACGAGCTCGAGGCGCTGGTCACCGACCTGCACGCGGTCAACACCTCGCTGGTGGACAACGGCTTCGGTCCCCAGCTGCTGTGCACCCTGGTCGCCTTCCGCGATGATCAGGAGCGCCGACTCGGCCTCATCTACCTGTACAAGCGGGGTACGTTCTACCCGTTCGCCCCGCTGTCCGGCGAGCGCCGGGACAACGCGCTCGAGCTGCAGGTCAAGGGCGTGATCGGCAGTGACCTGAAGTTCGAGCAGGATCTGTCCCGCTGGTTTCCGGTCTGGGGCGCACCCGGCCTGTAAGGCGCACCCGGCCTGTAAGGGCTGTGAGCCACGCCTCAGGGGTGGCTGGAATGCGGGCGGACCGCATATCGTTGGGATTGCACGTTGGAGCAACGCCAAACGCCGCATGCACGCGGCACACGAACCAGGCGGGAGCTAAGGTGACTGTTCAGCAAGAGGCCATGCAGGGGATCCTCCTGACCGACGGCGCGGCGGCCAAGGTGAGCTCGCTGCTCGCCCAGGAGGGCCGGGACGATCTCAGGCTGCGCATCGCGGTTCAGCCGGGCGGCTGCTCGGGGCTTCGCTACCAGCTCTACTTCGACGAGCGCGAGATCGACGGCGACATCGTCACCGAGTTCGGCAGCGTCCACGTCGTGACCGACAAGATGAGCGCCCCGTACCTGATGGGCGCGACCATCGACTTCGTGGACACGATCGAGAAGCAGGGCTTCACGATCGACAATCCGAACGCGACGGGCTCCTGCGCCTGCGGCGATTCGTTCCACTGACGCCGGCCGGGGGGTAGCTACCGTGCGTATCGCGGTCACGGGATCAATCGCGACCGACCACTTGATGACGTTTCCCGGCAAGTTCACCGACCAGCTGATCGCGGACAAGCTCGACAAGGTCTCGCTTTCATTCCTCGTCGATGAGCTGGCCATCCGGCGCGGCGGAGTCGCGGCCAACATCGCCTTCGGCCTTGGTGTGCTCGGCCTGCGGCCGCTCCTCGTCGGCGCGGTCGGGGCTGACTTCGAGGACTACCGGCACTGGCTGGAGGACCACGGAGTGAGCACCGCGGGCGTGCGGGAGTCGCTGCTGAAGCACACCGCGCGCTTCGTCTGCACCACCGACGCGGACGGAAACCAGATCGGCTCGTTCTACGCGGGCGCGATGAGCGAGGACGCGGACATCAAGCTCGCGCCGCTGGCCGAGGAGCAGGGCGGCATCGACCTGGTGCTGATCGGGGCCGGCGACCCCGGGGCCATGGTGGCGCACACGGTTGAGTGCCGCGAAGCCGGCCTGAAGTTCGCCGCCGACCCGTCTCAGCAGCTGGCCAGGATCCTCGACGACACGCAGGTGCGCACGCTGGTCGACGGTGCGGACTACCTGTTCGGCAACGAGTACGAGGAAGCCCTGATCGAACGCAAGTCCGGCTGGGGCAGCGCGGACATGCTGGCCCGGGTCGGGATCAGGATCACCACCCTGGGGGCGGCGGGCGCCCGGATCGAGCAGCAGGGGGAGCCGCCGGTCACGGTGCCGCCAGTGCCGGACGCCAAGCCCGTGGACCCGACCGGCTCAGGTGACGCGTTCCGTTCCGGCTTCCTGGCCGCGGTCGCCTGGGGCCTGTCCCTCGAACGCGCCGGTCAGCTCGGCAACTTGATGGCCGTGCACGCCCTGGAGGCCACCGGACCGCAGGAGTACAACCTGAAGCCCGGCCCGCTGGCTGACCGGTTCGCCGCGGCCTACGGCGACGACGCAGCGGCTGAGGTCGCGGTTCACCTGCCGGTCTGAACCTCGTGATGAACTTTGGCCCGAACGGACCAGGGTTCCTGCTCTCAGTAACCGAAGCGTGATTATCTGCGCGCAACCCAATGCCCATGCACGCCGTCTCAGCAGTAAGATCGGCTTTTGCGGGAGGCAGCATGAAACGCGCGCAGGTCATCACGGTGCTTGCTTCGGTCGTCGCCGTGCTTGCTTCGGTCCTCGCTGCGCTTGCCCTCACCGGGTTGACCCTGACGGGATCGGCGCACGCGACCCCAGCGCGCCCGGGCCTTTTGTCGGTGCAGACCGTGGTCTTCGACTGCCCTGGCCAGCGGGCCATGGTCAGGCCGAAAACCTTCATCCTCACCTGCGCGGACGCCAATTCCCTGCTGGATAAGCTCTCCTGGACCAGCTGGACGCCGGGCCTGGCCAGCGCGACTGGCACGCTGGAAATCAACGACTGCACACCCTACTGCGCAGCCGGGCACTTCCACGCCTACCCCGCCGTGGTGGTCTTCTGGGGCAGCAAGGCGGTGAAGAACCACCCGGGCGAGGAGTGCTACACGATGATGACGCAGATCCTCACCGGCCCGCGCCCGCGCTACTACGACTACATCCACCACAAGTGGGTGACCGCGCCGGTGACCCAGACCAGCCCCCTGGTGACCTCACCGACCGCCTAGTTGTCGGCAGCACTGTCGCCGGGAGCCTAGGGCTAACCAGCGTGCCCGCACCGTCGTCATAATGGCTAAGCGGCGCATGAGGCGCCGCGCACATGAAGGGCACGCCAGTGTTTCCAGGTGGAGTCAGGCAGTTGAGAGTCGGTCGGCTTGCCGTCACGGCCGCGGCGTTCGCCTGCATGGCGACCACGGCCGGCTGCGCGTCCTCGAGTAGCCAGTCGGCCGCACCGACCACCACGGTCACGGTCACCACCGCCCCAGCGGCCTCCGGCAGCGCATCGAATTCGTCCACGCCGTCCTCGGCGGTGACCGGGCCTCCAGCCTGCCCGACCAGTTCGCTGCAGGTGAAGCAGGGGGTCTCCCAGGGGTACGCGGGCGGCGTCTA
>Ga0316363_10000640_pt1 | contig 41611 bp, 32 predicted proteins | sample Sb_taG_3_FD_200459 | JGI IMG/M metagenome (GOLD analysis project Ga0316363, IMG submission 200459) | Peat soil microbial communities from Weissenstadt, Germany - Sb_50d_a_PC metaG (v2) (version 2) | ecosystem: Environmental > Terrestrial > Soil > Wetlands > Peat | place: Germany: Weissenstadt...
GGGGCTGAGCAGGTTGGCGCAAGTGACGCGGTTTGTGTCCATGACAAAGGTTTTAGCGCCAGGCCCCCGCCCTGGACAGCTGTCGGGACGTTATTTTTGTAAAAGGGAATTCTTCACAGGCTCTCAGTGCACCGCTTCCTCCACGGCTCTCCCTTGGCAGGGGACGCTGTCTTTTCGTCCGGAATCGGTTCCGTGCATGTTTTCGCACTTTTTTATTGAGCGTCCGATCTTCGCCTCGGTCATGTCCATCGTCATTACCTTGGCCGGGGCGGTGGCGGCCTTCACATTGCCCGTCGCACAGTATCCGCCCATTGCCCCGCCGAGCATCATGGTCATGTGCACCTATCCGGGTGCTAACGCCAACGTCGTAGCCGATTCCGTGGCCGCTCCCATCGAGCAGCAGATCAACGGCGTCGAGGACATGATGTACATGGTGTCGCAGTCCAACAACGACGGCACCTATACGCTGACCGTGACATTTCGGCCCGGCGTCAATCTGAATTTTGCCCAGGTGCTCGTGCAGAACCGTATCAACCTGGCTCTGCCTCTCTTGCCCGACGTTGTCAAGCAGGCGGGCGTTACGACGCGCAAACGCAATCCCGACATCTTGATGGTGGCGTGTATCTATTCGCCTCACGGCCGTTACGATCAGCTCTATCTCAGCAACTATGCCACCATCCGCGTCAAGGATGAATTGGCGCGCGTGGACGGCGTGGGCGACGTCCAGCTCTTTGGCCAACAAGACTACAGCATGCGCGTTTGGATCGACCCCGATCGCTTGGCCATGCTCAACATGACGGCCGCCGACGTGGCCAACGCCATCCGCGAACAGAATCGACAGGTGGCTGCCGGCCACTTCGGCCAGCAGCCGGCTCCATCCGGACAGCCCTTCGAGTTTACGATCACCACATTGGGCCGGCTCTCCGACCCGGCTGAGTTCGACGACATGATCCTTCGCACCGACAGTAGCGGTCGCGAGGTTCGCCTGCGCGACGTCGGCTACACGGAGCTGGGGGCGCGAAATCTGGACTCGACGAGCAAACTGGATGGAATGCCCAACGGTAGCATCGCAATCTTCGCCCTGCCAGATGCCAATTCCATCGCCACTGCCCAGCGCGTCCGGAAGAAGCTCGATGAGCTGAAGAAGGCTTTTCCGGAGGATGTCGATTATGAAATCTCTCTAGACATGACTCCTTTCATCCAGGAGTCAATCAATGAGGTCCTGCGTACGTTGTCCGAGGCCGTCATCCTGGTTGCTGCTGTGGTGCTGGTCTTCCTGCAAAACTGGCGCTCGGCGATCATTCCGCTGGTGGCCGTGCCGGTGGCCATTGTCGGCACCTTTGCCGTGATGGCCATGATCGGTTTCAGCCTGAACAACCTGACGCTTTTCGGTCTCGTGCTGGCGATCGGCATCGTCGTCGACGATGCGATCGTCGTTGTCGAGGCGGTTGAACACCATATCGAGGAGGGGATGTCGCCGCGCCGTGCCGCCCACCAGGCGATGGAAGAAGTTTCCGGTCCGGTGGTCGCGGTGGCACTGGTGCTGTCGGCAGTGTTCGTGCCCTGCGCTTTTATCAGCGGCATCACCGGTCAGTTCTTTCGCCAATTTGCACTGACGATCGCCGTGTCCACCATCATCTCCGCGTTCAATTCCTTGACTCTAAGCCCTGCTCTTGCTGCCATTCTTCTGCTGCCCCGGGGCGCGAAGAAGGATCTGGCTAGCCGCATCCTGGACCTTTTTTTGGGTTGGTTCTTCAGGCTCTTCAACTGGGGCTTCCGCCAAACGAACAGTATCTACAGAAGGATGGTCGGTCTTGCGCTGCGAGGCAGCGCGATTGTGCTGCTCCTCTATGGCGGCTTGCTCGCTCTAACATTGGTAGGGTTCAACGGACTCCCCCAAGGACTGATTCCCAAGCAGGCTCGGGGATTTAAACTGGGCTCATTCGATTTGGCCAACGGGCTGCCGGTCGGCTACATCCCGAACCAGGACCAGGGCCGCTTCTACATCGCCGTGCAGCTTCCCGACGCCGCTTCACTGGAGCGCACCCAGAAGGTCATGGATACGATTACCGAGGTAGTGAAAAACGAAAAGGGTGTCGTGCACATCACGGCCATTGCCGGCCAATCGTTCACGCTCAATGCCAATGGCTCCAACTTCGGCAACTGCTTTGCGGCGTTCAAGGAATTTGACAAGCGCCGCGACCCGTCAATGTCGAGTGCAGCCATTACCGAGCGTGTAGGGAAGCAGCTTTCGCAAGAGATTCCGGGAGCGATGATTTCGCTGTACACGCCGCCGCCGGTCTCCGGCCTCGGTTCAGCCAGCGGGTTCAAGATCATCATCGAAGACCGTGGCGATCTGGGACTGAAGGAACTTCAAAACCAGGTGGAACGCGTTATCGCCAGGTCCAGGGAGAGCGATAGGGTCGAAAAGCTGTTCTCCGTTTTCCGAGCAAGCGTTCCCCAGCTCTATGTGGACCTCAATCGTGAGCAATGCCAAACGATGGGGGTCCGGCCTAACGATGTCTTCAGCGCATTGCAGATTTACCTGGGATCGCTCTACACCAATGATTTCAACAAATTTGGGCGCACCTGGCAGGTAAATATTCAGGCCACTGGACCATTCCGCGACGATCCCGACAAGATCAAGAAGCTCATGGTGCGTAATAGCAGGGGTGAAATGGTGCCGCTGGGGGCCGTGCTAAACATGCGCGAAATCGGCGGCCCCATTAATATTGGTCGTTACAACATGTATCCAGCTGCCGCGATCCTTGGCTTAACCAAGCCGGGTATTTCGACCGGCCAGGGTATCGAGGAGATGGAGAAGATCTGCAATGAGGTCTTGCCGCCGGGAATGGCCTATGAATGGACCGAGATCAATTTCATGCAGATCGATGCTGCCAAGAACATTGCCAACAAAATGATCTTCCCGCTGGCAGTGGCGTTCGTCTTCCTGGTGCTGGCGGCCCAGTATGAGAGTTGGGCGCTGCCGTTGGCCGTGATCCTCGTCGTGCCGATGTGCATCCTGGGCTCGCTGACCGGAGTGTGCGTGACAGGTGGCGACGTCAATATCTTTACTCAGATTGGCTTTGTCGTGCTGGTCGGCCTAGCCAGCAAGAACGCCATCCTGATCGTCGAGTTTGCCAAGCACAAGCACGAAGAAGGAGGCCTGCCGCGCCGTGAGGCGACCTTGGAGGCGTGCAAGCTGCGCTTGCGTCCAATCCTGATGACTTCGTTCGCCTTTATCCTTGGCGTCGTGCCATTGCTGATCGGGCACGGGGCAGGGGCGGAGATGCGCAAAACGCTTGGGATTGTCGTCTTCAGCGGCATGATCGGCGTGACCCTGTTCGGCATTTTCCTGACCCCCGTCTTCTTCTACGCGATTGCCGGCTTCGTGGAGACGCCGCTGTTTTCCTCGGAGCGCGCCCGCCACGTCAGCCAGGTACTCTTCTTCCCTTTGAGAGCCGTCACCGCCGGCATCATCTGGCTGCCAAGACTGATGATGCGCAGGCCGCCTGTCCAGCCTCCAATACAAAAGGACAAACAGCCGTGCTCCCCCGCCGCTGCCGGAACGGCGCCGGCCACTAACGGCGACGATGCCTCGGGCAATGGGAAAGCACACCCATGCGAAGTCGCATCGGCTGAAGGCGACGCCAAGTGCCAAGCTTGACGGCAATTGCCATGGTTCATTGCTCCTCGCGAGCCAGTTCGGACGATTTTTCTTTAATGATCGGGCTGCCTTCCAGTTCTTCCACGAGCCGCCGCACCAACTCCGGAATCGCAGCCATCACGGACTGACTAAGGCCCGGCTGGAGATCGAGGCGCTCAACCTCTATCCCAAAAACGACTACTCGCGTCGGCGCGATCCCGAGCGCCGCGGCAAGGCGGAGAGCCTCCGCCGGCCGTAGATCATGCGTTGAGCCAGGCCGCAAGGCCTCGACACACTGGTCAGGCCACTGAAAGCGGTGGATCGTTCCAGGCCTTGCTCCGGCTGCTACGGCATCCACCAGCAGGAGGGTGCCCTGTCCGTCCAGCAGGTCGAGGATGCGCTGGCCGCCCTCGACCATGTAAACCTCGATTTCCTTCCGGACGTTCTGCCGCTCGCGGAGTTTCCTTACGACTTCCCATGCCAGGCCGTCATCCCCCAGCGGGCTGCCAACCCCGACGACGCGAACAGGACGCGGCCAATTCATCGCCCCGTCACTTTCAACTTCAGGAAGTGGGTGGCGCAGCTAATGCACGGGTCGTAATTGCGGATAACATGCTCCGCACGCAATGCCGCCTCCTCGTCCGGTAAGGTGACAAGCTGTGGGGCAATCCGCGCCAAATCGTGTTCCATCTGGAGTTGATTTTGGCTGGTGGGCGGGATGATCACGGCGTTGCGGAGCATCCCAGCCGGATCGGTCTCGTAACGGTGATACAGGATACCACGGGGGGCCTCAGTGATCGCTTGGCCCATGCCGGCACACGGCTGGAAGTCGACGGCTGGCTTCGCGGGTGGCTCATATGCGCCTAGGATTCGCAGGGCCTCCTCGACGGCGAGCAGGAGCTCCAGAGAACGCACTACAATGCCGGTGAATGGGTTCCGGTTCGGGAAGGGAATACCCGTGGCTGCGGCTGCGTCGCGCACGATTGGGTTCGCTCGGTCGGCGTTCAGATTCCAGCGCGCCAGCGGTCCTACGAAGTAGGCGCCCGTGCCGTTCGACGGAGCGCGGCGCCGGGCTTGGAGCGCGTTGGAATGCGGAACCTGGTATTCCTCGAAGTACTCTGGATATTCTTCCTGGGCGATGTCCAGGCCACGAGTGGAGACAAGACGCCCCTCGTTCATCGGGTATTCGTCGGGGTGCCGCAGGGCGACGAATTCGTAATCGCCCGCAAAGTCCGGGAACGGGAGCGTGGCCGACCAGCGGACCGTTTCCAGGGCTGCGTCCCGAGCCCACTTCAAGTCCTCGACCACAGGAGAAATCTCGTCGCGGCGGGGTACGCGGTAGAAACCGCCGACACGAACGTTGATGGGATGCACTTCGCGGCCGCCAACCAGGCTAACGATCCGGTTGCCCGCCTTCTTGATGTGCAGCCCACGGCGCACCACCTCGGCATAAGTGGGGCTTGCCTGGGCCATCGCCAGGGCGCTTTCAAACCCGAGGAAGTCCGGAGCGTGCAGCATGTAGATGTGCAGCGTGTGGCTCTCGATCCACTCGCCACAATAGAGCAGGCGGCGCAGCGCCCGCAGTTCGGGCGGCAGGGTGACACCGAAGATCTTTTCCAGCGCGTGGACGCTCGACATCTGGTACGCCACCGGGCAGATGCCGCAGATTCTGGCAGTAATATCGGGGACCTCGAGCGCGGACCGGCCTCGTAGGAACGCCTCATAAAAGCGAGGTGGTTCGTAAATGCGCAGCTCCACGCCGTCCACCTGGCCTTCACGGAGCCGGATAGTCAGGGCACCCTCGCCCTCGACGCGGGCTAGGGCCTGGACGGTGATGGTTCGGGTTGTTGGGCCGGTTGCTTCGGTCATACGCTCCACCTTGGAAGAAATCCAGGCTCGATGGTTGGTCAGTTGTCCTAGGCTTGCTCAGCGGACTTGGTCCCGATTTCACGGAATCCTGGTGCCCAGGCGTTGAATGTGTGCAGCGTCCGTTCAAGTGTTTCCGGTGTGACCCCCATGCCCTGGTATTGGTGAGCCAACGACGGGACGTTGGGCCCTTTCGAGGGCCCGTAGCAACCGTAGCAGCCGCGGTTGTAACTCGGGCACAGGGCTCCGCAGCCGGCGTGCGTGACGGGCCCGAGGCATGGGACGCCCTGGGCCACCATTACGCAGACGACTCCGGCCCGTTTGCACTCGACGCACACCGCGTGGTTTGGCACCTTGGGCCTGCGTCCGGCGAGAAACGCGGCGATAACTTCGACCAGCTGATGCTTGTTGATCGGGCAGCCGCGCAGCTCGAAATCCACCGGCACGTGCTCGGCGATCGATGTTGAGGTCGCGAGTGTCTGGATGTACTCCGGTCGGGCATACACGATCTGGAGGTATTCCTGAACGTGGCCCCAGTTGCGCAGGGCTTGGATGCCGCCCGCCGTGGCGCAGGCGCCGATAGTCACCAAGAACCGGCTGCGTCGCCGGACATCCTTGATCTGTTCCAACTGCTCTGGGGAGCTGATGGAGCCTTCTACAAGCACCAGATCAAACTCGCCCTCCAGCGGCCGCCGGGTCGCTTCCAAGAAGTAGGCGATATCGACGGCACCGGCCACGGCCAGCAACTCGTCCTCGCAGTCCAGCAAGCTAAGCTGGCAGCCATCGCACGAGGCGAACTTGAAAACGCCCAGGCGGGGCTTGCGCTGTACTGTGTCCATGAACGTGCTCCATCACCCGAGGTATTACGCTTCCCGGACATCGAAAAACGCCTTGATCTGGTCTTGGCGGAATACCGGACCATCCATGCACACGAAGTTCGGGCCAAACTGGCAGTGGCCGCAGAAGCCGACGGCGCACTGCATGTTCCGCTCGAGCGACACGTACAGGCGATCTGCGGCCACGCCGCGCTTCTCGAATTCGTTCAGGGTGAAGCGGATCATCATCTCCGGGCCGCAAATCATGCCGACAGTGCGTTGCGGGTCGAACTCGGCGCGCGTGAACAGTGCCGTGACCAGTCCAATCGAGTCGCACCAGGACGGGTCCGCCCTGTCGACGGTGAGTAGCACCTGGAAGTCGCCACGACTTTGCCAGGCTTGCAACTCCTCACGGTAGAGTACGTCGCCGGGCGTGCGCGCCCCGTACAGCAAGGCCACGCCACCGTACTGATCACGGTGGCGCAGAAGGTGGTAAAGCGCCGGCCGCAAGGGGGCGAGCCCGATGCCGCCGCTAACCAGCACGACGTCGCCGCCCAGGGCCTTGTCCATTGGCCAACTGCTGCCGAACGGCCCACGGATCCCGATGGAATCGCCGGGGCGAACCTTGGCAAGGCCTTCGGTCACCGAACCGACCGCACGGATTGTGTGCACAACTGATCCGGTCCTCGCCGGATCCCCGCTCATGGATATCGGCACCTCACCGAGGCCAAAGCCGTACAGCATGTTGAACTGTCCAGGCAGGAACGAGTAAGGAGTTCCCGGTGCGGATGGTGGGTCCAGAGCAAGCGTAAACGTGTCGTGCGTCTCGGCCTGGAAGGCTTGCACCTTGACGACCCTGGGCAGCATCGGGGAATCAAGGTCTCTTGGTTCGTTCGGCGTCAATGCCACGTCTCTATCCTTTTTCCTTGGTCCTGCAGGGAATCCCTGTCTCTCACTTGTAGATGTCAAGAAGTCGCAGCCGCGTGGCCGCCAGGCGGTTCCCGATCACCGTTACGAGCTGTTTGAGCAGGTGATAGCCCAGCTCATGGTCCTGCTCGCATTTCTCTCGCAGCCATTCGGCGTCGAAGGCCAGGCCCTGAACCCGGTCCACGGCTCGGCAGTCAAACTGCCAGCGGTGCGGTGAGACCAGCCATGACCAACCGACGATTTCGCCCGGGCCAACGGTTTGGATGGAAACGACTCCCCGATCAGGGGTATGAAGACCAAGCGCCACCTGGCCCACCTGGATCAGGTGAAAGGTCTTCGCCGTCTCCCCTTCCCGGGCTAACAGCTCGCCAGGTTCGGCCGTGAATGGACGGGCACCCGAGGCCAGAAGTATTCGGTGTCGGTCACTCAAGCCGCTCAAGAAGGCGTGGCTCGCGAATGTTCCCAGCATTCCTTGTTCAGTCATTGAGTATTCCCCTCTCGCTGGCCGTCCGCCGTCCGGATGGCTGTGATCTCTTGGGTCACGTCGATGCCTACGGGGCACCATGTGATGCAGCGCCCGCAGCCGACACACCCGGAGACGCCGAACTGGTCGTACCAGGAGGCGAATTTATGGGTGAGCCATTGGCGATAGCGGCCCCGGATGCTGGGCCGGAAGTCACCGCCATGTACCGAGGCGAATTCGGGATTGAAGCAGCTATCCCAACGGCGCACGCGCTCGGCGTTTTCCAAGCTCAGGTCGGTGACGTCGTCCACACTGGAACAAAAACAGGTCGGACACACCATCGTGCAGTTCGTGCAAGACAGGCAGCGGTCGGCCGCGTCGTCCCAGCGCGGGTGTTCTTGATTGCGGTGCAACAGGTTGCGGACTTCGGTGACATCGAGCGTTCGGCCCATTGACTGGCCTGCCGCTTCCACCCGCCTCCCGGCTTCCTCCACATGTTCTACCGTAGCTGCCTGCGGACTCAATCGATCGACGATGCTTTGCCCGGCAGAGCTTGTAGCGCGGACGACAAAAGCATCGTCCAATTCGGTCAGCACCAGATCGCAAACGGGCAGTGCGGAAGCCCCGGCAGAATTTGCGGGTTGCGTGATGGGCAGCGGAATCCTTGTCGCATCGTCGCCGCTGTTTTGCCTCGTGGAGTCTTCGTGTTTGGAGGCCAGCAAGGGAATGCGCTCGGGCTTCACCGACGGCCCGGTGCCCATCGACGCGCAGAAACAGGTGCCGGCAGGATGCTCACACTCGACCGCAATCAGGAATAAACGCGCGCGCGCCTTGGCATAATACGGATCCGCGAACTGGCGTTCGCTGTTGATGAAAACGCGATCTTGCACGGCAAGGGCGTGCAACTCGCAAGCACGCAGCCCCAGGAAGGCACGCCGCGGCGGCTCCGATTCATTGTCACGGACTTCAAAACCAGTCGTCGTACGCCGCGCCTGCCAGAGCCGCAGCATTGGCGGGAACAGGTATTTCTTCCACGAATGCGGCCCCACGGCATAGCCGAAGTAGGCGTCGTCTTGTCGTTTCTCCAGCCGGTACGATCCGGGAGCCTGCCGGTCCGTCCAACCGACGGGCAGGTCCTTGGTCGATTGGACGGGTCCATAGACGATCGCCTGCTGTTCGATCCGCGGGCCGATAACCTCGAAGCCTTCTTGCAGAAGAAGGCGGATAAGGTCATCAAGCCGCGGTTTGGGCAAGATCCAGTTCTCCGACTCGTGCGAAAGGGTCATGGTTCAAAACAGCCCTTGGACTAGAATCTCGTAACGTAAGATGCGCCGCTTTCCTTGGCAAATCAAGTGCCAGCTCTGGGGCGATGGGCTTCCACGGCTTGGTTGCGGCCCCTTCCCGGCTCGCACGCAGGCTTTCGTGCTTGCGGAAGGGCCCCGGCTGGTACAACGGTGCCTACCCAAGCGGTGCTCCGCCGATGAGGGACAATCAGTGGGCGATTTCGCACGGTCGATATCCCCCGAACGCGCGGCGCAAGGAAAACAGCTTGCGGCGCCGGGCCTCCACGTCGGACTGTGCGGAACCGGTCAACGACAGCAAGGACAGATTTTACTTGCTCTGCCTCGCCGTGGGGAGGGAACAATCCGAAACCAGGAAAATGTGTTGGAAAACAAGCGAAAAACTCGAACCAGCTGATCTCCGCCAGGGTGAAAACCCGGGTTGGCACGCGGATTGCCTTCTTCTGCGCTTTAGGTTCGCCGGTTGTGTTTCACAAGCCACGTAAGCGAGGAGGTGCGTCATGATCGCGACCGCAAAACCACTCCTGACCCTTACCGCGGCCGATCTGATGAGTCGGGACGTGATTACGGTCCCACGATCTATGTCGTTGCGTGCTGCGGCCCATCTTCTCTCAGAGATCCACGTCAGCGGGGCGCCAGTGGTAGATGAGACGGAAAGATGTGTCGGCGTTTTATCGGCGACGGATTTCATGCATCTAGTAGGTTACGGAGAGCGCGGCACTGCCAAGCCGGTCTGCCCAAATCCGGGCTGCTTCCATTCGGCTTGGCAAGTCGTGGACGTGGACGACCTACCCACCGATGAGGTGGGGACCTACATGACAGCTGATCCGGTGACGGTTTCTCCGGGCACTGCCATCACCGAACTGGCCCGCGAGATGATCGACGCCCATATTCACCGCATCATCGTTGTGGACGCGCGCTACCGGCCGATCGGCGTCGTCTCCAGCACGGATATCCTGGCAGCAATGGCCCACGCCGCGCCCATTCGTCCGTAACTGCGGCATTTGTCTGGAGCCACACGTTTGCCACGGGGAGGCTCATGCCGTTTAACGCGCAAGCCCGGTCGAGAAACTGCTGTGGAAGCTGCAATGACCGCTTCGAATTCTGAGACCTTGTGTCGAAAACGAAAAGTCCGAAAAGGGCACAGACGCTGGGAAACGGGACCGAAGTGTGCGGATTCGGCACATTGGGACACCGCCCTGGTGCTGACCGAAAGGTTTTGAGCAGCAACTCGGCTTGCTCTGGAAGTGAATCGGACATGAGGATATTGGAATCGTCTAACTAATCCATACGGTTTGCACAAAGTGCGGCCTGGGATTTGCCGTGGGATTGGGAATGTTCCTTGCCGCCTACTGGAGGTTTGGCCATGAAGACAATGAGGTTGGTCGTGGTGATGTTTGCCCTGGCTGTTGGGATGCCCGCCCTGAGCAGTCGCGGTGAGGAACCGAAACAAGCTCCCAAGAAGCTCAACGACCCGGCAGCCAAGGAACTCAACGATCTAATGAAGCGCAAGCTAGAAAACGCGCAGAAGGTGCTCGAGGGGGTCGCAATGAGCGACTTCGATAAGATCAGCACCCACGCCGACGAGTTGATCTTCATCAGTAAGCAGGCAGAGTGGAAAGTCTTCAAGTCGCCGGAGTACGACTTGTACAGCAATGAGTTCCGCCGTAATGCGGCGAGCCTGGTCCAAAAGGCCAAGGAGAAGAACCTCGACGGCGCCGCGTTGGCATACGTCGACATGACCTTGACCTGTGTCAAGTGTCACAAGCACATGCGCGAAACCCGCAGAACCCGGCTCGACTTACCCAACCCGGCCGTAGTTGCTGGCACTGAAGGGTAAACTGGCACGCACTGTAAAGGCCCTTTTCTTTGGAGTACGCATCACCACAGGTGCTTGCCGCCCTCCCCTAGTAGATACACTTGCGCTCAGGTGTCTGGTGCAGAAGCAGTGGGGCTATGAGACCGCCAGCAGCACGAGTACATCCAGTAACCGAGCAATCGTTATGACGACTTCCATCTCTGCTATCCGCTTGTTAATTGTGGATGACGACGAGCAGCTCCGTCAGACCCTGGAGCGTCGGTTTAAACGCCAGGGGCTAGACGTGACGTCCGCCGCTGGCGGCGAGGAAACGTTGGCGAAGGCTACCCAATGCCGCTGGGACGTGGCCCTTATCGACCTAAACATGCCGGGCATGAACGGCATCGAGTTGATGGACAGGCTCAAGGAACTCCAACCGGAGTTGGAGGCTCTGCTGCTGACCGCCCAGGGGAGCATCGAGACTGCTATCCAGGCCATGAAACGGGGTGCGTACGACTACCTGACGAAGCCGTTCCACCTGCCCGAGCTGGAAGTCCATATCCAGAAGGCCTACGAGAAAGTGCAACTGGCCCGCCGGGAGCGCCAATGGGTCGAACAGGTCGGTTACGAGTCGTGCCGGTACCGCCTGGTCGGCTCCAGCCCGTCCATGCAGCGGGCCATCCAGCTCCTCCAGAAAGTTGCGCCGACCGACGCCACGGTGCTGGTGCGCGGCGCCAGTGGCACGGGCAAGGAGTTAGTCGCCCGCGCGCTGCATTACAACAGCCCGCGCCGGGGCCGGCCGCTGGTTACCGTAAATTGCGCTGCCCTACAGGAAACCTTGTTGGAAAGTGAGCTGTTCGGCCACGAGAAAGGCGCCTTCACCGGGGCAGTGCAGACCAAGGCCGGTCTGGTCGAGGTGGCCGAGGGCGGCACCTTGTTCATCGACGAGATAGCAGAGATGGCTCCTGGACCGCAGGCCAAGCTGCTTCGCGTCTTGGAGGACGGCCATTACCGCCGCGTCGGAAGCACCCAAGAGAACCAGGCTGACGTACGCGTGGTGGCGGCCACCAACCGGCCGCTCGAGGAGGCCATCAAAGCGGGCAAGTTCCGGGAAGACCTGTACTATCGCCTCAATGTAGTCACAATCCAGCTGCCGCTGCTCCGGGAGAGGCGGCAGGACATCCCCGAGTTGGTCGGGCACTTCCTGACGACCAGGCAGATCGGCGCGACTCGATACCGGATTGAATCCAATGCCCTGGAGGCCTTGGTCCGTTATGATTGGCCCGGCAATGTCCGCGAATTAGCCAACGTGCTGGAGCGGGCCCAGATCCTGGCTGAGGATCACGTCATCTCCCTGGACGATCTCCCGGAAAGCCTGGTAGAATCACCCGCTTCCGAATCGACGACTACCGATCCCGACTACCTGCGCGAGATCGAGCGCCGCCACGTTGTCGAAATCCTGCAGAGAGTGAAGGGCAACAAAGTCCACGCTGCCAAGGCCCTCGGGATCAGCCGGCGGGCCTTATATCGCCTGATCGCGAAATACCATCTCGAGAGCACCCGCCTGGAGAGCAAGGAGGCAGGCAAGCGATACATGGGTTAGCAGAGTGGTGATGGTCATTGAAGCGGCAGTCGGGGTTCTCGGCTTCTACTACCACACGGCCGCGAACCTCGGCGGTCCATCACCCAGTCAGTTCGATAACTTCGTTTACGGCGCTCCCGCCATGGCTGCTCTTCTCTTTCCAAATTTGGCGCTGTTGTCGTTCATTGCGCTGGATGCCTTGCAAGAGCACGTTCCCGCCCACGCCCTCCCCCCCATCCCGTATCTGTGAGGAATGAACGCACCGACTAGCGTTGAGCGGAGAACAAAGAGGACTCTGAACAGCCATGGCCGTTACCAGCCGCAAACACGCTATCATCGCGGTTCTTACCGTTGCGGCCATTGGCGTTCATATCCTTTTGCGCTTCGCCTTCGAGGCCACTGGTGAAGTTTGCGGTCAGCCGCTGTTCCAGCTTCCATTGCTGGCCATCCTGGTGGTCGGCGGTGTTCCGCTTGTGCTCGATCTGGTATTCAAACTCATCAAGGGGCAGTTCGGCTCCGATTTGTTGGCAGGCATTTCCATCGTCACTTCGGCTGTACTCGGCGAATATCTAGCCGGCGCGCTGGTGGTGCTCATGCTTTCTGGGGGAGAAGCCCTTGAAGCGTATGCGGTGCGAAGCGCCTCATCAGTCTTGGAGGCACTGGCCCGCCGGATGCCCTCGTTGGCACACCGCAAGCTGGATGGGACGATTGCCGATGTGCCTCTTGACGAGGTAGTTGTCGGCGGGACGCTGGTGGTCTTTCCGCACGAGATTTGCCCGGTGGACGGAACCGTCGTCGAAGGACACGGCGTGATGGACGAGTCCTATCTCACTGGCGAACCATACAAGATGTCCAAGGCACCGGGCTCGGAAGTGCTCTCCGGGTCCATCAACGGTGAAACGGTCCTTACGATTCGAGCCGGCAAACTCGCGTTGGATTCTCGCTACGCAAAAATCATGCAGGTGATGCGTGCCTCGGAGCAGCATCGCCCGCGGCTGCGGCGGCTGGGCGATCAACTGGGTGCGCTTTACACGCCCCTCGCCGTGGCCATCGCTTTGGGTGCCTGGGCCGCCAGCGGCGAGGCCATCCGCTTTCTGGCCGTTTTGGTGGTCGCCACTCCCTGTCCGCTCTTGATCGCCATTCCGGTCGCTGTTATCGGTTCGATTTCCTTGGCAGCCCGAAGGGGCATCATCATCAAAGATCCGGCCGTCCTGGAAAAGATCGACACCTGCCGGACCGCCATCTTCGACAAAACCGGCACGTTAACCTACGGCCAGCCACGGCTGACCGAATTGATCCCAGGGCCAGGCTTCGCCCGGGATGATGTCCTTGCCCTCGTCGCCAGTCTAGAATGCTATTCCAAGCACCCGCTGTCCAGCGCGATTCTCCAGGCGGCGCACCAAGCCGGCGTGCCTCTCCAAGGTGCGACTGCAATTAGCGAACGCCCGGGGGAGGGTCTTCGTGGGACTGTCGCAGGCAGGTCCATTCAAGTCACCAGCCGCAACCAACTGACCACCCAACATCCTGAGTTGGCGACCGACCTACCTGCCGCGGGCAGCGGCTTGGAATGCGTGATCGTGATCGACGGCCGGTATGCAGCGACCTTCCACTTTCGTGACGAACCACGGGCCGAAGGGGCTTCCTTCATCCATCACCTGCGACCCAAACACCGCTTCAATCGGGTCCTGTTGGTCTCCGGCGATCGGGAGTCGGAAGTGCGCTACCTCGCCGACCAAGTAGGTATCGAGGAAGTCTACTTCAGCCAAAGTCCCGAGGACAAACTGGAACTGGTTCGGAAGGAGACCAAGCAGAGGAACACGGTCTTTCTGGGCGACGGCATCAACGATGGGCCCGCCTTGACGGCGGCTACGGTTGGAATCGCTTTTGGCCAGCACAGCGACATCACGGCCGAAGCGGCTGGAGCAGTGATTCTGGAGAGTTCGCTCCAAAGGGTTGATGAGTTCTTCCACCTCAGCCGGCGCATGCGGTCCATTGCGCTGCAGTCCGCGGTCGGGGGGATGGCGCTTAGCCTGATCGGGATGCTCCTGGCCGCTGCTGGCTACCTGCCGCCTGTAGCTGGAGCGATCGCACAGGAGATCATCGACGTGCTCGCGGTACTGAACGCTCTGCGCGTGGCGATTCCACCGAAATCGCTCTCCGACTGCTGATGCGGTGGCTGGTGGAACCTTGACGGGAGCAACGTGGATGTCGCCCTCTGCTCCATGAGTAGGAGATTGGTGATGGAACTCATTGACTTAATTCAGGCTCTTTCAGAAGAATCCGCCTACCCCCATCCGGCCAACGGGATAGAGGTCCGCCACACGCACATTTCGGTGGTCTTCCTGGCCGGTAACTTCGCCTACAAGATCAAGAAGCCAGTGGACCTAGGGTTCCTGGATTTCAGCACGCTCGAGAAGCGCCGTCATTTCTGCACCGAGGAGGTTCGCCTCAATCGGCGACTTGCTCCGAGCGTGTACCTGGGCGTCGTGCCAGTTTCTCGGAATGGAACAAAAGTGGAGATGGATGGTCACGGGGAGGTCGTCGAATGGGCGGTCAAGATGGAGCGCCTGCCCGAGGCGGCCACGCTCCAGAGCCGCCTCCGGCGCGGTGAAGTCGATCCCGAGCTCGTCGAGTCGCTGGGCCGCAAAATCGCCTGCTTCCACGCACACGCGGAGGCTGGCGAGCACATTTCCCTTTTTGGCCGTTTTGATTCGGTCGCCCGTAACGCCCGCGAGAATTTCGACCAGTCTGCTCCCTACGTAGGCACCACTGTCAGCAGGGCCGTGGACGAAAGGCTGCGATCATTAACCGAAGAAGCCCTCGCCTGCCTGCGCCCCTTGATCGAGCGACGAGCCGACCGGGGCGTGCCCCGAGATACTCACGGCGACCTCCACCTCGATCATGTTTACCTCTTCCCGGACCGCAAGCCACCGGACGATCTTGTCATTGTCGACTGCATCGAGTTCAACGAACGATTCCGCTTCGCCGACCCGGTCGCCGACATGGCCTTCCTCGTCATGGACCTGTCGTTCCGCGGCCGGCCTGATCTGGCCCGAGTCTTATCCGAATCCTACTTTCGGGCCTCCGGTGATGAGGAAGGACACACGCTGCTGCCTTTCTACATGGCTTACCGGGCAGCGGTGCGCGCCAAGGTCGAGGGCTTTGAACTTTCCGAGAAGGAGGTTCCCGAAACGGAACGGGTGGCCGCCCTGGCCAGCGCGCGGGCGCACTGGTTCATGGCGCTGGGAGAATTAGAGGAACCAAACCGGAGGCCATGCCTGGTCCTGGTGGGCGGTCTCCCCGGCACGGGCAAGTCTACGCTGGCCCAAGGGCTAACTGAGCGGGCCGGGTTTTGTCTGATCCGCTCGGACGTGGTGCGCAAAGAACTCGCTGGCTTCGCCGATGCCGGTTCCGGCCCGGCTTCAGGTCCCTACGGAGAGGGCATCTACTCTCCTGATTGGAACCAGAGGACCTACTCGGAGTGTTTGCGCCGGGCGGCGAAACTTCTGTTTGATGGAAAGCGGGTTCTGGTGGACGCCAGTTTCCGTGAAGAGAAATGGCGACGGGCCTTTCTCGAAACAGCGCGGGGCTTGCGAGTGCCCGGCGGGTTCCTCCTCTGCAAGGCCGAGCCGGAAATCGTGCGGGCTCGCCTTCAGCGGCGCCGGAATGATGCTTCGGACGCCGATTGGTCCATTTATCGGCGGGCTGCCGAGAACTGGCAGAAGCCGAGCTCGCTTACGGTGCAGAACTCATGGAAGATTCCTACGAACGGGAGGGCGGAGGAGGCCGTTTCCACTGCCCTTGAAGTGCTGCGTACGCTTCACCTTTACAGTTAAGGCGGATGATGCCGGTTCCTCCCAAGCATGCCTACGGGCTGTTGCCACGGGTCTTCTCAGAGTTGCGGCTGAATTCGAGCGTCGGCAATCCTGCAGCTTTTCCCGGGTAGGAAAAGAACATTTGGATTGAGGTCAAGCTCAACGATCTCAGGAATCTCTTCCACCGGTCAGGAAAACGCGCGAGGGCCTGCCGGCGTCTTCATCCTCTTTCTCATGAAATGAAATCATGCCTTGGCCGGCGGCTGGACGGCCTTTTCCGCTACTAGGATCATGTGGGCGATGTCAATCAGCTTGCGGCTCTCCTCGCTGGCCAACTTCTGCAATCGGCGAAAGGCTTCCTGTTCGTCTAGCGAGCCCCGCTTCATGAGGATCCCCTTGGCCCGCTCGATAATCTTGCGGTCTTCAAGCGCCTGGCGTAGGTCGGCAGCCTCGCGGCGAAGCGTCTCGAACTGTTCAAAACGCCGCATGGCCAGGATGATGACCGGCTCCAGGTCGCGCTGTTCGATCGGCTTGACGAGATAGCCCAGGATGTGGTCTGATTCCGCACGCGCGAGGAGTTCCGGTGCGTGGTAAGCCGAAACGAGTATGACAGGGACCGGCCTGTCCCGGTAGATCTGAACCGCGGCATCGATGCCATCCATATCGGGCATCTTGACATCGGTGATTACCAGGTCGGGGCGCTGCGCCCTGCACTGCTCGACCAGCTCACGCCCGTTCTGGGCCACAGCAACCACCTGATGGCCGAGGCGGGGCAAGCTTTTCTTGAAATAATCGCGCATGTCGGGCTCGTCGTCCGCCACAGCGATCCGCAACGAAGGGTTCATCGGCTCTCTCGGGGTAAGATGACCAGGATCTCGGCGCCGGCCCCCGAATTGGGGCTGACGGCGAGGCGACCCCCGTGGGCTTCCACAATACGCTTAGCAATTGCCATGCCGAGGCCGGTTCCTTTGGTCTTGGTCGTGAAGAAGGGATCGAAGATTCGCCGTCTCTGTTCCGCGTTGAGGCCGGGGCCGTTATCCCGCACCGCGACCTGCACGGCAGGCTGCCCGTTGATCTTCGTCGCGGAGCACCGGATTTCAATCCGGACTGGATCGGAGCAGGCGGCCAACGAGTTTTCCAGGATGTTGCGGAAAACCTGTTCAAGGCGGAACTGGTCCACTGCGCAGTCCAGGTCGAGCCCTCCAATGCCTTCCTTGAGCGACGTATCGCGGCCCTGCCGCGAAACTGCCAGGTTCTCCCAGGCCTGCCGCCAGATGCCGGACAAGTCCCAGACTTCGCGCTCGAGCTTGAAAGGGGCTGCGTAGCCGCGCACTTCTTCGTAGAGGTGCTTGAGATGATTTTGCGCTTTCTGGATGCGATCTATGAGTTCCAGCGCCTCGGGCTTGTTTTCTACCTCCCAGGCAAGCATTTCCAAACATGCCTTGCTCCGCGCCAGCGCGTTGCCGCTCTCGTGAGCCAGCCCCGTCATCATCTGCCCAATCGCGGCCAATCGCTCGGACTGCAGGGCCTGCTCCTGGGCCTGTTTCAGCTTGGTGATGTCCTGTCCGACGGCCAGGACAGCCGCTTGCCCCTCGTAATCGTCCAGCCGCCGGGCATTCCATACCATCCAGCGATGCGAGCCGTCCCGGCACAGTACCGGGTTCTCGAACTCTCGGGCGGGCGTGCCGGAGAGCACGCGCCGGATTTCGTCGGCGAGCGCCTGCCGGTAGGCTTCGGGCAGGAACGTCTGCAGGTAATCCTTGCCCTGGACTTCGGCCGCGCCGTAGCCTGTCAGCTCCTCCGCGAAGGGGCTGAAATAGAGCACGGAATGGTCCGGAAGGAGGATGACAATCATGCAAGGGGCAGCTTCCACCAGAGTGCGAAAGACCGCCTCGCTGCGCTCTTTTGCCAGGGTTAGCCGTTTCTGTTCGGCAATGCGCGCCAGCTGGTTACGGATCAGATCCGGGTTGATTGGCTTGGTAATGTAATCCGCGGCCCCCTGGCGGATGGCCGTAATAGCCCCTGCCAGGTCTGCGTACCCGGTCACGATCAGGATGGCCGCGTCGGGAGCGAGTTGCTTAAGCCGCGGCAGAAGTTCCTCCGCGCTGCTGTCGGGAAGCTTGCGGTCCAGCATGATCGCTGAGATAGACGCCCAGTTATCGCGATTAAGGGCTTCTTGGGCGGTGCCCGCAGTTTCCACAAGATAATCGTCCAGACCCAGGATGTCTCGCAGGTTGGCGCACGTGTCTGCATCGTCGTCGATCACGAGCACGTGGAGGGGAACATGAACGGGCATCTGCAATCACCTCGGACCTTCGCCTGAGGTGCCCTGCGAGTTTGGCTCCTCGTGGGTCAACTGGTTCAAAGCCGTCAACAGCTTCGGGATATCAAATGGCTTATAGCAAACCGTGTCGGCGCCTTCTTCCAGAAGTTGCTGCACGCGTTCATCCGTCTCGGCCCGATAACCGGTGATTACAATCGTGCGCGCCTGCGGGTTCGCCTGCCGCACCAAGCGGAACACCGTGGTGCCGTCCCCGGCCGGCAGCTTCATATCGATCAGGACCACCCTGAACGGGGTGTCTTTGAGGTGAGTACGGGCCTCACTTTCGTCATGGGCCAGGCAGACACGGAAGCCTCGATCGCGGAGCAGATCCCAGAGATTCGCGCACAGGTCGTGATCGTCATCGACCAACAGGACCAGGGGCTGGCCGGCTGCCTCCTCCACAAGCCTCAGAAGCTTGGGGAAATCGACTGGCTTGGGGAGAATCTGCCACGCACCGGCCCCGAGCGCCTCCTCCGCAGTCGCTCCGCTGGCGTAGGCCGTGACCACGATCACAACCGTCCCAGCGCGCAACCGCTTGATCTCGCGGTAGAGCGTCAGCCCATCCATACCGGGCATCTTGTAGTCGAGCAAGGCTACATCGTAGGCGTTCCGCCGCGCCAGTTCGAGGGCGGTGGGCCCGTCAGGGGCGGTATCGACCCGGTAACCCAGATCGGTCAGGATGTCGTACAAATTCCGGCACGTGTCCACGTCGTCATCGACCACGAGGATGGAAACCTCTGCCGTGGTCATCGTCTGCTCCTTTACTCCAAGGCCGCTGCCAGCCGAACCGTGAAGGTGGTTCCGCGGCCCACTTCGCTGGCAACATGCAAGCTACCCTTATTCTTATCGAGAATGGCCCGGGCGATGGCAAGTCCGAGTCCCAGGCCGCGGGCCTTGGTTGAGTACAAGGGCTCGGTGATCCGGCTGAGGTTTTCCGGGGAAATGCCAACGCCCGTGTCGGCAATGTCGATCTCGACGCTGTCGCTGACCTGGCGGCCCTGAACGGAAAGGCGCCCGCCCTGCGGCATGGCCTCGCGGCCGTTGCGGACCAGGTTGGCAAAGACAATGCGGATCTGGTCGAGGTCCCCCAACGCCGGGGGGAGGGAATCGGGGCAATCAATCGTCACCTGAACGTTGTCCGGTGGCGGGTTGAGTTCCAGCACCTCTTGCACACAGAGCAGCACGGGAAAAGGGCGCAGGTTGGGCAGCGGCAGCTTGGCGAAGTTCGACAGGGCCGTAATCACGCTATCGGCGACGACCACGTGCCGCTCGATGCGTTGCAGGTGCTCGGCTATCTTCGCGGGGGAAGGATTGCGGGCGTTGAGCAAGTAGTAAATCGACGTCTTGACGACGTTGAGCGGATTGCGCAACTCGTGAGCAATGCCGCCGGCCACCTGGCCAATTGCCGCCAAGCGCTCGCTGCGCTGCTGCCGGGCATTGTGCTCCGTCTGGTATGCGTCTTCGATGATCGCAAGGTCCAGATCCAGGAGCGTGTCCAGTGATCGGCGGACGGCCAACGCTTCTAGCGGGTCGCTCTGCCCGCAATCTTCCAGGAGCCGTTGCAACCCTCCCCGGAGGCGGGAAAGGGCCACGTTAGTGTAAACCTGATCGAGGCCGATCTCGACGTGTCGCCAGCCGACCCGCCAGCGGCGCGCGACGTACTCGCGATCGTACGGACCGACCAGGAGTTCGCGGAGCCAGCCCTCCAGCGTACCCTTGAGGCGTTCAATCTGTGGCGGTCCACCCGTGATTACCTTACGTGCATCGGGGTGGCGATCGATCTCGGCGTAGAAGTCCTCGACGAGAGGCACGAGGTGGGCTTCCAGCAGGGCAGCAACGGACTGGACGCGCCGCGCGTCCGCTTCGGTCCAACCCACGTACTGCTGCAACTCTTGGTAGCGGCGAAACAAGTCGTCGGAGTTCATAACTGCTTCTTTGACTCATCGTGTGCGAATCGGATGACGCACCGTACTGCTCGCCTGGGCGTTTGCGTTGCGTTGCCGAGAACCCTGATTGGGTTCCCGAGCCCAATTTGCTCATCCATAGGCCGCACACTGGGAGAAGGGAAAGAGTCTCCTCTCTCCCATCTTCGATTGGCAACGTTGGGCCGTGTATGGATCATGATTGCCAGCAACCCGTGTGCCAGGTAGGTCACCTTGAGTCCGGGCGTTGAGGAATAGGGCAGATCCGTGTGAAATCAGGCACCTGGCGTCATCGGACTCCTTGGTTGCGCTCCCCTGCCGAGCCGGGGTAGCCTGTGCGAACCCGCACGCCTGTGGTACCGCGGAGCACAGGTACAAGTCACGGGGAGAATGGATAAAAAGAAGCGCAAAAAGGCTTGACAGGACGCTTACTCATGGGCTATGCTCTGAGCCGATCTGCCCAGGGCGGGTGGATCGACACTCCTACAAGATCCCTGCCGCAAGAAGCTTGAGGCAGGGGCCACACCCTCCTTCGCTCGGTGACCGGGCGTTCGGTAGCGGTCCTCGTCGGGCCATGTCTTCGTCAGTGGCACAGTGTGTCACCGGCCAATAGTTAGTTTCGGTTTCGAGTATCGAACGACCTTGCAGGCCTAAACCGTGGCTTGTGCAGCGTGGACTTGCGATCTCCAGGTGCTCCGTCCGCAAGAGCAGTGGGAGTCACGCTACCGAAGCCAAAAGAGATCTGTGAACAGCCAGGAAAGATTGTCGACGCCAACTCGGCACAATACTTGCCGAGCAGGAGTCGATCTCAACCGACTCAAGGAGGGAAAGTCATGTTGGTTCTCACGCGCTGTCTGGGCGAAACGATCGTGATCGATGGTGACATTCACATCACGGTTGTGGCAGTCAAGGGGGATCGGGTCCGCATCGGCGTCACGGCGCCCAAGGATGTGACCGTTGATCGCCAGGAGGTGCACGCACGGCGATCTGAGTTCTCAAGCAATCGGGAACAATCCCTGGTGCAGTCATGAATAGCCTGACCTTTGAGACGCGCGTCTGCTACAGCCATGCTCCGGAAATCCTGCGGCTGGAAGCGCGTGTCCAGTGCCGACTCAGCGGGAGGGTGCGTGACCTCCAAGTTCTGGGCCGAGATAACGGATTGGTGCTGAAAGGGCATTCCCGCACCTACTACGCGAAGCAACTGGCCCAACACGCGGTGATGGAGGCAACGGAGCTGCCGATCCTGGCCAACGAAATCGAAGTCTGTTGAAATGAGCCGTTTTCGCTCGGTAGGTGCGCGGAAACGCATGACCCTGGTCTGGCAGCCAGGGGCCGGGTCCTAGAATTACCATCTCCAGACCAGCGGGACCCACCTTCGTGACCCGGCTAGTGTGAGGCTGCATCTCGCTGACTTCCCACGAATCCCTGTGCCGGCCCTCGCCAGGAAGCCACTTGTTGAACCGCCGCTTCACTTTCCGGCGTATCCAACTCCCAGCGAGCGGATGCCGGCATGGGCTAGTTCTACCATCGGCTATGAGGCCCAGTAGTTAAGGTCGCCGCTACCGCTGCCCCCGGGCTGCACCAACTGCTAGTGAAATGCTGGCAGCGAAAGGACCAAAACAGTTGGGCTTGCTGATCCAAGCCTAGGCACTCGCCGACCAGTCTGATGGTTGGAACCGCGCTGCCATACAGCAGCGGCGCGAAGCCACGCTGCCGTAGGTGGTCGAGGTCGAGTGCGTCGCCAGCTAGCCACTTGCCTTCCACCCTTCCGCCGACTATCCTGCACGCCATCTACCTCTGACCAATTGAAATCGCCACCCAAGGAATCCTCTCATGGCCAGTGATAAGAAAATCCGCGTTGGCATCGTCGGTCTGGGCTTCGGAGCCGAGTTCATTCCGATTTATCAGAAGCACCCTCATGCCGAGATGGCCGCGATTTGCCGGCGCTCCGCCAAGACATTGAACGACTGCGGCGAAAAATGGGGCATCAAATCTCGTTACACAGATTTTCAGAAGCTGCTTCAGGATCCCAACATTGATGCCGTGCACATCAATTCGCCGATCCCGGACCACGCTGCGCAGAGTATTGCAGCGCTCAAGGCTGGCAAGCATGTCGCCTGCACGGTCCCGATGGGAACAACGATCGAGGAATGCCGGCAAATTGTCGAAGCCCAGCGGCAGTCGGGCAAAGTCTACATGATGATGGAGACCGTGGTGTACAGTCGCGAATACCTGTTCGTGAAAGAGCTGTACGACAAGGGAGAGCTGGGGCGCATCCAGTTCCTCCGCGGCTCGCACCAGCAGGACATGGACGGCTGGCCTGATTACTGGCCTGGGTTGCCGCCCATGCACTACGCCACACATTGCGTCAGCCCTTGCCTGGCTCTTCTGGGTAAGCTAGCTGAAAGCGTCGTCTGCCACGGCTCCGGGCGCATTCGCGAAGACCTCATCAAACAATATGGCAGCCCCTTTGCGATCGAGACGGCAACCTTCAAGATCGCAGCCACCGACGTGGTGGCGGAGGTCACGCGCAGCCTTTTCGACACCGCCCGGCAGTACCGGGAGAGTTTTGACGCCTACGGCAGCAAAAAGAGCTTCGAGTGGCAGCAGGTCGAGAATGAAGAGCCCGTGATACATACCAAGGGGCTGCCCGAGCCCGAGATTCCTGAGCGAGTCAAGGTGCCGGATTACGCGCGCTTGCTGCCGGAATCCATTCGTCCCTTCACCGGCACGATCCAGGATGCCGAGCACCTATCATTCCTTCAGGGCGCAGGGCATGGAGGATCGCACCCGCACCTCGTTCACGCCTGGCTCAGCGCCATCCGCGGCGAGCGGCCTGCTCTGCCGGATGCGCCGACGTCGGCGAATTGGACAATGGTCGGCATCTGCGCGCATGAATCAGCCATGAAGGGCGGCGAGCGCGTGACGATCCCGAGGTTTTGATGGGCCCAGTTTCTACTTGTGCTCGGCCATGTCATGCATGAGGGATTGCAGGGCCGGATACGTGGCCAGGTATTTGGCGTAGTAGTAATCGTAGCGCCTGGTGTTTTCGGGCCGGGGTTCGATGATGCCGGAGATCTGGACCATCTGGCGGGCGGCCTCTTCCAGGTCGGCGTAATGTCCGCAGTGCGCCGCTGCAACCAGAGCGGATCCTAGCGCACACGCTTCATTCTCGCGCGGCAAATGAATCGGCTGTCCGAGCACATCCGCATGAATTTGCAGCCAGAGCCGGCTCTTGGCTCCCCCGCCACCCGCGAACAGCCGTTTCACCATCAGACCATGCCGGGCAACATCCTCCAGGATGTGGCGGGTGCCGAACGCGGTGGCCTCGTAAATGCTGCGATAGACATGGCCCGGCCCGTGGGACAAGGTCAGGCCCCAAAACATCCCACGCGCCTTGGGGTCTTTGAGAGGACACCGGTTTCCTTGCCAGTAATCGAGACAGATGAGCCCCTCGCAACCCGGGGGCACCGCGGCAGCCTTCTCATCGAGAAGCTCATAGACATTTCGGCCTGAGCGTTCGGCCTCTGCGGCCTCGTTCCCTGCGAAATGCTGGCGATACCAATTAACGATGGAGCCGGTCGCCGTCTGGCCGCCTTCCAGCGTGAACAGCCCTTCAACGACGGCGTCGGGATAGCAACCAAGCATACCGCTGCCGAACAGTTCTTTCGGGGACATCGCCAGGTGGCAGGTGCTCGAACCCATAATCATCGCCAGATCGCCGGCTTCCACCGCCCCCATGCCGAGCATGCCCAGATATGCGTCAATGCCGCCTTGTGCAACAGGGATGCCCGCCTTCAGCCCCAGCTCACCTGCAGCGCACGCCGAGAGCCGCAAGTCACCTTTACCTAGCGGAACCACTTGCGAGGGCCATTTCTCCGGCAGATCTTCGAGCCCGGCCCACTTGAGGAGAGGCTGGCTCCAACCCCCATCCGGCCGAGCGTAATCCCATTTCACGGTAACGTTGTTTAGAGAAAGGTTCCACTCTCCGGTCAGCCGGAACATGAACCAATCGGTGCATTCCACCAGCCGCTGGGCTTTTCTGAAGACCGCCGGCTCATGCCGTTTCAGCCATAGTGCTTTGGGCAACATCCACTCCGGAGAAACCACGCCAGAGACATAGCGCAAGATGGGATCCGCGCTGGCACTAATCTCGGCCGCCTCGCGAAACGAGCGCTGATCCATCCAGAGCAGAGCTGAACGCACTGGTGTGCCATCGATTTGGCAAGGCAGCACCGTGCAGGCGGTGCAATCCAGACCGATGCCGGCAATCTGCTCAGGACGAGCGTTTGCTCGTGCTAGAGCCTCTGGAACGGCACTGCATGCCGCTTGCCACCATTGCAAGGCATCCTGTTCCGCCCAACTCGGTTGAGGATGAACTGTGTCGAGAGAGCCTGAAGCAAATGCGCGACAGCTTCCACGAGGGTCGAACAATGCGGCCCGGACGCTTTGAGTACCGACGTCAAGGCCGAGAAACAAGGTTTGTGCAGGCTTCATGATTCCGGTCTGCCGTCACAATGCAAAAGAGAGTGCATACCGAATGCCGCCAATGTCCCACTGGGGCACGGCCGCAAGCGATTCACACCCTCAATCTAAAGTGCGCTATATTAAAGTTGGACAGCAGGAATAAGGGTTCCGGGTGAGGCCAATCAATTGAATGGACCTCCGAGCCATTTCCAGGAAAGGCTGCTGCAGATTCCCTCTCCTTGGTGACAAATCCCTTTCCTTATTTTTCTGAGCGCTGCCCCGATGGAGCGGGCGGCGTGGGAGCAGCACTGGTCAGCTGTTGCGGCGCTGTCGGGGAAATCGCCTCAACCGTCTTCAGCTCCATCGTGTCTTCCGGCTCCGGAACCTTTGGTGCGTCCCGGTCGATGATTACGGCTTCGCCGCCCTTGATCGTGCATAGCGCTTTGAACATATCATCGGTGATGGTCTCCGGTATGAATCGCACCGTGCCATCCGCCATGATTGCCATCGTTCCACTCTTGCCGTTATAGGTCGTCGAAACAAAAGGCCGGATACTGTGGCTCTCGGTCACGCCCTGGAGAGTGCTGCCGCCGCCCGCGAGCCAGGGCCGCTTGAACGTGGCTGGGACCTGGATAAGGGCGATGGTATTAGAAAGGCCATCCGAAATTTCAGAGGAACGCGTGGCACGATCATACCCGAATACCCCCAGCTTCTTTGTGGTCGCAGAATCGGCAGGGTCATAATAACCGGCGTCCAGTCCGACCCCCGTGATCCCAACAAAATGCGTTGCAGCAACTTCCTCGTTCGTGCTCATGCCAGGGTAACGAACCCACCAGGTACTCCGAGGATATTGCACATCGAGGAACTGTGGGATAAGAATCCCCGCTTGCGTGAGGTTTTCGGGGTCGCGCCATGACTTTTGCCGATCGATGCGTCCATAGAGCGCAGATTTATCAGGGCCCAGGTACGGCAACAACTCGACCATCCAGCTGACCCGCTGGTCGGGTGGGTAGGGGCGCCCAGCCCGGCTGTTTGCCAGCGTCCGTTCCTGGGTGCCGCGCGGGAATTGGCCTGCATGAGAATCCAAATAGGCACGTAGTGCCCGGGCGAGTTCGAACACCCGCGGCTTGCCGCCCGCCATGTCGAGACTACCCTTGTGCTGCAGCACTAGCTGCCGCAGCCGGGCCATCATCCAGTTGTAATTTGCTTTATGGTCTATCAAGTCCACCTGAAGCACAACAACGGTCTTGTCCTGCACGGTCGCCCGCACGGAAGAGTTGCTGGTCTCTTCCTTATTAGGCACTGGCAGGTTGCCCAGCATCCCGGGTCGAAAAGGAGTGCCTCCGCCGGGAGCCGCCCCACTAGGAGCACCCTCATCAACAACTCTTCCCCCCAAACTTAGTCCCCCGCGTCGGGTCGGGACAGGAGCACCGCCCGCCGGTCCCTGACCTGGAGGAGCGTTGCCGGGCTGATCAGGCGTCGTCGTTTTGAGTTCGGAGTTGGGCACGACAACTTTCACCTTGAACTCTTCGCCAAGCCGGGTAGCTAGGGTGCTTCCCACTTCTTTGCGGAAGGCCTCCGCCCGTTGATTGGCGATTTCTTCTTCGGGGTATTCAGACGCAACAAGAACTGAGAGCCGATCCTTTATGTTCAGAGAGATTCCAAGGATGTTCCCGTCCTTGACCAAGTTCTGCCGCAAATCGAGCGTATTCAAGCCCAGTGGCGGCACATGCCCGGCTTCCGCCGCCTGGGTGTCAATCGCCATGCTGAACGTTGGCTGCTTGGCATCGACCCGATCCATCATTTTCTTGAGAGAGGCAGAGACGGTCAGGTACTGGGCAGAAGGCAGGGCCGCCACGACGGCCGGCGGCGCATTTGTTTCGGCGGGAGCGCCTTGGCCTTGCCCCCCATTGAACATGCGGCGCTTCGGATTTAGGGCGTTCGCGGTCGTGTCAGTTTCCGGCTTGATTGGGGATGCTGCCGGGGCAGGCTGCCCCAGGGATTTACGCGGATATTGCCCCTTCACTTTCAAGAATTCTTCCAACTGATTCACATTCGCAACGACCAATGTCTTTGGATCAAGGACGCGGAGGGCGAGAGGTCTGGTCGCGGGTGGAATCTCGGTTGGGTTGACCTGTACGGCCCGAGCAAATGCCTGGCGACCCAACTCGTCCAACCAGGGATTGGCATCGAGAAGGAAGTACTCTTGATCGCCAATTTTCTTGGGGGCGAGAGCCAGATGGAACGCCGCCTTCAAATCAGAGGGCACCACAGCCTTCGTGAGATGGATGACATTGAAGGACCAGTTGTTGGTGAAATTCCATGCCTGGAGAACTAGATCAACGTCTTCCGGTGAAAAACCTAATTTTTTCTGCAATGACTGGGGATGGAATGCACCAGGCGTGTTGAATATTGTCCGCCCGAGTGCGCTGCTCAGCAGGTCTGGCATGCGCAGAACACTAAGACCTTCCGCATCGGGTGGCAGTAGATTGGTGGCAGCTTCGAGCGAGACGGATGAACTGACCGTGACAGGCCTGGATTCTGCGACCTCCGATGCCGCAGGAGGCGGACTGCTCGACGGCCCCGAACTCGCTCTTGACGGCGGCGAGCTATCGCCGCCCCAAATGAAGTAACCCACAACACACAACAGAATGACGGCGCCCACTCCCAGACCTATCCCCAGGATCAGTTTCGTCGAATTGCCGGCGCCCTTTCCTGCTTTCGCGCCGTCTTCATCGTCATCGGAGCCGCCGCGCGGTCCCGCCTTGGCTTTTCCCGGACGCTTCTTGGATGGTTGCTCCGCTTCTTCCTCGTCGCGACGGGGACGTTTCGATGGCTTGGGAGACTCCACTTCTTCATCGACTTCTGCTGTTTCGCCCGGGTCTTCAACCACGAAGCGGTATTTGCACTTGGGGCAGTCGATTTTTCGACCGATCAAGTTTCCGTCCCGAACGGGTACCCACGCGTCACAGCTAGGGCACTGTTGCTTGAAGCTCGCGGTCGTTGCCATGATTTCGTTCTCCGCCTTCCATCGATGAATTTAGCGCTTAAAAAGAGGAGCCCCGGCAAGAATGAACTCCCCATCATCATAAACGTAGGTGGCAGGACAATGCAAAGGGTAATTGGGGAAGTTTGTGGGCAATCTCCACTCCAGCACGAAAGTTCTGCCGGGCGACGATGCCGAACGACCGTTAAACCCGGCATGCTGCAATTGACCGAAATTTTCGGCACAGCTATATTCGCGCGATCAAGAGCGCAATCGTCTTATCCGCGGCGCTGAAGGAATTATGTAATGAGTTTCTATCCGCACCGCACGAAAGCCTCGGCACCGGGAGCCGTGCCGAGTGTCGAATGGGAAGAATCGCAGTGTCCTCTTTGCAGCGGCCGCGATTGGTCTCCGCTCGTCGAAGCGCCGGACACTACCGTGGGGGGCGCGGGCCTTTGGTTCGTGGTCGTCCAATGTCAGGAATGCGGCCTCTGCTTCACCAACCCGCGCCCCAATCTTCATTCGTTTGCCCAGTTCTATCCTGCGAGCTATCGCCCGCATCAGCCGCACGAGGTTCGCACCCCGCGGGGGCGCTCCATCCGCCAGCGCAAATGGTCGCGTGATGTGCAGCGCGTTCTCTCATGGCGAGCTGAGGGTAGACTTCTTGACTTCGGATGCGGTGGCGGGTCATTCCTCGCACGCTTGCATCGCATGGATTGGCAGGTGACTGGGATCGATGTTTCGACGGCAGCCGTGCAGCGGGTGCGCGACGAATTGGGCCTGCAGGCATTCGTGGGCACTCTGCCTCATCCCGAATTGCGCCCGGAGAGCTTCGATGTCGTCACCATGTGGCATTCCCTTGAGCACGTGCATGCCCCCCTGGAGGTCCTTCAAGAGGCACACCGACTCTTGGTCCCGGGAGGGCGCTTAGTCGTAGCAGTACCGAACATCGACAGTCTGCCTTTCCGTTGGTTCGGCCCTGCGTGGTACGGGCTGGACCTGCCTCGCCACCTTACGCATTTCGCCCCCTGGACATTGCACTTGATGCTGGAGAGAGCAGGGTTTCGTGTCGGCCCTGTCCACATGGTGCGCCACAGCGCATGGCTCCGCTCGTCGGCCAAGCTGGCTGGCCTGCGGCAGCCTCCGACCCATTGGCAGCGTCTGCTCAAAGGCAAACCATTCTCACGGCTGGCTTCCTGGTACTGCTCCCTCACGCGACAACTGGACTGCATGATGGTCGTGGCCCAGCGTTAACCAAGTGAAGCACTGATTTACACAAATATAAATACTTGTTAACACAATGGTGGGTTCGGCAACGCTGGTGTTCTAAGATCCACGCATTCCAAGAGCGGGCACGCACTTCTCTATCTTTCACTCCGCCAATAGCTTAGGGAAAGCGCTGCGCGTGCCTACGCTGAGGCTCCGACCTCCTCCCTGCGCTGTGGCATACCGTGTGCTTCTACGATTTGGCAGCTACGACCCGGCGGGAAGGGGGCGACGCACTAGGCTTATCCGGGCCTGGGGCCAGGTTTTTCCGTCGCAGGGGGGCGGAATCGGCCGAGTGCCAGCCTCCTTTTCACCGGGCCGTAGCCTTCAGGATTCCTCTCCAGGGCTACCTTTAGGGCTATTGTCCACGCCGCCCGGCTGCCTCCCAATCGAGTAATAAACAAAGCCGAGATCTGCCAGGTTTTTTGGATCGTAGAGATTGCGGCCGTCAAAAATAGCGGCTTGGCGCATGAGCCGTCGCATCACTTCAAAATCGGGATTTCGAAATTCCTGCCACTCGGTGACAATCGCCAGTCCGTCAGCGCCTTCTAATGCTCCGTATGGGCGATCGCAATAGACGAGCTTATCGCCATACTCCGCGCGGACGTTCGCAGTAGCTTCCGGATCGTGAACTCGCAGAGCCGCTCCTTCCGCGAGGAGTGCATCGATAAGCACGATGGCTGGAGCTTCGCGGATATCGTCCGTGCGCGGCTTGAATGCCATTCCCCAGATGGCAAAGGTCTTGTTTTTCAGATCCCTCGCAAAATGCTTGCGGATCATGTTGAAGAGGACGCGCTTCTGATTCTCGTTTACCCGGTCGACAGCCTCCATGAGATGCAGCGGAGCTTTGACCGTCCGAGCGGCGGCGATGATGGCGCGCACGTCCTTCGGGAAACAACTGCCGCCGAAGCCCGCGCCGGGAAAGAGGAAATCAAAGCCAATTCGCCTGTCGTGCCCCATTCCCTTGCGAACGTCATTGATGTCCGCGCCGAGGGATTCGCAGAGGTTGGCCATCTCGTTGATGAAGCTGACCTTGGTGGCGAGCATGGCGTTGGAAGCATATTTAGTCATCTCGGCACTTTCCGGCGACATGACCAAAAAAGGTCTCTCGGTGCGCAAGAAAGGCAAGTACAATTCGCGCAGCCTCTCTGCAACTTTGGGATTCCGAACGCCTACGACCACGCGGTCGGGTTTCATGAAATCATCCAGGGCGGAGCCTTCCTTGAGAAACTCCGGATTGCTGGCGACTTCAACGGGGTGGCGGGCACGCGCAGCCAAGCGCCCCGCCAGGGCATGGTTTGTACCGACGGGAACGGTGCTCTTGAGCACGACGATTTTAGGCTCATCCAGTACCTGGGCCAGCGCATCACCCAGGGACCATATGTTGGCTAGGTTCGCACTACCGTCCTGGCTTTGCGGCGTCCCTACTGCGATAAAGATCAGCTGTGCCTCCCGCGTTGCATCCGCCAGATCGGTCGTGAAGCGCAGCCGTTCTTCGCGCCGGTTGCGATGCACCAGTTCGAGAAGGCCCGGTTCGTAAATGGGGATTCGCCCCGAGTCGAGCTGCTCGATCTTGGAAGCGGAATTATCCATCCCGACCACGATATTGCCGCTTTCAGCAAGGCAAGTTGCCGTGACCAGGCCGACGTATCCAGTGCCGATAACCGCAATCCTCACGTTTGTCTTCTCCAGTAATCCAGGATGTCGGTGAGAGTGTGCTGAAGCGTGAAACGAGGGTGCCAGCCGGTTTCGCGTCGCAGTTTGGAGGCATCCGCCCGGACCACGTTGGTCTCCGCGGAGCGCAATAAGCCGGCGCGTTGGCGAATTTCGATCTTCAGCGGCGAAAGAGCGAGGAGAGTGTCCAGCAATTCTTGCATGGAATGCGCTTCCCCGGTCCCAGCATTGTAAACTTCTCCCGTTCGCCCGCGCTCCATGAGGAGCAAGTAGGCTCGTACCATGTCGCGCACGTCGGTGAGGTCGCGCTTGGGGTTCAGGTCGCCCGTCTCCAGGTAGGGTGTTTCCGCGGAGTTCGGTCGACCTTCTTGCAGCTTTTCGATGGCAGCTATTTGTTTGGCGAAATGGGCCACCGCAAACTCGGGCGATTGCCCTGGGCCGATGTGATTGAAAGGTCGAACGCGCACGATGTCGAGACCCGGGGTACGGGTGTACTGGTAGCTGGCCAGATCGGCAGCCGCCTTGCTGCTCGCGTAGGGGCTGGCTGGGCGCAGCGGAGTGCGTTCGTCCTGCGGCTGGTCCGGCGCTTCGGCGTCGCCGTAAACCAAACCGCTGCCCACGTACAGGATCCGGGGACGGCCGCCCCACCGGTCGATTGCATCGTAGAGTGCGCGAGTGGCCGTGAGATTTCCCTGCCAGGCAACGTCCGGCTCTCTGAATGATTTGCCCACGTTAGCGTAGCCGGCCAGGTGAAAGACTTGCTCAGGTTGGGCTTGCCTCACGAGTGCTTCCGTCGCCACGGGATCGGAAAGATCACAGGTTTGCAGCATCACGCGTTCGCCAAGATGACGCCATCCCTCCGGCCAGTGCGCGCGCCGGCTGGTGCCATGCAGGACGACGCCGGGGACGGCCAGCAAGGCATCGGCCAGGTGGCTGCCGACAAAACCGGTTACGCCTGTTACGAGAATGCGCATGGTCATCGCGATGGCACGTCACGCATGGGAAGCGGCTTCGAATCGTCGGACGTCGGCATCGACCATCATCCGAACCAGTTCCGCAAAACCGACCTGGGGACGCCAACCAAAAGCCTGGCGTGCCTTGCCCGCGTCTCCGACCAGCAGGTCCACCTCTGCAGGCCGCTTCAGCTCCTCGTCCACCACCACGTACTCGTGCCAATCGAGGCCGGCGTGGTCGAAAGCAATTTCCACCAATTCGCGAACCGAATGGCTCTCGCCTGTGGCGATGACGAAATCGTCGGCCTGATCCTGCTGCAGGATCAGCCACATCGCCTTGACGTAGTCACCCGCAAATCCCCAGTCCCGCTTTGCCTCTAGGTTCCCCAGACGGAGTTCCTTCTGCAATCCCAACTTGATTCGAGCGACCGCGTCGGTTACTTTGCGGGTCACGAACTCGCGGCCGCGGCGCGGAGATTCATGATTGAACAGGACGCCGCTGCAGCAGAACATGTCGTAGCTTTCACGATAGTTTACGGTAATCCAGTGACCGTAAGCCTTGGCCACGCCGTAAGGACTGCGCGGGTAGAACGGCGTGGTTTCACGCTGCGGCGTTTCGCGGACGCGGCCGTACATTTCGCTGCTGCTGGCCTGGTAGAAGCGGATCTGCCGCGGGTCTAGCAGGCGAATTGCTTCCAGCATGCGTGTCACACCGATCCCGGTGAATTCCCCAGTTAAAACCGGCTGCTGCCAGCTTGTCGGGACGAAGCTCATTGCCGCCAGGTTATATACCTCGTTCGGCTCCACTTTCCGCAGCACGTTGATGAGGGACAATTGATCGAGAAGATCGGCCTGGTGCAATTGAACCTGTGCTGTCAGGTGGTTGATGCGCTCGAAATTCTCGGTGCTGGAGCGGCGGACGATGCCATGCACCTCATAGCCTTTTTCGAGTAGCCACTCAGCCAGGTAACTACCATCCTGGCCGGTGATGCCGGTAATCAAGGCCTTCTTCATGTCACCCATCCGCGAGGCAGGCTGCCCCTGGCGCGTTAAGTTATGATTGGGAGCGGTTCAGCTCGGGTACCATACTGTTTCTTGTAGTATTCAAGGTACTCTCCGCTGCGCACCTTGGCGACCCAATCCGCGTGATCCTGGTACCAGCGAATAGTCTCGCGCAGCCCGTCGTCGAACGAGATCGATGTGCGCCAGCCCAGCTCTTGCTGAAGTTTGCGGCAATCCAGGGAGTACCGGCGATCATGTCCAGGTCGGTCCCTAACGTAGCGAATGAGCGAAAGTGACTTGCTGAGCGTTTCCAGCAATCGATGCGTTAACGCCAGGTTCGTGCACTCGCTGCCGCCGCCGACATTGTAAACCTCACCAACCTTTCCGTCTCGCCAGACGCGAACCAGCGCCGAGCAATGATCGCGCACATGGATCCAATCGCGCACCTGGAGGCCGTCTCCATAAATGGGCACAGGCTCATCCCGGAGCAAGTTGGTGATGAACAGAGGAATGAGTTTTTCCGGGAATTGGTAAGGCCCGTAGTTGTTGGAGCAGCGCGTGATTACGGCAGGCAGGCCGAACGTGCGAACGTAGCTTTGCACCAGTAAATCCGCGGCCGCTTTGCTTGCGGCATAAGGGCTATTCGGGCTCAAGGGCGACGCTTCGGTGAATGAGCCGGTCTCGCCCAGGCTTCCGTAGACCTCATCCGTAGAAACCTGCAAGTAGCGCGGCACGTCAAAGTTGCGGGCCGCGTCGAGCAACACCTGTGTCCCCAAAACGTTCGTACGGACGAATGGCGACGCGTCGTCGATGCTCCGGTCGACGTGGCTTTCGGCGGCGAAGTTGAAGATGGCACTGACGCCCGCTCTCACAATTCGGCGAACCGTCTCCCGGTCCGCGATGTCACCTTGGAAAAAGCTATAGCGGGGGCTGCGGTCGATGTCGGTAAGGTTAGCAGGGTTTCCCGCGTAAGTAAGGAGATCGAGATTAACTACTCGGAGGTCGGGATGAACATCGAGCAAGGAGCGGATGAAGTTGCTGCCAATAAAACCGCAGCCGCCTGTTACCAAGACTGGATCCATGGATTCCCTCTGATCAGGTTCCACACTATGTTATGGCAGGCGCTGTCAATGATCCATGAGCTGAGGCACAGCTTCCAGGCAGACCCGAGACGGGAGAGCAAGTGTCCGAGACCACCATCTCCGCACGCCGATTAACGCGGCAGGGCCGCCCTCCAATAAGAAAAGCAGCCGGCTGCACACCCTTTCGGCTTGACACTACCCTTTACCACCTTTACACTTGAAGCGTTTCCTGCTGGTCGATCGGATCCGACCGCGAGCTTCAGATAGGAGAACCAACACATGACTAAGAAAGAAATCGTCAAGCAAATATCGGAACGGATCGGCCTGACTCAGCTTAAGACGAAAGATATTGTACAGCAAACGTTTGATGCAATTGTAGATACTCTGATCGAGGTGGGACGGATCGAACTCCGCAATTTCGGAGTCTTTGAAGTCAAGATGCGCAAAGCTCGCAAAGCGCGCAACCCTCGAACCGGCGAACGTGTCGACGTCGAGCCTAAAAAAGTCGTAACCTTTAAGCCTGGCAAGGAGATGGAAGAAAGGGTCCGCAAATTCGCGAACATTCCCGGACCCGAAGAGAAAGAGAAAACCACCGTGCTCGCAGGCGACGAAACGGACGGACATTCCGAAGCGATGGCCGCCGCCAAGAACTTCAACCGTCCACGTAAGGGGCCTTAACGGAGGAACCCACTCGTGCGTGAGGAAACGGGGAGCCGAAATCTTCCCGGCTCTCTCGTCCCAGAGCCCCTGATTAGCCGCAAGTGCTCTTCAGCACACATTTCACCGGTACGGTACCGGACTTGGTCCAACCGGCATATTCGGCAAAGTTTGTCTTAAGTTTTTTCCTGGAATATCCGATACAAACCTTAAGATTCATCGCACCGGTCTGTGCGGTGGTCGCAAGAAGGCTTCAAATCATATTGGCTGGGCCGTGAAGCGGCCGTTTTGTGGCGAGTGGCGCAAATCGGGGAGGATTCGGCCTCTCGATCGCTGTCTTGCCATGGAAGGGCGCGCCGCCGGTGCAGGCAGCACTGGCAGTCCTCAGGTGTTTCCGTGCGGGGAGGACCTGAGCCGCGGTTCCACGGGCGGGGAGGCTTGCCATGCGGCGCTTGCTCTTGCTGGCGGCAATGGGCACTCTGGTATTGGGTAGCACGGGCTGCTTGATTAATGCGTATTCAAGCGACCCCAATCGCCGAATGAACGAACTCTTGAACAACTCTGAGGACCTTCGCCAAGTCGAATACGAGTGGGAACGCTTCTGGTTCATGGATGAGCCTTCTCACTTGACGCCGGAACGGGTGCATGGCGGCATCCAGTAGTCCATAGATGGCGAAACCTCTTCCCCGTCCAAAACCCCTGCCGTGGACGAAGGAACAATAACGGGGTTTATGGCTAACGGATCTGTGCGCGCGCTCCCTCCCCGCTTCGCCGCAAGTATAAGCCGTGGCCCATTCCGCGATTCACAAGTCTTCGCTGTGGTGCGTCCTCTTCCCTCCCGCAGCGCCATCCTCCAGGCTGTCTTCAGATGATCGCGCGGTCGGCGGAGAGCAGTGCTTCCCGACCAAATTGCCCTTTCGCCGTTGCCGAGCGCTGCGATCCTGCCACGTTAAAGCTTGCTATTCACATTCAACTTTGCACCTTTTGTGGTTCGCCGGGCAAATGCGGTAAAATACCAGGCGCATTCTGGAACCATGGCGGGGATGTCGCGCTCAGCTCTCCCTGACATGGCGGCGACTTGGCGCACTGCAGGAGAATGGTTGATGCCCGTCGGGGAACGGATCGGACCCTACGTCGGGTTACTCACCGCAGCAGGCACGGCGCTTGGCCCCGTCCTGACTGCAGTCACGATCATGTGGGTTCTGATCACGAAGAAGAACTCGACATCGGCCGTCGCCTGGTGCCTTCTGATCATCTTCCTACCACTGCTGGGACCGTTGTTCTTTTTGCTGTTCGGCTATCAGCATGTCAACCGCCCGCTGAAGCGCAAGCGGCAGCATATGAGGCGCTTCCAGCGCAGACAAGCCGTCTCGCGCGTTGCATCCGCACCGGGTGCCACAAAGCCTTTCGAGTTCGCTCAGGAGGCAGCTGACACGGTCCCGGAACCCGCAGCCTTAAGTACCCTGCGCCTGCACGACTTGGGCAAACTCGCGCAGCGATTCGGCGCGTTTCCCCTGACCTCAGGGAATCGCATCGCTCTTTACCACGAAGGACAACCTGCTTTCGCTGCGATTCTGGAAGCAATCCGGTCTGCCCGCAGCCACATCCATGTCGAGACCTTCATCCTGCAACCTGATGAAACGGGTCGGCTCTTGCTCACGGCGCTGGCCGAGAAGGCACGTCAAGGAGTGGAGGTCCGCTTGCTCTACGACGCCATGGGCTCGCGGCACCTTTCCCGCCGCCTATTGCGACCTCTTCTGGAGGCAGGAGGGAAGTGCAGCGTCTTTCTGCCGCTCAATCCGTTCCGCCGCAGAATCCAGATCAACATGCGCAATCACCGCAAAATCGTGGTAGTGGATGGCCGCACGGCATTTACGGGAGGTCTCAACGTCGGCGATGAGTACCTGAGCAAGAATGAATCCTTTGGCTTCTGGCGCGACACGCACTTGCGGCTAGAAGGACCGGCTGCCGCAGGCTTGCAGCGCGTCTTCATTGAGGACTGGGACTTTGCTTCCGGAGAGAACCTCCAGGATCTCAGTTACTTTCCGCCGCCGGATGCCGACGGCTCGTCGCTGGTTCAAGTCATCGATTCCGGTCCCGACCGCGAATTGAAGGGCATCCGCGAGATCTATTTTGCCGCCATCTTGCGGGCGCGCAAGAGTCTTTGGATCGCCTCGCCCTATTTCGTGCCCGATGCCGGTCTGCTGGATGCCCTGTGCCTGGCCGGCTATCTAGGCGTGGATGTGCGTTTGCTGGGCCTTTACCAGCCCGACAAATGGATCCCCTATTTCGCCGCCAGGTACTACTGGAGCGACGTGCTCAGCGCTGGCGTGAAAGTATACCAGTACACCAAGGGCATGATGCACTCGAAGGTAGTGCTGGTGGACGGCGAATGGGCATCGGTGGGGACTGCGAATCTGGATAACCGCAGCCTGTATCTCAATTTTGAAGTGAATTGCCTGATTTATTCTGCCGATGTGGTGGCCGAGTTGGAAAAAAGCTTTCTCCACGATTTGACGACGGCTATCCGCCTCGAACGTCATGCCTATGCCGGCCGACCCTTTGCGGGAAGGCTGATGGATAACGCTTGCCGCCTTCTATCACCTATCCTGTAATCGACCCGCGACGAACCGGGAAGGCCGGCCACGGCTTAACTGAGTCAGCAGAGCCTGAGGTCCTGGCATTCTTCCCGCGCTGGGCTCGTAATTTCGACCTCGGGCGGTTTCCCCAGCCGAAGCCGGAACTACGTACTCATTCATTCGGACGTGACGGAGCACTATGCCATGACTCGGTTTCTGCCCGAGCGTTTCGCTTCGTAGAGTTTGTCGTCGGCCAGGCGAATCAGATCGGAGGGCGTCATGGCTTCGTCGCCGATCGTGGTGGATACGCCGAGGCTGATCGTGATCTGGAAGGATTTGTTCTCGAACTCGAACATGTGGTTTTCAATGATGGAGCGAATGCGTTCGCTGACTTTGATCCCCTCGCTGAGCGTGCTTTCCGGCAGGACGACAACGAACTCTTCCCCGCCGTAACGCGCAAATAATTCCTCTTTGCGGATCACCGATTTGACCCGGGCGGAGATCTCGCGGAGGGCAAAATCGCCACCCAAATGCCCATGTTCCTCGTTAATGCAGCGGAAGAGGTCAATGTCGAAGAGGATCAAGGTCAAGGGCCGCTGGTACCGGGCCGACCGAGAGAGTTCGCGGTCGAGGAACTCCGTCAGGTAACGTTTGTTATAGGTCTCCGTGAGAGCGTCAATGATCGTCAGACGGTAGATTTCCTCGTGATACTCCGCCTCGACGTTGCCGCCCGCAAGGAAACGGTAAATGCAGTTTCCCGCCCGTAGGTAGTCGCCATCTTTCAACTTGCTCATCGATGCCTGCATGTCGTTGACGAAGGTGCCATTGGTGCTCTGCAGATCGACGGCGTAGTATCCGTCGGTCCCCGGCTGAATGCGGGCATGACGACGCGAAACGGAATGGTCGTTAATGCGGATCTCACAATCGCAGCCTCGGCCAATGACCAGGGCAGTATTGCTAAGAGCGTAGCGCGTACCCATGCCGGGTCCCGTGGGATAAATGTGCACAAGGCATGCGTCCCGGTTCGTTGTCGAAATCGGCCGTTCCGGCGCTGTGACCCAGGTTTCCGTCGCTTTTTCCATCATATTTCCAGGCGAGGGTGGGGACTCAAACCGTTGCCAGAATATTTCCGCCGCACTTGCAAGGTGCGCGGAGAACTGGTCGTCAATGGTCTGTCTGGAGTCTAAGTCACGAAACCCCAGGATGGCAAATTGCAAGGGCAGAGCGTGCAAAGATTCCTTAAGGAGTCTCATGTACAAATGTTGCGATTCGAGTGCGGTTTGCTCGAAGGTGGTGGGGCGGGACTGCCCGACGGTATGTACATAAGCGGGGCCGAGTGGCGCGTTCGCGCCACCCATGAATTGTCGGGCCTTCAAGGATGCCGGGCGTTGGCCTCGATGCCGGTGATCTGACCCTCCGGCTCATGGAGGTCTACCAGAATGGCAGCCGGAGTTTCATCGATGCCAACATTGCCTGCGGTGTCCCGGACCTTGGCACGAAGATAGACGCGATAGGGCAGACTCTGGGGAAGTTGCCAGGTATACCGGCCACTATTCGTCAATTCGTTGGCGATCGTTTGCCACGGGCCGTCCGGCCCCTCAGCCCACTCCAGAGTTACCGGGTTGGCGGCAAGGTTTCGGTCGCTAGCGCTCCAGCCAATGATCAGAACATCGCGCCGATGTGGATCGGCCTGCGGGTACAAGAGCTTGGTGAGGGGCGCGGTAGTATCCACCTCGACACGCATCTGCGGCGGTTCCCCCGACCTGGGAGGTCGGCGCCCGAGACCAGCGCGGCTGCCGACAACAAGGCGGAGCCCATAAACACCCTCGCCCGGAAGATTCACAGTCATAGTCATGGGCGGCGTGAGGTGTGGATCCTCGGCAAAGCGCTGCCAAGTTTGACCGTCATCCTGGGTCAGGTAAAGCTCGACACTGCCCACTCCGGATGGTCCCACCTTATCCACCCTATAGTGCAGGGTGACTTGAGTGCTGTTGGTGATCTGCAGAGGAGGCAGCGGACCGCCCCCACCCCAAGGTTGCGTGGACATCGATGTCGGGGCCGGCACGTAAGAGATGGGTGTCGTGTAGCGATTGTTGAAATCTGCTACCGGGTTGTAAGCTTGCTGATAGGTTGAATTTGAAGCCGGAACCCAGGCTTGCTCCGCGGGTGCGCGCACTTCGTTGAAGTTAGAAGCCATCTGAGCAGGCGGCATGCGCTCCGTGTTCGTAGCGCCCGATGGCAGCAGCGGCGCTTGCGGCATCGGAGGCGGGCTGTAGGCAACCGAAGTACTGGGAAGGGTCGGAGCTGGAGGCACCGGAGCCGGGGACGGAGAAGGCGGGGGGGCTTGCAGAATAGGCGACGGATTGACGCCCAAATTGCCTGACTGATTGCTTGGTGCGTTGACGGCCACTACTCGTTCCGGAGGAGGGCTGGGAGCAGCGGGATTCGCCGGGATTTCCTTTTGATCACTGCCAATATTGCCCGCTTGATCCATGACTTGCATGCGGACTACAACCGGACCGGAGCTGGCAAAGCGGAACTGAGCTTGCCCGCTCATCGTTGCGGCAGCAGGCGCCCTGTACCACATCCAGGTAGGTGCATCCGGCGTTCGATATTCCAGCTTGAGCGTGCTCAGATCAGGATGATCCTCCTGGATTTCCCACTTCACCTGGAGTTCTTCGCCGTGCCTCTCGGCGGAGACAATGCGCAGGTTTGGCTTGAGGGTGTCGACGAGGATCTTTTGACGCGGAACAGTATTGTAGAGATCCGCTGGTTTGCGTTGTCCCTTCTCATCGACGACGACGAGGTTGAACCAGTAGAGACCATCCGTGGGAGCGTAGAAAACGAAAGCGTCCTTGTCGGGAGCTGACACCGCCGCCTGCTGCCAGGTCTTTCCTTTGTCCGTGGAAGAGAAAAGAATCAGTTCCTTGATCTTGGCGCGCTCTGCTACAGCGGTCTGGATCGGGATTTTGAAATTGCGGCTGTTCATCGGCACCACGTCGTCCGCTGGGGCTTGCCCGGGAGTGAGCAGCAGCAAGGCCAACGCCAGAGTTCCCGTGGCCATGATCAACTTCCTCCATCTTGACAGTCGGCACCACAAAACTAGCGCCAATGAAGGGACTACCGGCGCGGACCGTATAAGATTTATCGACGGTATGGAGGAATGACTTAAAAAAATCGAGAGTCGCGGCGAAAAGGCTAAAGCTATTGGTCGTTGAACGATCGGGCATCGTGGGTCAAAAGAGCAAATGCAAATTGTGCCGCCGGTGGGATAGACTATTCGAACTCTGCTAGATTCCGTAGTGGCTAACAATTCGGCAAGAGACCGGGTTTAATGAAGATAGATAAGACGTGCGTCGTTCATTCACACCACCAGAATGACGCCCCCTGCATTATCCCAAGTTCACGAGAATCTCCATGGAAATAGACAGGCGGCGAAATCTTCTGAAGCAAGTCCAAGCGGGAGAGCTGAGCGTCGATGACGCCCTTCGGGCAATGGGCGAAGCTGACGTGGCGGATTTGGGTTATGCGCACGTTGATTTGCACCGCCGCGAACGCTGCGGTTTCCCCGAAGTGATCTTCTGCGAAGGAAAGACCTGCGAGTGGGTGGAAGGCGTGGTCCGCAAGCTCTGCGAGGCAGGCCAAGATTGTCTGGCGACCAGAGTGAGCGCAGAGCAAGCGGAGCATTTGGCCCGCCAGTTCCCAGGCGGTCAGCAAGATCGCCTGGGGCGCACGTTTTGGTTGCCGACAGCGCCGGCCAAATCGATTACCGGCCAGGTCATCGTTCTTACGGCAGGCACCGCTGATCTTCCGGTTGCCCAGGAGGCCGTCGTCACGGCGCGAGCGCTTGGCTGCGCCGTCACCTTGTTGGCCGACGTGGGCGTTGCCGGCATCCATCGTTTGTTACGCCATCAGGCGAAGCTTAGCGAGGCCGACGTCATCGTTGTTGTGGCCGGCATGGATGGCGCCTTGCCGAGCGTGGTCGGCGGGCTTGTGGACTGTCCCGTTATAGCTGTGCCGACAAGCATTGGCTACGGAGCCGCGTTTCATGGTTTGGCGCCATTGCTGACGATGCTCAATAGCTGTTCCGCGGGTGTCGTCGTGGTCAACATCGACAGCGGCTTCAAAGGCGGCTATGTGGCGGCGACGATCGCCCGCCGGTGTTGCAAACGCACTGTAAGCCAAAGCGAGTAGAGTAACTCCGGCAACTGTTCCAGCCTTCGCAGATTTTAAAGGGTTGGCGGAGTGAATTGCTGAGGAAGGGAAAACAAAAGCGGCGAAAAAGCGCCGCATTCCAAAAGCGACTTCTTTGGACTGCGGCGCTTTTCCGCCGCTTTTGTTTCCTCTATTTTGCAAGGCCCTTAGTTCGTGTTTCGCAGATTTTTAAGTGTCGGCGGAGTAAATTGGTGTCGGCTTCTTTGCCGGTTTTGGGCAGACTTAGGTCGCTCAAAACACAAAATCGCCCGGGCAAGGAAGCCGACTCATGG
>Ga0316363_10000643_pt1 | contig 41497 bp, 36 predicted proteins | sample Sb_taG_3_FD_200459 | JGI IMG/M metagenome (GOLD analysis project Ga0316363, IMG submission 200459) | Peat soil microbial communities from Weissenstadt, Germany - Sb_50d_a_PC metaG (v2) (version 2) | ecosystem: Environmental > Terrestrial > Soil > Wetlands > Peat | place: Germany: Weissenstadt...
AAATCGAAAAACTCATTGCCATCCACGTCTTCGACCACAATCCCGCGCCCGCGCTTGGCCACCATCGGATACGAGCGCGTGTAGGAAGGTGAAATGTATTTCTCATCGCCCGCGAGAACGCGCTTGGCATTGGGGCCAGGAATCGCAGTCTTGAGCTTGGGGCCGATGGTCAATGTTTTGCTGGTCATGGAATCCTCCAGATAATTCTCAGTTCCCGGTTTTCAGTTCTCAGTGGCTTTTAAGCGGGCTTCGAGCAGCATCCACGGAGATATGCTGCTTTGGCTAAGAGCTAAAAGCTAAGAGCGAACAGCGAAATAGCAATTAGCTATGCAACGAGGGGAAAAGAGTAATTAGTCGCTGCCAAAGAGATTGGCGCGCACGTGCGAAGGCAGAACGGAAAGGTACCGGCGGGGACAAGCGCGTCCCTCGATCCAGCACGTCTGGAGAGGCGAAATGTAGCCGTTCGAGCGCATAGCAGCTGTAAACATTATATCCCTGGTCTAATCGCGGCGTAACCCCCAAAAAGACGTGCCTAAGAGACGCGTCCAAGAAGCCGCCGCGACGCCCCGAACCACGTGGGGACGCCGCCCTCGGCCGTCCAGCCGAGCAAGGCTCGGCCCGCTGCTAGTTCGAGATCGCTGCCGCCTTCGCCTCTTTTTCGAAGACCAAGCCATCGCTAAGCAGGAAATTCACTAGCGAACAAACGACGATGGCGAAGAGATTCGACGCCACATAGTTGAACTTCACTTCGCCAACCAGCAGGCGCATCAGCACGAGGTTCCCGACAACGGAAACCGCTCCGTTGCTGGCGTTGAACTTGGCCAGCCTGACCAACGACTGAACCGGCCGCCTCGCCGGCCGGTCCGCCCAGGTGAAGCGCACGTGCCATAAGAAGTTGTGGATCACCGCCATCTCGACCGCCAGGCCTGTGGCCAGCAGATAATCCAGTTTCAGCCAGGAACGAAAAACCGCCAGCGCCGCCAGCTGCACAACGATGCCGACACCACCAACGGCGTTGAACTCAATCCAACGGAGAAAAATCCGATTCCGATCCATCCGAGAACTGAGGACCGAGAACTGAGAACTGCTCTTATTCATCCGATTCTCTCTTCCCGGTAAAGGCGGACCGTGTTCTTCAGGCTGACGACAACCAGCATCAGCAGCATCCCGGCCAAGCCAATCGCGCCGCCAATATCAAACAGCCGGTAGCGCCCGTGAATCACCCACGCCCACCGGAACAGCGCCAGGTTGCCGGCCACCAGCAGAACCCGCAACTCGGTCGGGCCGAAGTGCCACAACGAAAGGTGAAATTCGCCAAGCGCATATGTCGCCAGGTACGACTGGATGGAAAGCAACAGAAATGCAATCAGCAGCCCAATCGCAATCACCGGATGCATATAGCCAGACAGCGCCAGCCCGCCCATCATGGCGGTTGCGCCGATGGAATCGATGATGTGGTCCACGTAAAAGCCGTAACGCGGACACTGCTGCTGCCGCACGCGCGCCAAGGTTCCGTCGAGGCTGTCGCCGAACCAGTTCAGCGCGAGACAGACAACTGCCGCAAGCAGCATGCGTCGATCATGGGCGGCGAGGGCGTAGCAAACGCCAGTCGCAATCTGAGCGGCAAAGCCGAGGAGAGTGAGATGGTCAGAATTAACCCGGCCGGGCATACGCTCTGCCATCCAGACGAGAGCGCGTTTTTCTGCCGCCGCCAGAAAGCTCCCGTGAACCCGTGTAGCCTGCCGGAAGTCGGCGCAACGGGCCTCCGCCAAAGTCTTCGGGTTAATCTGCTCTGCAAAATCAGCAAATGAGGTGGCCATAGTGACTCCGTCTCCGCGAGCACTATGCGGCTTAGACGGCGGGATGACAATGCAGAGAAGGTAAAACGGAGATCAACCGAAATCTTCTTTGCTACCAGCAAGATGCACTGGGAAATCAACTCGCAGACAAGGAGCGCCTTGTCTACCCTTTTAGGGAAAGCCGATTGCCATCCCCGATTCCAGCCCGTCGATAACTCTCCCACCTACCGCCAGATGCGTTAATCTGCGAAGGATGCGTCTGTTGCGCTTCTTTCGGCCATCACACCAGCACACGGCGTTGTCGGCAACGCTGCTGCTGATGACCACCATCACGCTCTCGCGCGTGATTGGATACATCCGCGAGGCCTACATCGCCTACGCCTTCGGCGCCGGACAGCAAACCGACGCCTACGTCGCCGCCTTCACCCTGCCCGACTGGCTCAACTACATCGTTGCCGGCGGCACCGCCTCGATCACATTCATCTCCATCTATACCCGTTTTCTGGCGCAAAAGCGCGAGCAGGACGCGCAGAAAACCTTCTCGATCATCATTACCGTGATGACCACCGTGCTGGTCGCCGGCACAATCCTGGCTGAGATCTTCACGCCGCAGTTCGCCGGTTGGATGTTCCATGGCTTCACGCCCGAGCAAATGCAGCTCTGTGTTCATCTGACTCGCATCCTCCTGCCCGCGCAAATCTTCTTTTATGTTGGAGGAGTGGTTTCGGCGGTGTTGCTCTCGCACCGTCTGTTCTTGCTGCCGGCATTCGGTCCGCTGATCTACAACGTGTTCATCATCGCCGGTGGAGTTATTGCCGGACGCCAGATGGGAATCGCCTCCCTTGCCTTCGGCGCCCTCGCCGGCAGCATTGCCGGACCATTTCTGATCAACGCGCTCGGAGCGGCCAAGATCGGCACCGGATACCGGCCCTCGTTCGAGCTGAAGAATCCGGCATTTCGCGAGTGGGTGCGCCTCTCCATCCCGCTGATGCTGGGCGTCTCGCTGGTCACCGCCGACGACTGGATCCTCCGTTACTTCGCCTCGAGTGGAATCGGCGACATTGCCCGGCTGAACTATGCCAAGCGTCTCTTCGCCGTTCCCATCGCAATTCTCGGACAAGCCACCGGCCAAGCCTCGCTCCCCTTTTTCTCGCGCCTGTTCGGAGAAAAAAGGTTCAAGGAGTTCGCCGCCACCGTGAATGTTTCGGTCTATCGCATCACGGCTGCTTCGCTGCTGATGACCGGCTGGATGATGGCCATTGCCGTCCCGCTCATCGATCTCGTCTATCGCCGCGGCCACTTCACTCTCGCGGATTCCGAATCCACCGCCCTTTACTTTTTCTGGTTTTCGCTCTCACTGGCTTTGTGGTCCAGTCAGGCGCTTTATGCCCGCGCGTTTTACGCCTCCGGCAATACCCTGACTCCGATGATCGCCACCAGCCTCATCACTCTCGCTTCGTTGCCCATGTATGCGCTGTTTTTTCGGACGCTGTCGGTCACCGGACTGGCCATCGCGTCCGACCTGGGCATCACCGCCAACGCCCTCGCCATCGCCCTGCTCTTGCATATTCGCGGCATGGTGCCGCTGGCCGGCTTGAACTGGAGAGAATTAGGCAAGGCTGCGCTGGTGGGCGCCGTTTCCGGCGGATTGAGTTATGAAGTCATGCGTACCATATCGCTCGATGGCAGCCGCCGCGCCGATCTTCTCGCCCTCGCGCTCGGCAGCTTAACCTGGGCTGCAGCCGTCGCCGCAGGCCTCTGGTTGTTGCGTTCGGAACTACCGGCAGATCTTCGCAGGAAAAGATCCGCTACTCTCCCGAGCCTCGCCGAAGGCCAAGCCGCGGAAACGATGGCGACCGGTAAGGAACCGTGAGAGCGCTATTCGCTGTTCGTCGTTCGCTGTTCGCGATTGGCTATTCGTCGTTCGCGCTCGCTGCCGCTGCCCAAAAAGAAAACGGGCCCGCGTAGGCCCGTTTCACGATCCTGCTTTGCGCCGCTACCCACTGAGCAAATAGCGAACGACGAATAGCGGTTTTTACGCGAACGACGAACAGCGGTTCTACGCTCTTGCCGCAATCGCAGGTTCCGGCGTCGCAGTCGAAGGACTCTTCGTCACTTCTTCCGCCTTCGATCCCGCTTTGCGGATGTCGATGCCGCCCTTGAAGAAGGCGCCGTCTTCAATCGAGATGCGCGCCGCCACCACGTCGCCGGTGAGCGAACCGTCACTGCGGATATCCACCCGGTCGCTCGCGGTCAGATTGCCCCGCACCTTGCCGAGCACCACGATTTCCCGCGCGCTGATGTTGGCCGCGACCACTCCATTGCGGCCGATGGTGACGCGATTGCCGGAAAGATTGATCGATCCCTCCACCCGGCCGTCAATATATAAAGACTCGGAGCCGGTCACTTCCCCTTTGATCACCAGCGACTTGCCAATCGTGGCTTGGTCCGATGTGGTGGTTGCAACCGGCCGCGGCACAGCGGCGGTCTCGCTCGTGCTCATCAGCGGTGGCGTCGTCGCCGTGGACGTGCTCGGACGCTCCGGCTCAGCCGGCCGGCCAGGTGTCGCAGGTTGATTCGTGGGCTTCCACATTTTTGTCGAAATCCTTTCCTTAATTATTAAGAAACTCTGAATCAGCGCCGCATTTCTGGGGCCAAAGCGAATTGTACTCCTGAGCAAACGCCAACCCTGTGGAAATCAAGCTTTTCTTATTGATTTTCATAGTTCCCCTCGTGGTTCCCCCAGCGACCGCACCATCACCCGTGCTCCGAATTGTGTAAGCCCTTCCCGGCCTGCGGTAATTCCGCGATAGTATGGAGCCGTGGGGCACGACCAGACGTGTGCCATCCCTGACGAGGAATCCATGATTTCAACCGCGACGAATTCAACCGCGACCGCCTCCCTCCGGCCCCAGCCCGGAGAATACGATCCCTACTATGACCGTTACATCTCCCTGGTCCCGGGCAACGACGTTTTTGCCGCGCTCACCGCGCTCGAGGTCCAGCGCCGCCAGATGCTTCTGCTGCTCTCCGGACGCACCGAGGCCGACGGCGATCTCCGCTATGCGCCCGAGAAGTGGAGCCTGAAGGAAGTGCTTGGCCACATTAACGATACCGAGCGCATCATGAGCTACCGCGCCCTGCGCATTTCGCGCAGCGACGCAACTCCGATCGAAGGCTTCGAGCAGGACGACTACGTCCGCAATGGTCCGTTCGGTCGCGTTCCGCTGGCCGACTTGATCGAGGACTACATCGCCGTGCGCCGCGCCACCGTCTCCCTGTTCCGTAATCTCGACGAGGCCGCATGGACCCGCCGCGGCATCGCCAACAAGAATGAAATCAGCGTGCGCGCTCTCGCCTACATCATTGCCGGACACGAACTGCATCACCGGCGGATCATCGAGGAGAAGTATTTGAAATAGGTCTCAGGTGTCAGGTGTCAGGAAACGCCTGGGAGCGAACACCCTGACACCTCAGACCTAAGACCTGAGACCTGATGTCACGCAACCTGCTTGTCGGCCGCCTGACCATGCATCGCGACGGCTTCGGCTTCGTGATACCCGAGGCCACTTCGCTCGATCCGAGTCTGAAGGCCCAACTAGCCGGCGATGTCTTCATTCCGCCGCACGCCACCGCATCCTCCATGCACGGCGACCGCGTCCTGGTCGAAGTCTCCGCCGTTCGCACCGATGGCCGCGCCGAAGGCCGCATCATCCGCTCCCTGTCGCGTGCGCATCCGACCGTGGTCGGCATCTTCCACTACGGACACCGCCACAACTATGTCAAGCCCATCGACGAAAAAGTAACGCAGGAAATCGTCATCCCGCCGGGGATGGAGTATCCGGAAACCTCTGTGTCCTCGGAGCCTGCCCTGAGCGAAGCCGGAGGGCCCCCCGTGGTTGATTCGAGCGTCGCCCCTTCCAGGCAATCACAGGGAACACAGAGTCCACAGAGGAAGAAATCCCGCGATCGTGTCATCGGCGGCGAGGCTGCACGCCACACCGACTGGCAGGACCTCGATGGAGTAGTCGTCGACGTCGAAATTACCGACTGGCCGAGTGCTACTCAGAATCCGCGCGGCCGCGTCATCGAGATCCTCGGCGAAGAAGAAGATTTCGGAGTCGACGTCGAGATCATGATCCGCAAGTTTCACCTGCCCCACCGCTTCCCGCCCGAGGTGATCGAAGAAGCGCAAAGCATCGAATCCGACATTCCCGCCGACGCGTTGCGTCATCGCCGCGACTACCGCCAACTTCCCATCGTCACCATCGATGGCGAAACCGCGCGCGATTTCGACGACGCCGTCCACGTCCGCCAACTCGAAAACGGCAACTACGAGCTGCAAGTCCACATCGCCGACGTCGCCCAATACGTAACGCCCAATTCCCCACTCGATCAGGAAGCCCGTCTGCGCGGCACCAGCGTCTATTTTCCCGACCGCGCCGTCCCCATGCTGCCGCTCGAGCTCTCAACCGACATCTGCAGCCTGCGCCCGCAAGTTGACCGCTTAGTGCTCTCCTGCACCATGGAGATTGACCACCACGGCGAAATCGCCGCCTATGAAATCAACCAAGGCGTGATCCGTTCCGCCGACCGCATGACCTACACTGCCGTGAATGCCGTCATCGAAGTAGACGCCGCCGCGCGCCGCGAATACGCCGTCCAGGTCGAGCACTTCGAACGCATGCGCGATCTGGCGATGATTCTGAACCGCAAGCGCAAACGCCGAGGATCGATCGATTTCGATCTCCCCGAGCCAGTCATAGAGTTTGACGAATTCGGCATGATGAAGAGCATCACGAGATCGGAGCGCAATATTGCCCACCGGCTCATCGAAGAATTCATGCTCTCGGCAAACGAGTGCGTCGCCCACTATCTCGAAAATAGACGCATTGCCTCGCTCTACCGCATCCACGAAAAGCCCGACGCCAAACGCGTCTACGACTTCGAAGTCATCGCCGCCACTTTCGGATATTCGCTCGGCGTGGGCGCGTTGCCCATTCAGCGCGTGCAACTCAAAGCCGACCGCCGCGACGCCCGCGGCACCGGCAAGCGCGTTCGCGAAATCGAAGTGCCCAAAGAAGTCCACATCACCCCGCGCATGTATCAGAAACTCACGGAGAAGATCGCGGGCAAGCCGGAAGAGAGGATCCTGAGTTTCCTGATGCTGCGCTCGCTCAAACAGGCCCGCTATTCCGAAGAAAATCGAGGACACTTCGCCTTGGCCGCCACCACCTACACCCATTTCACCTCGCCCATCCGCCGCTATCCCGACCTGATCGTGCACCGCATCCTGAAAGAAGTGCTGCGCGACTCGCCCGAAAGGATGGATGGAGAAGTGCCGGTAGGAACGTCTTCTCCACAAAGCTTCGTCTCAGGGCATCGCTTTAGCGATGCCGCAAATTCTTCGAAATCAGCCGCCCCTTTAGGGGCTGGACATCGAAATTCCACTTCTTTAGCCCCTGACGCCCCGCCGCCATCGCCCTGGTCCAAGCGCCGCGACCGCGACGCGCATCAGCACGCGCTCGAACCTCTCGGCGGTCCGATCACGCTCGAAGAACTCCACAGCATTGCCGAAGAATCCAGCCAGTCCGAACGCCGTGCCGACGACGCCGAGCGCGGCCTGATGGAATGGAAGAAAATGAAATTCATGGAGCGCCGCATCGGAGACGACTTCGACGGCTTAATCATCAGCGTGACCAAGTTCGGCTTCTTCGTGGAACTAACCGACCTCTTCGTCGAGGGCTTGGTGCCCCTCAACACGCTCGCCGACGACCGTTACACCTATCACGAAGACACGCGCCAGATCATCGGCCAGCGCTCCCGCAAGACCTACAGCCTGGGCAATCGCGTGCGGGTTTTGGTGGATCGCATTGATCCGGTAGAGAAGAAGATCCAGTTCGCGATACTCGAAGAGCAGCCAAAGCCGTCAGGGAAAAGCCGGCGTAAGTGATCGCTGCCGCGCTGGCTGGATTCTAGATAGAATTGATAGGGGAGCGGACAACCATGCCAACACCGACCGAACCTAAGCCCGAGCAAGATCCAGCCCAGGCCGCAGAGCACGTCGCAAGTGCCCACCAGATTCTGAAGGAACTGCAGCAGAAGGTCGGAAACCATCCCGAACTCGGCGAGGCCATAACGAAACTGGAGATGGCGCTCAACATCCTGGCGATAAAGACCGGCGGCCTGCTGTAGGAGTGAGCACGTACTGCGACCTCCGACCTGCTAAAATTCCCCGTCACCACTCTTGGCGCCTGCCTAGGAAGTCAGTTCCATGTCCACCAGTTTGAAGCCCAGCAATCCCACTCCAACTCCACGCACGCGTGTAGTGCGCGAACCGCAGCGGGCGGTGTACGACCGCGACGCCGTCAACCAAATCCTCGACGAAGCTTTCGTCTGCCACGTCGGCTTCGTCGCAGACGGACAGCCCTTCGTGATCCCCACTTCCTACGGACGCGACGGAGACATACTTTACATCCACGGCTCGGTCGCCAGTCGCATGCTGCGCAGCCTCGACCAAGGCATCCCCGTCTGCATCACGGTCACGCTGCTCGATGGATTGGTGCTCGCCCGCTCGGTTTTCAATCACTCGATGAACTACCGCTCGGTAGTAATTCTCGGCACGGCAACGCTGGTCGACGACCCGGCAGAAAAACTCGCCGCCCTGCGCGCGCTGAGTGAGCACATCCTGCCTAATCGCTGGGACGACTCGCGCCAGCCCAACGAAAAAGAACTGAAGGCAACGTCAGTCCTGCGCCTTCCGATCAGTGAATTTTCCGCCAAAGTCCGCGTCGGCCCGCCGGTCGACGACGATGAGGATTACTCGTTCCCGACTTGGGCAGGAGTGATCCCGCTGGAGATGACGGTCGGTGCCGCGATCCGCGACGAGCGCTGCGAGCAAGAACTGCCCGAGTACCTGAAGAATTATTCCCGCAAGAAAAATTCGTAGCCCGGAAACACCCGCGTAGGGACAGCCGCCCCCGGCTGTCCAGCCGGACGAAGTCCGGCAGACCCCGCTGAAAAATTGCGATTCATTAAGGTATTGAGAAAGGACCTACAGGCCGCGGAAAAAACTCCGGACTCGTATCAGGGCATCGCTTTAGCGATGCCATAAGACCTTCAAAATCGGATGCCCCTTTAGGGGCTGCTCATCGTGATGGACTTCTTCAGCAGATTCTTTAGTCGTGCCGTAAACCTAAAGACAAACCAAGAACTATTTCTTCGCTATGTATTCACGAAGAATCCCGTTGCACTCCCGCCAGGCTGCCTTTTCGCTGTGCGGGCTGTGCCACCCATCCTCGATAAAACGCATCTCGGCGCCGGGTAGCGACTCCTGCACCTGTTTCATCTCTTCCGGCTCCGTTCGCGGATCGTGTCTCCCGTGCACAAATGTCACCGGCACTTTCAGCTGGCTCAGCCGCCCGTCATATAGATCCTCGCCCAGATCGTCGCCCGGTCGCTCACTCTGGGCCGCCAGTCTCAACCAGACACGGCAATTCCGCTGTACCACCTTCCTCCATTGTTTCGCGCCATGATCCGCCGCCAGCAAGCTTTGTACCTTTTCACTTACGTCCTCCGGATGGGTAGCAAATCGCTGGAAGAAACTGTGCGAGTTCGGCTTGTTCCGATAGAAATGAAATGCTTCCAGAATCAGGCGTGAGCACCGCTGCGGCGCCGCCAGCCCGATCATCGCTGCAATAACCGCTCCATCGCTGTGTCCCCAAAGAACCGCGCGCTCGATCCCCAGCGCATCCAACACAAGAAGGGTTTCCTCCGCTGCCCGGCGATGAAAGTCCGTCGGCATCTGCTTCGGCAATCGCGCGGAGCGGCCGTAGCCGGACCGATCCGGAATTATGAAGCGCACCTGGCCGCCCAATGCCTCGATCTGACGGTCGATGGGATACACCCCATAACCCCATCCCCCATGTAAGAACACCACCGGCCAGCCGCTACCCACATCCCTGTAGTGAATCTGAACCGGCCGAACCCCAGACGCATGCGGCGAGCTTTTCAATTCCACAAACGGCATGTGATCTCAGATTGTTCCGCTGGTGAACTGCGTGAGTCCAGAAAAGTTCGGCCGCGCTTTTCCAGCAACGACGTCCGGCAGATGCCCACAGTCGCCGCTCACCCCGGCAGCAGCAGCAACTTCCCCGTTGTCTTTCGCCCCTCAAGGTCGCGGTGCGCCTGCTGGACTTCGGCCAGCGGATACACGTGCTCGATCCGCAACTTGAGTTTGCCGTCGCGAATCATGCTGAAGACCGCCCCGGCACGCTGTTGCAACTCCTGCGCAGTAGCAATGTAGTTCCCCAGCGAAGGCCGCGTCAGAAAGATCGATCCCTTCTGCGTAAGCACCAGCGGATCGATCGGCGCGACCACCCCGCTTGAACTTCCAAACAGCACCATCATGCCGCGCGGACGCAGCAGGTTCAGACCCTTGTCGAACGTCGTCTTGCCCACCGAGTCATACACCACATCCACGCCTTTGCCGCCGGTCAGCCGTTTCGTCTCCGCCTCAAAATCAGCCTGCGTATAAAGAATGACTTCGTCGGCTCCCGCCGCTCGCGCCAGCTTGGCTTTTTCCTCGGTCGAAACCGTCGCAATCGCACGCGCCCCAATGTTGTGCGCCATCTGGACCAGCAGCAACCCCACTCCGCCAGCCGCCGCATGAATCAGCGCCGTCTCGCCTTTCTTCAACGGATAAGTATCATGAGCCAGGTAGTGCGCCGTCATCCCCTGCAACATGGCGGCCGCAGCCTCGCGCTCGCCCACTCCCGCCGGAACCTTCACCAGACGGTCGACCGGCACCGCGGCATATTCGGCATAGCTCCCAAGCACTGAGGTGTAAGCCACACGATCGCCGACAGCCACCTCGCGCACATCGGAGCCGACCGCCGAAACCACGCCCGCCGCTTCCTGTCCCAGCACAAACGGCAGCGGCGCCTTGTAACGGCCTTCGCGGTTGTAGACATCAATATAGTTGACACCCGCCGCTTGAATCTTCACCACGGCTTCGTTCGGTTTCGGCTGCGGAACCGGCAAGTCCACCAGTTCCAGGACTTCCGGCCCGCCTGTTTGCTTTATCTGTATTGCTTTCATAATTGCTTTCGATGAATCCAGAACGGCGAAAGACTCGTTGCCGCCAACCTATTTCCTCTCCCCGCGCCACTGCCCCGTTTGCTATCCCCCGCCAAGCTGCGGTAACATGCCCACCCGGTTCCCAAAGTCACGGGGGGTAATGGGTCTTCTGTAGCGTTGACCCAACGAATTTTGCGATAGTACCATCTGAGTACCGAGGGACGCACGGTTTGCATGCGGCAGCGGTTGCGGTAAGTTTTTGAAAATATGCGGTTTTCTTTTCACTCGTATCTGGCGATCATTCTCTCCGCCCCATTGGCGGCGACTCTCGCCTGCCAGAGTGCCCAGAAACCGTCTTCCTTCTTGCCTCCCGCGCAGGCTCAGGCTCCAGCCCTGATCGCGGCCAGCAGCCCGCCTGATCCGCACCAGCGGAAGCCTGCCGCCGCTGAGCCCCAATCGAAGCCGCAGGTGCCGCAGGCGCTCGAGGTCGATCCCGTAGGCGACCTGATCGCTCAGGTCGAAAAAGAATACCAGTCAGGGCAGGACAACTATCGCGCCGGGCACCTCGAAGCCGCGAAACAGAATTTTGACTCCGCGTTCAACCAACTACTCGGCAGCGGATTCGATCTCCGCTCCGACGACCGCCTCGAGCGCGAACTCGACCGCATTCTCGACGGCATCAACGGCCTAGAACTCGCCGCCTTGCAGCAGGGCGACGGCTTCGCCGAGCAGAAGTCGGAACCAGCCCCGATCGACGAGGCCAACGAGCTAACACCCGCGGTGGACGAAAACGTCAAGGCAAAAGCCGAAGCTGAGATCAAATCCACCCGTTCCGATCTGCCCCTGATGATGACTGACCAGGTCGCCGGCTACATCAATTACTTCTCCAACCGGGGACGCGGCACCGTCGAGCGTGCGCTGGCTCGCTCCGGCCGCTACGAAGACATGATCCGCCGCACCCTGCGCGAAGAAGGCGTGCCGCAGGACCTGATCTATCTTGCCCAGGCTGAGTCCGGATTCCATCCGCTCGCCGTTTCCCGAGCCGGCGCTCGCGGCATGTGGCAGTTCATGGGCACCCGCGCCAAAGGTTACGGACTCGACCGCAGCTGGTGGGTCGATGACCGGCAAGATCCCGAAAAAGCCACCCGCGCCGCCGCTCACCATCTGAAAGATCTCTACAACGAATTTGGTGACTGGTACCTGGCCATGGCCGCCTACAACTCCGGCCCAGGCACCGTCCAGAGCGCGGTCAAGCGCACCGGCTACGCCGATTTCTGGGAACTCTACCGCCGCAACGCACTGCCAAAGGAAACCCGCAACTACGTCCCCATCATTTTGGCCGTCACCATCATGGCCAAGAATCCCGCGCAATACGGACTGGATGCGGTGGTGAAGGAACAGCCGGTTCCCTACGACACCATCAAGATCGACTATCCCATCGATCTCCGCCTGGCCGCCGAGTGCGTCGATGCCACCGCCTCCGACTTGCTGGACTTGAACCCCAGGCTGCTCCGCCTGACCACTCCGAAATTTCCGGGAAAAGATCAGCAATTCGAACTCCACCTGCCTGCCGGAACTGCCGGCAAATTTCAAATGGCCGTCGCCTCGATTCCAGCCGACAAGCGCGTCTGGTGGCGTTATCACAAGGTGCAAGGCGGAGAAACACTGGCCGCAGTCGCCCGCACCTATCACACGACCCCAAGAGCAATCGCCGAAGCCAACGACTTGAACGATGGCCTGAACAACGGCGCGCTCTCGCCCGAAACCCGTTTGATCATCCCGATCGCCGCGGGCAAACAGAGTGACACCAGCACCTACGCGCACGCCATCACCCACTGCAAAGTTCGCAAAGGCGATACGGTGGAGTCGGTCGCAGAGAATTTCGGCGTCTCCGCGAAAATGCTTCGCGGCTGGAACCGCCTCAAAGGCAGCAGCCTAGCCGGAAGGAAAGTCTTGTATCTCCACCTTCCCGTTACTCGGAGCGCGGGCGAAACGCAGGTAGCCAGCAAACATTCAAGCCGAACCCACCACCAAGCCGGAACCCAAACCGCCTCAGCCAGCGCCGTTCTCCATCACAAGGTCAAGCGCGGAGAAACCCTGTATTCGATTGCGACCTCATACAACACCACAGTTCAAGCCTTGAAGCACGACAACCGGAATATCGCAGCCCTGCGGCCGGGGATGATTCTAGTAGTCCGCAGCACCAACTAACCCGCAACCCTTCCACAAACCACGTAGGGGCGGACGCCCTCGTCCGCCCAGCCGAGCGACGCTCGGCAGCAGCCCGCAGAAAAAACTCAATGCTGCGCCTGATTTTGGGCGGCGCAGCGGTTTACCGCTGCGATCCACGCGCCAAATTCCGAAGGCTTGACTGGCTGCGGAAAAACTCGGCGTTCGTATCGGGGTATCGCTTTAGCGATACCGCAAGTTCTTCGAAATCAGAAGCCCCTTTTGGGGGCTGGGCAATACCACTGTTTCCGCAGCCTGTTCAGCCGCTTAAACACCAGAAACAAGCCCCGGAGGGGCGTCCGAACCTGGCCCCGCGCTTCAGCGCGGGGTAGCGTGCAATGACGACCCAAGTCCCGTAGGGACGACCGAAATTCTCACGCACACACTCCAGGGCCGCGCAACCCTTGTGAAATCGGTATGGCCTTTAGCCCCCGTGGTCGTACTCCCCCGTCAGACGGCATCTCCCGGCAGCCCATTCACCCATGCCGCCATCCCCCTCCCCAAACCCGTCTCCAGCGGGCGCCCCATGTCTCATGCTTTTCGAGAGCCTGCCCTGAGCGCTAGCCGAAGGGTGTGCCCTTCTGCCGCGATCGCCGTTTTTCATCCCCGTTCTCAGCCCCCGACCCAACCAGCACCAAAGTGGTCTATGCATCTTTAGTCGTGACTGGTAGATAATGATCCCGACCGAGGGGGCCATGGGGAAACCCATGGCCCTTTTTTGGTTAGGAGTGCATCAGCGTGGAAAGCGCAAGGGTGAAAAGGCTTGTCTCCGAGTGGTCCGGAAAGCACCTGAACGGCTGGACAGTGGGCGAGTACATTAACTCGGGGAAGTCGGCTCTCGTGTTCAAGACAAAAAAGGGAACCATCGACGCTGCAGTCAAAATCTTCGATCCCGAAATCGTCGAGCGGTTCGGTAGTGCCGACGAACAAGAACGAATCAGGCGAGAGTTAACGCTCGTCGGCGCACACCACGAAAATCTCGTCCAGATTCTTGACGGTGGACATTCCAAGGAACATGACCTTCATTTCATTGTCATGGAATACATCGATGCTCCGAATCTGGCATCCGTTCTCAAAGAAGTGCCCAATGACCGCGTTCGCCCGATAATTGCACAGGTCGCTGCCGCCGCGCGTTTCTTGGAGGACAAGGAACTCGTCCACCGCGATATTAAGCCGGACAACATTTGCATCTCGCGGGACTTTCAGAAGGCAATACTGCTGGATCTCGGAGTCATCCGGCCCTCCAACAAAAACGATGCACCGCCCTTGACTGACAGAGATGAGCAGCTCTTCATCGGGACCCTCCAATACGCCTCCCCGGAATTCCTTCTCCGAAAAGAGGAGCAAACTGCGGAGGGACACCGTTCGTTGACGTTCTATCAGCTCGGAGCTGTCTTGTACGACATGCTTGAGAAGCGGAGAGTTTTCGCAGAATCCGCCTCCCCATTTGCCAGGTTAGTTCAAGCGATTCTTCACGACAACCCCAAGTTAGATCCGACGGGAAAGGCTCCCGATCTAGTGAGCCTCGCCAGCAACTGCCTCGTAAAAGATCCCAATCTGCGACTTAAGATCGTGAGGTGGGAGGACTTCGCCCCCAGCCCGAACGTGTCCGACGGGACGGCCGCTGCCAAAGAGAGCATTCGAAAACGTCGAGCGCGGGCCCTCTATGACACACAATCCGTTGACTCTTCTTCAGCCTATGAGGAAGCCCGCCGCCGCAAGCAAGCATCCGGTGAGATCTTGTCCAAGATAGCCGAGCAGGTTCGAGCTGCGAGTGACGAAAGCGACCTTCCCCCAAGAACCGTGAAGGAGGTCCCCGATGAGGAGGGCGCAGAATCCCTTCTTCAAGTGTGCTTCAAGGCGTCTGTGAAGTTTGGGCTTTCGGTCGATTTCCACATTGCGCTCAAACTCACGCTGTTGGACTTAAACGGGCTAGTAATTGAGCTTCAATGTGCGGCCGCCGCATCGACGAAGCCGTTGCCAGAAAACCAGTTCGGTAATAGTTTTTCTAAGATTTTCAGTGGCGTGTATGAGGACGCCATAGTTCGGACGGCTCTTGAGGGTGCCCTTTTCCCCGCCCTTGAGCGAGCAATGGCCTTGGAAGGGCCGCTGGAGCCGACCCAGGTTCCAATATCTAAAGCGGTGACTAATTTATGAGCGGGACTTGGTGGATTGATCCAGGAGAACTTAACGAGGAGCAAGAGCCGATCATCAATCTTCCGATCGGCAAGAGCTACCTAATTAAAGGCCCTCCTGGCTCTGGCAAGACAAATCTGGTCCTTTTGAGGGCCAATTATCTTCACCTTTCGGGTGCGCAGAACATCGAAGTCGTTGTTTTCACGCGGACGCTGCAGGAGTTCATAGCTAGCGGTGGCGGCCAATATGACTTTCCGGTTGACAAAGTCAAGACCAGCAAGAAGTTTTACCTTGATCTCCTGCGTCGGTACGACGTTCACATAAAACTGCCGACCGAGTTCAAGGCAATGAGGGAGTATCTGATAGAGGAGACCCGGAAACTGGTCGACAAGAAGAACCTAGCCAACCTGTTCGAGGCCGTTCTGTTGGATGAAGGGCATAGCTTTCTTCCGGAAGAAATCGATCTACTCTCCCGACTGGGCAAGACAATGTTCATCGCCGCAGATGCCCGTCAGAAAATCTACACCGGGGAGGATTGCTCCCAGAACATGAGTGACGCAGTAGACCAAGAGTACCAGCTACAATTTCACTACCGGATCGGGCGACAGATCTGCAAGGTTGCAGACTTTCTAATGAACGATTCCCCAGACTACCAACCAATGCTCGAAAGTTCACAGTACGATGAAGTCACGATGCCTTCGCGTGTCGAGCCCGCACAGCGATTCCATTCGATTGCCGAGCAAGCGAACAAAATCGTCGAGTCATTGAGGTCCCAGGTTAAGACCTATCAGGGCGAATTCCTCGGCGTGCTCTGCCCGGTCAAGAAAGATGTCTTGAATCCAATTCGAAAAGCCATCGAAGCATCTGACTTGGCAGACGTATCCGTTTGCCAGGGTGACAGCGATGCCGTAGAGTTTATTCCCGGAAAGAGGATAATCGTTTGTACGATCCACGCTGCCCAAGGCGTGGAGTTTCGGACGGTGCACATTGCTGGGGCGGACAAGCTCAAGAAGTTAGATCAAGAGCGGAATGTCACCTTCACAGCCGTTACGAGGGCTAAAACGAATCTGTCGATCTACTATACTGGCAGCTTACGTGGCTATTTTGAGCAGGCGCTACAGGCCGCACAGCCGCCGAAGGCGCCAGCGAAGTTGAGCGACGTGTTCGGCGGAAAGAAGAAACCTTAATGTGGACCAAGAGTGCAACCCGCAAGGAACTCGCCGAAGTCTTGAGCTCAGGACGGCTGCCCTCGCGAAATGGCCTTCATGAGTCAGAACCAAGCCTGAGCGTGCTGACAGGTTGGGACGAGATTGAGCTCCTCTGGAACGAAGACCCAACTCGGGACAGGCGTCCCCCGGCAGCGATAATCGCGGAACGACGAGAGCAAAGGGAACTGCTGGCTTGGCTTAGCACCTACGCGCCGTGGGTTCGGCCCGTAACTGCGTACAGTCGAATTTCGGACCGGCAGACGGCGGCCGAGCTTTTGGCCGTCAAGCCCAGCCCGCGGCTAGGGCGCCTCGAAGATGCCTGCTTGGGTGTAATTGTCGGCGAGACTGCAACATATGTGGGCAAGAAAAAAGAACTGCGTAATGTGACGCATCGGGCCTGCCTGTCCACCCTGTCTTTCTCAATCGCGCGAGCTGCGGGCTTCGGGTTCAACAAAGGACTCATCTCCGAAATCGAGGAGAAGTGGTCTCGATCGAGGACTCTTGTCGGCGGGTCGCCTTTGCCTATCGAGGCCTCGTCGCTGCAAGTTGTGTGGAGCGTAATCCGTCATCTATCAGGGGGCGAGTTTAGCTTGCCTCTTAGCGAACCCGTTCCACCTTTGATCCTGGACGCATGTTCGCAGATTCTACAGAACGGCGCTGTCGGCGAGCCCGAATGGTTGGCCATGACCCGGGCCATCCCCGGGCTTGCACCCCTGCGTGAGGTGCTCAAAGGCCCGAGGGAGGACAGGCTGTCGCTTTTCGAGCATCTGGTCGAGGGCGCGAGCGAATCGACGGCGGCAAGAAACCCAAGTACTGAGTTCCTATGTGCATATGTGGCAAGCTCGATCAGTCCCGGTACTCTGGATCACCTGCACGTCTTGTTTCCATATCTCAACACGTTTCCCACTCTACTGATCTGGTATGGGCTATGTGCGGGCCTGTCGAGCCGGGCCGGCCTCGGGCCCGCACTTAACGGTCTGGTCCGAAGAGTCAGTCGCGAGCTTGTTCGTGAAGAACACTTTTTACAAAATCCCACGTCCGATATCGGCTTCAACGAATTGGAACTTATGAGCACAAGCGCCAGAGAATGGGGCGACCTCCGAACGAGCGCCCCGGGCCAGATCGTCGTGGAACTGCTCCCGTTAATCAACTCCCACTACCGTTCGCCGCGTCTGGAGGGTACAGACGCACCGTCAGGAGAGATCGAGCCCGCACTTAGCGAACTAGCCAGTCTTTTGGATCGCACTAGGGAGTCAATTACTCGGTTTCGCCGGGCAGCGGGTCTAACGCAGTCGACGTCTTGGGATGCCGACAGTGACAAGAAGCGCAAATCAAGAAGATAAATCTCAGGTCGGGTAGCTCGATCTATCGCGTCCAACAGCCATCGACCCAACCTTTTTTCATCACACCCAAGCTGTGAGAGCCATCACAGACGTCCAGCCCGACCGATGCGACAATGTTTCCCGATTAGGGCGACGAATAAGTGTGCCCGTCTCCAGAGACGGACCTCGAAGCTGCCCAAGCCCGTTTGTCAGTGGCCCTTTGATGACAAAAGTTGAGGCGATGAGCCGGCGTCAGCCCGCTGCTGCAGCTCTGACGAAGAAAAAACAACCGTAAGTCATTGATTCTGGAAGACTTTACCTGTAAGTCCTTTAAAATCAAAGACTGGAGGGAGAATTTCCTCCTAACCCCATGATTCCAATAGGGAGGGGGGGAGGGGGGTACCCATACTAGTGGGTTATTACCCTTTGAGTTAACAGAAAGAATTCGCGGTTGGCGCACCGCTGAAGCCGGGTTTTGAGGCTGCCGACGAATCGTCACCCCATCAGCATCCCGCCATTCACGTTGAGCACATGCCCTGTGATGTAGGAAGCATCGTCGGAAGCCAGAAAGCACACCGCGCTGGCAATGTCCTGAGGCAAGCCCACGCGCCCCAGCGGAATCGACTTCACCGCATTCTGCTTGAATTCCTCGCTCAGCGCAGCCGTCATGCCGGTCTCAATAAATCCCGGAGCGACCGCGTTGCAAGTAATATTGCGCGAAGCCACTTCCCGCGCCATCGCCATCGTCAGCCCGATCAGCCCGGCTTTCGAAGCTGCGTAGTTCGTCTGCCCAGCCTGCCCCATCTGCCCGAAGACGCTGGTGATGTTGATGATCCGTCCCCAGCGCTGCTTGAGCATCGAACCAATCACCTGCTGGATGCACAGATACGCGGAAGTCAGATTCGTGTTCAGCACCGCGTCCCAGTCGGCGCGCTTCATGCGCATCACCAGTTGGTCGCGCGTAATGCCAGCGTTGTTCACCAGGATGTCGATTTTGCCAAATTGCGCGAGCGCCGACTTGATCCCGGACTTCACCTGCTCTTCCTCCGCCACGTCCATGACGAAAGCCGCCGCTTTGCCGCCCGCAGCGGTGATTTCGGCGACCAGTTCCTCCAGTTTCTGCCGATTGCGCGCCGCCACCGCAACGCTAGCGCCCTCCCGCGCCAGAGCCAGCGCGCAGGCATGACCGATCCCCTGCGACGCTCCCGTAACCAGCGCGACTCGCCCCTCGAGTTTCATGCGTGCTCCTTAGGAACCGATCTTGGGAACGGAAGTTAGGAATGGAGGATTATAAACGTCGCAGAAGGCCGCCGAGTCGGGATCAATCTGATAGGAATCCGCTGCCAAGCAAGCTCAGCCCGCGTGATGAGCCACCAGCAAGCTTGGATCGACAGCAGTAACCATCACGCGGTCGCGGCGCTAGCCCGCTTGCGACGCCGCCCGCCCCAGCGGCGCCGCCCCAAGAATCTTTTCAATCTTCTCGACCAGCCTCCGCTTCGAATACGGTTTCGCCAGAAAATACGTGCGTGACTCGGGCGCTTCCGTCTCGTACTCGGGATTGCCGTAACCCGACGTCACCAGAACTACAACCTCCGGTGAACGCTGCCGCAGATCTTGCCCCAATTGCTGCCCTGTCCCTCCCGGAAGCATCATGTCGGTCATCACCAGATCGATTCTCCGCTTGCACTCTTCGTAAACCTTCATCGCCTCTCGCGCATCCTCGACCGTCAGAACTTCAAAGCCCGCGCTCTCCAGAATGCCGCAAGTAGCCTCCCGCACAAATGGCTCGTCCTCCACCAGAAGAATAGTGCGTCGCCGGGACCGTTCATTCGCGTATACATAGGGCTGAAGAGTCATACCATCCTCCAATTCCCTTTCCTGACAACTCTTCTCCGAGCAATCGCATGGCCTCGCCGCCTCCGCAAAACCGGCGCGCTCCGCACCAATGTCTGTGATTCGGAATATCGTTCGGAGTATTGTTCGGAATCTACTTCAGCGCGGTAAGAATCGTCTGCTTCGGATCAAGCACAATCTTGCGCACGTCACTCGGCGCGATCAGCCGAAACCCAGTCTCCCGGCCATCCGCCAGCACTTCGCCGAGAAAAACCAGCGCGTTTCCCGCCCTCGTCGCGTACACCGGAACCGCCGTCACCAGATCGTCGGGTGCGTCCTTTTGTACGATCACGCCTGTAACCGTGGTCACGCCAGTTTTCTCCGTGATACGAATCTCGCGCGCTTCCAGCTTCGGTATCGCCGTCCCTTCGATCCAACCTTCCAAAAACCAGTCCAGCTTGTGACGATTCTCGTACCAAAGTGGGCGCGGCAGTTCCTCTTCGAAAACTTGCACCAGTTGCTGCGTGCTTATGCTCTTTCCCGCATACCGCTCCCTGATTTTCCGCAGCGCGCGGAAGAACGGCTCTTCGGGATTCGCCCGCCCTTTCCGGGAACGGGATGCCGCTTCGGAATCGCGCAGCATCGTACGCAGCATGTGGAACAGCCACGTCCCTCTTTCGTAGCTGATCGCCTCGTAGCCCCCGGGGAAATGCGACGACTCCAGCCGCTGCCCCAGGGTCACCGGTCCAGCGTCGCGCAGCCTCTCTCCATCTTTGTTCTTGGCCAGAAGATCCTGGCGATACTTTTCCAGGACCTGCCGGAATTGCGTTGGATTTTGTTGCTCCAGCATTAACAGCGACGCATAGTTCGCCAGACCTTCCGCAATCCACTGATCCCGATAACCCTTCCACATCACCAGATCGCCCCACCATTGATGCGCCGTCTCGTGGACCAGAACCTGGTTGTCGAGCTCGCGCGTCACCGGATCAAGACGCAGATCTGTCTGCTCCTGTGGGCTCAGAAACGCGAAGCTCGCCAGGAACACCAGTCCCGGCCATCCCTGGCTCAAATTCCCCGGCATCTGCGTCAGCGCCAGCGAACCGAACGGATACGGCCCAAACCACTGCGAGAAACTCTCAATTGCCTTCGCCGCCCTGTCCGCCACCGCCTGCGCATCGCGCGCCGGCGACGGAGGCGGTGGAGTCACAATGATGGGCACCCTCGACCTCGGTCCCAGCGGGGGAGCGCCAGGAAAAACCGGCTGCCCAATCACCTCCGCCTGCGCCTTCGGGAATGATTTCTCAACGACCTTCGTGCCGTACGCCTCCACCAGAATGCTGCCCGCCTTCGCCTCGGCCCGAACGTACTTGCCCAGGTTGAACCCCGCCACCGGAATCGGCCGCTCCGAGGTCCACCGCGAAACTTTCTCCGCCCCTGCTTCCCGGTTCGTTTCCACTTCGTCTTCGTCGCTGCTCGCAGGCGACATCTGTTTTCCCGTCGCCACCAGCGTCCAGTTCGCCGGATAGTGAAACTCCATCTCGAACTGCGCCGGGTTCAAACCGAAATTCGGATACCAGGTGCCGCGCTCGCCCACATAGAGCAATCCGTGCCCCGCCTCCGACAGAACCTCGCCCGCATAGCGGAAGCGCAGTTTCAATTCCTGCCCGGGCACAAGCGGAGCGGGAAACACCAGCGCCACCAGATCGTTTCCTTTTCGCCGCAGCTCGGTTCCTTCGAGCGCCTGGTTCTGGATGAAATCCACTGACCGCCCATCCGCCTCGACGGCATCAATCTTCAGATAACGCGATAGCTCAAACAGCAGCGTCCTTTCTCCGCCGCTGCGAATTCGAACATTCACCTCCGTCGATGCTTGCAACCTGGTCGGGGGCTGCACCGACGCCCGAATCCGGAAGGCCGTAATCGAGGCGTCACCAGCCAGTGGAACCGTAGCTGCGCCGCCAGCCCCACTGGGCGCAAACGAAGTCCAGATATCGAAGAACAGGATGCCGTCTTTCACCCTCGGCTGCCCTGCCCACAAGGGCTCAGCGCCCACCGCATCCCAGAACACTTCAAAACCGCCCAGTTTCTTGCCCAGTAAATGAGCGTGCAGCAGAGGTGGAAATTTTCGACCCGGCTCACTTCCACCTGGCGCCGGAAGAAAATGACTGAAGTCCAGAAGCAGGCGCAGGGCATCAAACTCCGCCAGACTGCGGCTCGTTTCGCTCCATTGTTTTATGAATTCCCCGCCCTCCGGCGCCGGCGAAAGAAACGGCTGCCAGACCGCCGCCGTGTCGTCGTTGAAGCGCAGATATGCTGAGGTAAACTGCTCGTCCAGAATCGCCATCCCCGTGAACAGGGCCAGCGATCCGCGCTCCACCCGGTTCGGTGGCCGCAGCCGTATCTCGCCCTCACCCTCGAAGAACGCGCCCGTAATCCGCCCGCAAATGTCTTCCGTCAACGCCAGCGTGCCATCGTCTAAATCAAGATGGAGATTCGGCCGGTCGATCGAGGCGTCCCGAACGTGGTACACGCGTTGCGGATCCAGTCCCACCGAACGAATCCGCGCGTAAAGCCCACTCGTCGTTTGCGGACACTGGAGGCTCGGTCCCGTTGCCTGCGCACAAGCCGTCGCCGCCAGCAGCCACCATGCCAACCCGATCATAAGCTGCGACCGAACCAGACCTGGCTTCATAAACGTTCCCAGCTCTCAGCTCTCAGCTCTCAGAAAAACCCAAGGACCATCCGATTCCCACTGAGAACTGAGAACCGGGAACTGGGAACTTTTTACAATTGTTTCGTTGTCCGGCCGGGGAGTTGCCGCCCCAGTTCCAGCACCTTGGTCACCTTACCGAGCCCTCCGCGCCGTTGCTAGAATCAGCGGAGTGCGATCCCTGTTCCTCATTCTAGTGCTTCTGCCGACGCTTCCCGCGCCCGCCGACGTCATTCATCTCAAGAATGGACGCACCATCTGGGCCGACCAGATCCGCGAGAACAAAGACCGCGTCGAGTATGACCTCGGCGAAGACACCTACGCCATCCCGAAATCTGCTGTCGAGCGCATCGAGGCCGGCGGCGCCGCCCCCGTTCACGCCGGTTCCAGAGCATCCGGCAACGTCCCCGACATCAACCCGCCCGCGCCCTCGTTCAACCACGAAGCCGATGTGGCCGAAAAAGTTATCCGCGACGGCAAGGTTGACACCGATGCCCTCGCGAGCCTTGCACAAGGATCCAATCCCGAACTCGCTGCTACCGCATACTTCCTCGCCGGCAAGCACGAATCCGACCACGGCAACTTCCCGCAGGCCAAGCGCCATTACGAATCTGCTCTCCGTTTCCAGCCGGATAACTCCACCTTGCTGATCTACTACTCTGCCTGCCTGATGCGCACCGGCCAAGCCTCCGAAGCTCTGTCCTATGCGCAACACGCCGCCAGCATTGCTCCCGACTCAGCCGATGCCATCGCCATGCTGGGTTTCGTTCAATTCGCCAGCGATCATACGCCCGATGCCATCCGCTCGTGGAAGAAGTCGCTAGCCCTGCGTCCCGATGCCACCGTCGGCCAATACCTGGCTCGCGCCGAGCGCGAATCGAGCGCCGAATCCGAGTTTTCGCAGCGCGAAAGCAGCCACTTCAATCTCCACTTCGAAGGCAAGGACACCTCCGAGACCTTCCGCCGCGACCTGCTCGCCACCCTCGACTCCGACTATGACGACCTGGTGCGGGATCTCGGCTACTCGCCCCACAACAACATCGCCGTCACGCTCTACACGCAGCAGGCGTTCTTCGACGTTACCCGTGCGCCTTCCTGGAGCGGCGCTATCAACGATGGCAAGCTGCGCATCCCGGTCAGCGGTGTCGCCAACGTCACGCCCGAGCTCGCCCGCGTCCTCAAGCATGAACTGACCCACTCTTTCGTCTCACAGATGTCCAGCAACCGCTGCCCCACCTGGCTGAACGAAGGCATCGCCCAGATCGAAGAGGGTAAGTCGGTTGCTTCCTACGGACGCCAACTGGCACAGCTCTTCGCCACCGGAAATGAAATCCCCTTCAATGTGCTCGAAGGCAGCTTCATGAGCTTCTCTGCCCCCGAAGCCACCGTCGCCTACGCCGAATCTCTAGCCGCCACCGAATACATTCGCGACGCCTACGGCATGAGCGAAATCACGCGCATCCTGGAACGCCTCTCCGAAGGCAGCTCCACCGAAGCCGCTTTACGCGCCACCGTCCACTCCGATTACCGTCAACTCCGCGACGAAATGACTCGCACGCTAAAAGAAAAATACGGCGAATAAACCGTGCGCGCGAACACTCCTTTCCGCGCGCAGCCGCAATCTCCGCCCAAGCGGACTTCGGGCGCTTTGGAAGTTCTGGTCGATCCATATCGCTGACTTCTCCTATTGCCGTGTAGTGTTTGCCGGAATCTTGAAGTCTACGCCGCGGTCGTCGTTGGCTTTGTGGGTGGCGGGGAGATCGAGGTCGGCGATTAGGATCTTGCGGGTGCGACCTGCGGCGAAGTCGAAGAGCGTATCGCCCACGAGGGCGTAGTTGAACACGTCAGACTGGTGGCCGTCTTTGAAAACCAGCACGGTCGAGGGCTGGGCGGCCACGGGCTCTTCTGCTTCACCGGGAGCTGGTTCGGCGGAAGCGTCCGCGTTCGGAGCCGGATCGCGGCTTCCAGCGCGGTTAGCGGGAGGAGCGTTCCGCCTACCAGGAGCGTGGACGTAGTCGACGTCGGGTGAGTCATCGTCGGCTTCCTGGTCGTAGGGGCCAGCGTATGGAATATAGATCGGCTCCATGACACCGACGTGATCGTCATGATGGCGGTGGCGGCGCTCGGAGACTAGAGGTGGATTCTGGCCCGCCGGGAAGAAGAAGTTGGCACAGCAGTCTCCAAAAATCGGCCGGCTGTTGCCGTAACCGTCTTGCCCGAGGGATGTCACGCTGGCGCGGACTCCAGGAGTGGGGTTGTTACTTCCGCCGAAACCGAATGAAGTGACCGAGGGGGGACACCGTTAATCTGAGACTGAGCGGGCAAACAGACAGCGACGGAAAACGCTAACCAGAAGGAGAGCGGGAAACAGGATCGCATACCGACCAGCATGGGAAGCCTCCCCCCAGCCAAGGGTATACCAATTTAGGGCCTACGTTTTAGAACTCGCGGCCAACGCGAAAGTTGCGCGAAAAATTCGCGCTGGAAGTGGTCGTGCGGGAACGGGGCTGTGCCCCGTCCAAGCGGGGTTTAGCCCATTCCCAGACCAGAGCGGAATCCACCCGGTTACGCCGCGGTCAGCGGCGCGCTGGACGTGATCCGGCGCAGTTCGAGCATCCGGTGGCGGACGTAGCCATCCTCGGTCAAATGAGCGGAAGCAATGGCTTTACGGCTGCTGGCGACCACCTGGTCGAGCGGGCGCCGTTGGGGGAATTGCGGGTCGAGTTCCCGGCAGAATTCACAAGGCCGGCTGGAGCGTGTGTCGAAGCGATAGATGACGGCTGGATCAATGTGTTCCACGGAAAGCGGCTCCTGGGGGAGGCGAGAACGGATTCGCCCGGTTTGTGAGGCAGAGTCACAATATTCCGCCTCGGATGATTCATCAGTTTGTTTGGCCGACGCCTTTGTACTACAAGGGACAGGACCTGACAAGCCCTTCGTGGCGGGCGCAAATTTGCCTGCGAGCTACGAGCTTCGAGCCACGCGCAAGCAGATGTTGGGGTTTGCTCGCAGCTCGTGGCTCGCAGCTCAAAGCTGCTGGAAACGCGGAGATCCCTGCGGTTACGTGCTCCGACATGGGGCCGTGATTTCTGGCATGATAGGCCGACGTTTTATTCTGGAGATCATTATCTGGAGGTCGTGTGACTTGCGCTGATGCCAACCCGAGCACCGTGTTCTTTTTCGACGTGGACAATACGCTGCTCGACAACGATCGCGTGGCGGAAGATCTGAAGCGGCACCTCACGAATAAAGCGGGCGAGGCATGCGAGCAGCGCTATTGGGAAATCTTCGAGCAGTTGCGCACGGAACTCGGATACGCAGACTATCTGGGTGCGCTGCAGCGTTATCGCGTCGAGCGGCCGCGCGATCCGAAGCTGCTGGCAGTGTCGCACTTCATGGTGAATTATCCCTTTGCGAACCGGCTGTTTCCGGAGTCGCTGGATGCGGTGGAATACGCGCGGCGGTTGGGGCAGGCGGTGATTTTGAGCGACGGCGATGTGGTTTTCCAGCCGCGGAAGGTGGACCGCTCGGGCCTGTTTGAGATCTTCGAAGGGCACGTCTTGATCTACATCCATAAGGAACTGGAACTGGACGATGTGGAGGCGAAGTATCCGGCGACCCACTACGTAATGGTGGACGACAAGGTGCGTATTCTGGCGGCGATCAAGAAGTATTGGGGCGCGCGGGTGACCACGGTGTTTCCGCGACAGGGACACTACGCGCACGATGCGGCGCACGTGGCGCAGTATCCGAAGCCGGATATCACGCTGGAGCGGATTGGGGAGTTGCAGAAATATTCGCTGGAAGAGATTTTGGCAGCAGGAAAGTGAACGCCTACTCCGGTTCTTCTTCTTCCTGGGACGCACCGGCGCGAACCAGGCTTTCTAATTCCCGGTTCAGACTGGCGCGGCTGGCCTCGGGCAGATCCAAAAAGCGGAAGGGCTGGTGGCATCCCTGGGTAGCCCACATGGGAAACAACATGTGCGCGCGGCAGCGGATGCTGGTGATGCCGAGGTGGAACAGGATAGTGACCCGGATGCCTTCGTCGAGCGGGTGTTCGAGCGAGACCAGCCCGCCGTTGACGGAGAGCTGACTCATACGGCCGCGGATCTGACGTCCGTTTTCGAGCACCACCAGAGCAAGGATGGAGCCGCCGAGCTTGACGCGCGAGCCCCGCTGTCCTTTCTGTATGGTGGCGGTGGAGGACATTCTCCCTCAATATTGCATCAGGTAGCGGCAACAGGGCAGATTACGAAAGTCAGCCCCCGGCTTCGGTCGCACCTCCGGAGACGCGGCGAGCCGCGTTTCTATGGGAAATCAGGTGTCTCTTTAGGGCCTGGGCATCAAAAATCGGCCTTCGCGCCTCTTTCACGGTGCCAGGTTCTTGTCGTACATCGCACCGTAGCCCAGGTATTGAAGCACGGGATCCTGCAGGTGTTTGATTTCGACTTTCTCGATTTCGCCGTTCTTGCCAAAGCTGGCGGTCAAGTGAGCGTTCACGCCGGCAAAATATGTCGGCAGGTTGAGTTTCCGATAACGCGCGAGCACTTGGTCGCGCACCGCAGGGTCGAAGTGGACTCCATATTTGTCCACCAGCGCCTTGATAGTGTCATAGTCTCCTTCCGCCTTGATGCGCATGAGTTCGGCCAGAAGCATCCCAACGCCCTGGCGCATCTTTTGATAGTCGGCCACATGAACGTAGGTCTTGCCGTCGCGCCTGAACTGTTCGATCGAACCGGGAACCTTGTCTGCGATGTAGTGTGCGATCAACTGGCGGTCGCGCTCGTGGTCCTCTTCAATCGTGTCGCCGTGTGGAATGCGCCTTAGTTGGGTCAATGCGACCAAAGCCGCGTTGTCGTACATGGCCTTGGCCACTTCTTCCTGGTTCGAGATCAGGCCAAGTTCTTTCAGCTTGGGATCCCACACGTTCCAAAGCGCCATCAAGTCGGCGCGCCCTTCCTCGAGCGTGGAAAAATATTCCTTCAGGAAGGGTTGGGCTCCGCCGCTGACGCGGTCACTCAGCTTACCGGAGCCGTGGCCGATGACTTCGTGCAATGCCGTCATCAGGTCCTCAGCTTCCGTGCCGTACTTCGCGTTGCGTTCGACCTCGACGGGGCCGGCGGCGAACTCTGCGATGGCCGTCTTGCCGGTGGCTTCGTCCAGGGCGCGGTTGCTTCCGGTGAACAGAAAATTCTTCGAGCCGTATTTCTCGTGGATTTCGTCTTCGTTCGGCAGATTGTCGCCGATCGTGGTTACGTTGAAATCGCCAGTTTCGATCAGGGTTTCAACTGCTTTCACTACCGGAAGTTTGAACGACTCGCGCTTGTACCTGGCGTCCCAGGGAGCCTTTTGTTCGAAATAGCCGGCATTTTCCGCCAGTTTTTTCATAGCGGTGGTGACGGGCTTGTCGGTGATCGTGACAAAACTCTGCGAGCTTCCCTTCGCGCTGCGTGCGTCGCGATAGACCTCGATGAAGCCGTTGTCAAAGTCCACGGTGGCATCGTTCTGAACCCAGGCGGTGCCGAACGCAAGCCAGTCCGCATATTCTCCCGTCTGGTAGAAGCGAATGAGATGATCAATCGCCTCGGCTTGCGCGGGTTCGGCGTAGCCGCGCGCTTTCTGGAAGCATTCGACGGCCTTCTTCAGGAACGTGGCATACAGTCCGGGAGGCACCTTGCCGTCCGGCGTGCCGGCGCGGTAGACCAGTTCGGTAAGTTTGCCGTCCGCACCCTTGACCACCCGCGAATTCAGCGCATACTTTTCTCGAAATCCCTTCAGATCGTCCAGACTCACGCCCAGGTAAAAGGTGTTCGAGCTGGCTTGGATCGTGTCTTTTCCTCCCGCCGGACTCTTGGCGGTCATCATCGGCTCAAACGCGGGGTCAAAAAGCGAAGCCCGCAATGACTCCAGCTCCCGCGTCACATCCGCTGGTTTCTTCAGCGGCGGGAGATCGGCGTACGCGGTCCGAAATGCTCCGTTTTGCTGCGCGATCAGGGCGGCCTTTTCCAGTTGCTCGAACGTAAAGGCGGGCAGAAATTTCTGGGAGGTCGTGTCGTTGTGATTGCCGCGGCTGGCCCAGAAAAGTTTTGCGAACTCGGCGATCTTCGCCATCGCCGCCGGGTCGATTCCCTTCGGAAACGCCATGATTTCCTCGAGCAGACGTTTCTGTTGCAGACCGTAGGCGGACAACTGATCGTAAATGATTGGGTCGATGGCGATCGAAGCCTGCGTCAGCCAGTACGCCAAGGCCTGTTGCCGGGGTGAAAGCGCCTGGAAGCTGGGCGCGTGCAGTTGAATGAATGCCGTGTCGCCGACGCGCTCGACGAGGAGGTTGCTGGCGTTGTCCTGCTGGCACAGCGCCGGGGTGGCGATGGCGAACATCGTGAGCATGAGAAGGAAGAGCGTAAAATTCGGCAGCTTCAAGGCTGGCCTCCGTCCGGTTCTTTGCGAACCGGACCAAACTCCGCAGGCTACCACAAATTGGCCGGCAAGGCTGGGAGCGGCGTCACACCACACCACGACTCCGCCAGGGCCAGGGCTGCCGTCCTCACATGCTAGAATCGTTACTGTGACTCCCCGAACCGATGCTTCCTGACATCGACAAATTGCTGGAGCTGCAGGTGGCGGATAAAGAGATCCGCAAACTGCAGGACGAAGTTGCCGCTCTGCCGAAACGCGTGGCGGTGATCGAGCAGAAGCTGGCTGGGACCAAGGCGCACCTGGAAAAAGCGCGGACTGCAGCCAAAGGCGACGAGACCAACCGCAAGAAGTTCGAAACCAATATTAAAGATCTGCAAGCCAGGATTTCCAAGTATCGCGACCAGTCCCTCGACGTTAAGACCAACGACCAGTACAAAGCGCTGCTGCACGAGATCCAGTTTGCCGAGCAGGAGATCCGCCTCAACGAGGACCGCATTCTGGAGGTGATGGTCAACGTCGAGGCGCGCGAAAAAGAAGTCAAAGCGGCCGAAGCCGAGCTCAAGGCAGAGACGGCCGAGATCGAAAAAGAAAAACAAGAAGCCCGAAAAGTTACCGCCGAAGATCAGAAAAAGCTCGCCGAGTGGAACGCCAAGCGCGACGTCCTGCGCCACGGGATTTCCGAGGATATTCTTCGCCACTATGAGCGCGTGATGAAGTTCCGCGGCAGCGGACTGGCGGAAGTCCGCGACCACAAATGCATGGGCTGCCAGGTCATGCTGCGGCCGCAGATTTACAACGAAGTGCGGAATGGCGAGAAGGTAATGTTCTGCGAATCGTGCCAGAGAATTTATCACTACAATCCCGCGAACGAAGTGAAGCCGGAGCAGGAAGTCGTGACGGTGACCGGGAGAAAGCGCGCGCGCCCCAAGGCGGATGCGCCGCAGGCCTGGTTCTACCGTCCGGATTACGCCGAGGAGGGCGAAGTGCTCCTGGTGTTTACCAATAGCGGCGGCAGTGCGACGCGGCGCATCTACGAAATGCACACCGGACGCCAGTTTGGCGATGTGCTGGTGCGCGAAGGAAATTACCGCCAGGCGTTTCCCGAGGACCTGACCGACGCCGCCCTCCGGCTCAACGGCCATTGGGAAGAAAAAGAAATCGATGAGTGGGGTTCAGAGATACCCTCGAATGTTCTCGATCTCCTGCAGAAAGATCTGCTGGCCATCCGTCGCGAGCACAAAGCGAGCCACAAGCATTCCACCCCTCCGGCGGAACAACCGGCTGCCCGCTAGATCCTGAAGTTTCTCTAACCCACGCCAGTTCGCGAATATTCCACAGAACGTGTTTCATAAAGGATTCTTTGAAAGGGCCCGGCTTCAGCCGGGCCGCTACGAGCCGCATAAACACTGGGCTTTAGCCCCTCAGGGAATTACCCGTCCCCTCCGAACCGGTTTATGAAACAGTTCTAATTGAAACTCCTACTTGGTAGGGAAGTCTGAACCACTAGGGGACACAAAGATTCACAGAGGAACCCGCCCATTTTGCGAAGATCGCCCAAAAGAAGATCGGTCATAAAATGTGGCCCGAACTGAAGGCCGATTTTGCGGTAAGATTGCCCGCACGAGGTGAGTGATGGCCAACGATTTCAGCCTTCCTTCCGCATCCCGCCGTTCGTTTCTCAGCCTGTCTGCCGCGGCATCGGCCGCGCTGGCATTTCGCATTGTGACCGAACCGATGCTGGCTCGCGCTCGCGTGCACAACTTTCCGAAAGATGCCGTCACGATTGACGCCAATGAGAATCCGCTTGGTCCGTGCTCTTCCGCGCGCGAGGCGATTGCGGCGATCACGCCGCAAGGCGGGCGGTATCTGGATGGGCTCACGGACGATCTGGTGAAACAGATCGGCCAGATGGAAGGCGTGAAGACGGACTACATTACCGTGCAGGCCGGATCGACCGAACTGTTACATCACACCGTGTGCGCGTTCACGTCGCCGCAGCATAGCTACGTCACCGCCGATCCAGGGTTTGAGGGAGGGACGTTTGCCGCGAAAGCGATAGGAGCCCGCGTCGTCAAAGTGCCCCTGACGAAGAGCTACGCGCACGATGTGAAAGCCATGCTGGCTGCAGGAACAGATGCCGGCCTTTTTTACGTCTGCTTGCCCAACAATCCGATTGGCACGCTGACCAGTCATTCGGATATCGAGCATCTAGTGGACAACAAGCCCAAGGGCTCGATCGTGCTGGTGGACGAAGCATATATCCACTTCTCGGACGGAGTGTCAGTCGTCGACCTGGTGAAAGCCGACAAAGAGGTGATCCTGCTGCGGACGTTTTCGAAGCTCTACGGCATGGCCGGCCTGCGCTGCGGATTCGCCCTGGGCCGGCCGGATCTGCTGGAAAAGATGTACGCCTATGGCGGCGGGAACTTCATGCCGATCACCGCGATGGTGGCCGCTTCGGCCAGTCTGCAGCACGCGGGGCTGGTGCAGGAACGGAAGAAGATCAACGCCGACATCCGGGAAGGAGTTTTCCAGTGGCTCGATCACAACGGATATTCGTACGTGCGCTCGCAATCGAATTGCTTCATGCTGGACACCAAGCGTCCGGCGAAAGAAGTGATCGACGCCATGGCCAAGCAGAAAGTCTTCATCGGACGCATCTGGCCGGTGTGGCCAACCTACGCCCGCATCACCATAGGAACCGCGCCTGAGATGGAGCAGTTCCAGGCCGCGTTGCAGAAGGTGATGTCGGGCGCGGTGACGGCAAGTGTCGGGGCGATTCCGAGATGGGGGGAACAACCGCGCAAGCGGACTCGGGATGGCATCGCGATCCAAGCGTAGATACCCATGCTTGTGTTTACAGCTGCCTGTGCTCACGGCAACATTGGGATTCGCTATAACATCTATCCATGCCGAAAAACCCTGCCGTCTCCGCCAAGCACGCGGAGCCCTCCGTAAAACTCTCCACCCGGGGAGTCGCCCGGCTTCAAGTCCGGCACCCGTGGGTCTACCGCTCGGATATCGTTGCGCCTAACGACACCCCCGCTGGTGCGCTCGTGCGCGTCCGCGATGAGCGCGGAAAATTCCTGGGCACCGCGCTCTACAGTTCTTCGTCGCAGATCGCGATCCGCATGATCTCTCACGGATCGGTTTCCGACCTGCCCGCTCTGGTTGCGGAGCGCATTCGTGCCGCCATCGCCTACCGCAAGGAACTTGTCCGGAATACCGACGCCTACCGCGTCGTCTTCAGCGAAGCTGACTTTTTGCCCGGTCTCATCGTCGATCGCTATAACGACGTAATCTCGGTGCAAATCCTGACCCAAGCCATGGACGCCGCACCGGTGCGCGAAGCCGTCCTGCAAACGCTGCGCGAAGAACTGCAACCGGCGGGAATCGTGGAGCGCGTCGAGGCCCGCATTCGAGAACTTGAGCAATTGCCGCCGCTGCCGTCCCGACTGCTTTGGGGGGAGAAGAGTTCGGCCGTCATCAGCATGAACGGCGGGAAGATGAACGGCGACGAAACCAGCGGCGTCCGCTTTCACTACGACGGCCTCGAAGGCCAGAAGACCGGCGCGTTTCTCGATCAGCGGGAAAACTACGCCGCGGCGGCCGAATACGCGCACGGCGAAGCTCTCGACGCTTTCTGCTACCAGGGCGGATTTGCGCTGCACCTGGCAGCGAAGTGTTCGAGCGTCACCGGAGTCGACAGCTCGCGTCCGGCGCTCGAAATGGCGGAGAAGAACGCGCTTCTGAACGGCCGCGAACTGGAGTGGATCGAGGCCAACGCTTTCGATCTCCTAAGGGAGTACTCCGCCGCGAACCGGCGCTACGACACCATCGTTCTCGATCCGCCGGCCTTTGCCAAGACCAAGCGCGACCTGGAAAAAGCCTTAGGTGGCTACAAGGAGCTCAACCTGCGTGTCATGAAGATGCTGCGGCCGGGAGGGATTCTGGTCACCTGCTCTTGCTCCTTCCACGTCAGCGCCCAGGACTTCCTCGAAATGGTAGCCGACGCGGCCCGCGACGCCCACAAATCCCTGCGCGTAGTAGAGAACCGCGGAGCCGCCAAGGACCATCCAATCTTGCTGAATGTGCCCGAAACCAGCTACCTCCAGTGCCTGATATTGAGCGTAAGCAATTGAAAAATAATAATATAATGTGCTTGACAATAACACGCTAAGATTTTATGATGTGCTGACGCTAATTAACAACCCGGGAGCTTCCGATAGCTCCCCGAATCAACTTCAAGTAGGAGGATTTAAGTCATGACCATGATTACCCGTTGGGACCCTTTCCGTGAGTTCGTCACCCTGCAAGACCGCATGAACCGTTTGTTCCGCGACCCGCGCGGGCCGGAAGGGCAGGATGAATCTCTGACCACGACCGCATTTGCTCCGCCCGTCGACGTCTACGAGGACGAGCACAACGTCACCCTGAAGATCGAAGTGCCGGGAATCGATGAAAAAGACATCGACGTCCGCATCGAGAACAACACGCTGACCGTGCACGGCGAGCGCAAGTTCGAGAAGGAAGAGAAAGAAGAGAACTTCCGTCGAGTGGAGCGTCAGTATGGCAGCTTCACCCGCACCTTCACGCTCCCGAGCACAGTCAACCATGACAACGTTCAGGCCGACTATGACAAGGGCGTGTTGAAGATCAAGCTGGCCAAGAAAGCCGAAGCCAAGCCGAAGCAGATCAAGGTAAACGTCGGCAGCCAGAAGACGCTGGAAGGCAAAGAGCCAAAGAGCGCCGGCAAAGCCGCATAACAGTTCGTGTGGGGACGGGCGAAGCCCGGCAGTTGTAAACTCAGCGGGAGGCGGCAGAGCATGCGCCTCCCGTTCCATTTGTAATTGGCAATTTGTAATTGGTAGTTTGTAATTGGTAATTTGAAAATCGAAAAGATCTGTCATCCTGAGTGAAGCGAAGGACCTCTGCATTCCTTCGCCGCCAGCCAACTGCATAGGTTCTTCGCTTCGCTCGGAATGACATGGCAGCAAAGGAATAAAAGTCATGCCGATTCGTTGGGAAAAATTCACCGTCAAAGCGCAGGAAGCCGTCCAGCGCGCAAATGAGCTCGCCTCCGAGCACGGCAATCCCGAACTCGTCCCGGCCCATCTGCTGGCCGCGCTAGTGGAGGACCGCGAAGGCATCGTTACGCCCGTGCTCGAAAAGATCGGCATCGGGCCGCAGGCCGTGCTCAGCGACGTCTACAAAGAAATTGAGAAGTTGCCCAAAGTCTCGGGCAGCGGTGGCGCCAACCAGCCGGCCATGTCGTCGCAGATCAATCAGGTCCTGGAGAAGTCCTTCAAAGAAGCGGACACCTTCAAAGACGAATATGTCTCGACCGAGCACATGCTGCTGGCGTTGACCAGCCTGAAGCGCGATCTAAAGCACGGAGATTCGGCGCAGGAGCTGCTGGCGCGTCACGGCGCAACCCACGACGCCATCTTGAAGGCGCTCACCGCTGTCAGGGGATCGCAGCGCATCACCGACCCGAATCCCGAAGCCAAGTACCAGGCGCTCGAACGTTATGCCCGCGACCTGAACGAGCAGGCGCGGCGCGGCAAGCTCGATCCGGTCATCGGCCGCGATGAGGAAATTCGCCGCGTCGTGCAGGTGCTCTCGCGGCGCACCAAGAATAATCCGGTGCTGATCGGCGAGCCGGGTGTGGGTAAGACTGCCATCGTCGAGGGCCTCGCGCAGCGCATCGTCTCCGGCGACGTGCCCGAAGTCCTGAAGAACAAGCGCGTCGTATCGCTCGATCTGGGTGCCATGCTCGCCGGCGCGAAATATCGCGGCGAATTTGAAGACCGCCTGAAGGCCGTCCTGAAGGAAATCGAAGACTCGCAGGGCAAGATCATCCTCTTCATCGACGAGTTGCACACGCTCGTCGGCGCTGGTGCAGCCGAGGGCGCCATCGACGCCTCGAACATGCTGAAGCCGGCGCTTGCCCGCGGAGAACTCCGCGCCATCGGCGCCACCACGCTCAACGAATATCGCAAGTACATCGAGAAAGACGCCGCGCTTGAACGCCGCTTCCAGATCGTGTTCGTGGGCGAGCCGAATGTCGAAGACACCATCGCCATCCTGCGTGGGCTGAAGGAAAAATACGAAGTGCACCACGGCGTGCGCATCAAAGATTCGGCCATCGTCGCTGCTGCGACGCTCTCACACCGCTACATTTCCGACCGCTTCCTGCCCGACAAGGCCATCGACCTGATCGACGAGGCCGCCGCCTCGCTGCGCATCCAGATCGATTCCATGCCCACCGAAATCGATCAGCTCGAACGGCGGGCCACGCAATTGGAAATCGAAAAGCAGGCGCTGAAAAAAGAAGACGACGCCAATTCGAAAGAGCGCCTCACCCACGTCGAGAAAGAACTGGCCGGCATTCGTGAACAATCAAATGCCCTTAAAGCCAAGTGGAAGCAGGAAAAAGACGTGATCGCGCGGGCCCGCGCCCTGAAAGAAAAGCTCGAGCAGCTCAAGATCGAAGAAGCCGCCGAGGAGCGCAAAGGAAATCTTGAGCGCGTGGCGCAGATCCGCTATGGCCTCATCCGCAACACTGAAGAAGAACTCAAGAAAGTCACCGCGCAGATCGACGGCAAGGCTGGGCATCGCATGTTGAAAGAAGAAGTGGATGAGGAAGACGTGGCCCGCATTGTTTCCAAGTGGACCGGCATTCCGGTTTCCAAGATGCTCGAAGGCGAGGTCAAGAAGCTCATCAACATGGAAGACCGGTTGCGGCTGCGCGTCATCGGCCAGGACGCGGCGCTTGAGCGCGTGGCGAACGCCATCCGCCGTTCGCGCGCCGGTTTAAGCGATCCCAAGCGGCCGATCGGTTCCTTTATTTTCCTGGGGCCAACCGGCGTCGGCAAAACCGAACTGGCGCGCGCCCTGGCCGAGTTTCTTTTCGACGACGAGCGCGCCATGGTGCGCATCGACATGTCCGAATACATGGAGAAGCACGCCGTGTCGCGTCTGATCGGCGCCCCTCCGGGATACGTCGGCTACGAAGAGGGAGGACAGCTCACCGAGCAGGTGCGGCGGCATCCTTACGCCGTCGTGCTGTTCGACGAAATCGAAAAAGCGCACCCCGATGTGTTCAACATCCTGCTGCAGATCATGGATGACGGCCGCCTCACCGACGGCAAGGGCCGCAAGGTGGACTTCAAGAACACGGTCATCATCATGACCTCGAACCTGGGCTCGGCATACCTGCAGTCGGAAAACATTCGCTCCGCTGAAGGCTTCGAGCGCGCCTCGAAGCAGGTGATGGAGGCGCTGCACGGGCATTTCAAACCCGAGTTCCTGAATCGCGTGGACGACATCATCATCTTCCATCCGCTGGGCAAGGAACAGCTGGTCAAGATCGTCGAGCTGCGCCTCGAAGACTTACGCCGCCTGCTCGCCGACCGCAAAATCTCGCTGGAGCTGACTGATGCTGCCAAAGAGTTGCTCTTCACCGAAGGCTACGATCCAAACTTTGGAGCGCGTCCGCTGAAGAGAGCCATTCAGAAGCTGGTGCAGGATCCGCTGGCGCTGAAAATTCTGGACGGCGCGGTACTGCACGGCGACCATGTGGTCGTCGATACCGATAAAAAGGCGGGCAAGATGACGTTCAAAGTCAGCGAGCGGGTGGGGGAGAAAGAGCCGGCGAAGGCGAAGAAGTAATGCCTGTGTATGGACAGCCGAGGACGGCTGTCCCCACGCAAATCTGGGCGGACGAGGGCGTCCGCCCCTACGTAGTTCGTGGTGGCGCTTTGAACTGATCGGCGATCTCTCCGCGCGACAGATACCACGCCACCATCACGCGCACGACAATCCCCAGGCCGCCGAAGGCGAGCGCTTTTGGTTGAACCATAGCGCTTGCGGCTGAAACTGACGGCACCAGCATTACGATTCCTGCGATCGCGATCAGCAGCGCTGCGTGCCGAGCGATATTGTTGAGTTCCACGAGACCCCACGCGACTCCGCCTGCGACGACGGCCATGAGCAGAAACATGTAGGGCCCCGCCAACTCCAGGCCGAACAACAGCGGCGCGCCTGCCGACATCGCTATCGTGCCTGGGCGAAGCAGCATCAAGCCGCCCGCGATCCCCAGATAAGTTCCGCAGAGAGCGAACAACGCGGCGATGGCTCGCACTCCGTTCGGGACCGGGTTGGCGGGGTTATCGGTCACAGAGTCTCAGATTTTGTACATTTGATGACCATACATTTAAGGTGTAGAGGCTCGTAGAATACAAGCCGTGGCCGCGCCCTCACAAACAAAACTGATTGTCCTGAACCTTAAGGCGGGGATGCCTACGGTCGAGCAGGCGAAGCGGCGATTGCTGGAGTCGTTGTATGCGCCGCAGGGAGCGAGTGGGCCGCTGGTGAAGATCATTCACGGCTACGGATCTTCGGGGAAGGGAGGCGCGATCCGCACCGCGATCCGCGAACAGATGGCCGAGTGGCAGCGCGAAGGCAAAGTGCTCAAGGTGGTGCCCGGCGAAAACTGGAGCATCTTCGACCCGGGCTCGCAGGATCTGCGCCAGCGCTATGCTTTTCTCAGCAAGGATGAAGATCTCGATCGCGGGAATGCGGGCATGACGCTGGTCGAGTTTCCGGCCGATACCTCGCGCATCTTTCGATAAAAATCCGCGATGAGAGTCCGGACGCTGCTGGTCACGACCTTGCGCGAGCCTTCGCGTCCCTCTTGGGTGCCTTCGCCCCCGCCGAGGATTTCGCGGCCTTCTTAGTCCTCGGTTTCGAGGCCCGCCGCGCTCCCGGCACCTTCCCGATTCTAGGATCCCTGGCGAGAATGAGTTCGCAGGCGTGCAGCGCCGCTTCCTCGAAATTCTGCGCATCGGCCGGAAGGACCTGCCAGCCCGTCACCTTCTTCCCCAACACCTGGATCGATCGCATATTGGGGAAGTCCAGCCGCAGACTCTGATGGTGCTCCTCGGTGGTGGCGAGCCACACTCCGTTGTCCGCCGTCTGGTCAGGTTTGTCGCGGAGGATGAGAACAATCTTTTCCTGAACATAGACCGCGAGGCAGCCGAACATCGGGCGGGTGGTGGGCGATAGCGAAGCGATCGCGTCGAGGACGAATTCATGCGGGACAGGCTTGCGCTGCTTGACGGCGACCAGGGTGTCGTCCAGCGGGAGGGAGGCCGTATTGCGGCGGGACTTCGACATACGAACGACGGGATCGCGCTCCGTTCACTTCTGCTTCGAACAATTACTGACTGTATATCAATATCACTGACCGGTCACGTTGCGAATTGCCGACAAACCGGAAAGTGATCCACTACCGGAGTTCGAAAGAAGTTCGAAAAGCTTGCCGTTCCCTCTCCGAAGTTATAAGGTATTCGGCCAAGACTCAATTCTCATTGGGGGATGGAATGAAGCTCAGCCGTCATCTGTTTGCGTTTATTCTTTCGCTGTCCTACTTCGTCGTGTGTTCGATCGGCGTTTCCTGGGCGCAGCAAGCTACGCCCGCGCCGAAGTCGGTTGTCATCCGCGCCGGACACCTGCTTGACGTGAAAACCGGCAAGACGCTCGCCAACCAAACCATCCTGATCCAGGGCGACAAGATCGCGAGCGTTGGCTCCGACACGCAAGTTCCCGCTGGAGCGCAGGTCGTCGATCTATCGAACGCCACCGTGCTGCCCGGATTGATCGACGCGCACACGCACATCACCTTCAATCCCAACTTCGGCTACTCGCGCCTGGCGATTTCCGTGCCGCGCGAGGCCCTCACCGGAGCACGCAACGCCCGCGTCACGCTCGAAGCCGGATTTACGACCATCCGCAACGTGGGAGCGAGCGGCTTCACCGACGTTGCCTTGCGCGATTCCATTAACGCAGGAGACGTGCCCGGACCGCGCATGCTGGTCAGCGGCCCGGCCTTGAGCATTACCGGCGGCCACTGCGACAACAATCTGCTGCCGTTTGATTACCACAGGACGAGTGAAGGCGTGGCCGATGGCGTCGAAGCCGTCCAGCACAAGACGCGCGAGATCATCAAGTACGGCGCCGACCTGATCAAAATCTGCGCCACCGGCGGCGTGCTTTCGCATGGCGACGATCCGCAGGCCTCGCAATACACACTGGAAGAGATGAAGGCCATCGTGGCCGACGCGCACCGGCTTGGCCGCAAGGTCGCGGCGCACGCGCATGGCGCCGAGGGCATCCGCTGGGCGTCGGAGGCGGGCGTGGATTCGATCGAGCACGGCTCCTATATCGACGACGCGGCTATCGCCACGATGAAAAAGAATGGTACCTATCTGGTGCCGACGCTCTACCTCGCCGACTGGTTTCTGGAAAACGCAGAGCGGATCGGCACGCCGGCCGAACTGATTGGCAAGGGACGAGAAGTGATGCCCGCCGCGCGTAAGAATGTGGCGCGCGCGTTTGCCGCGGGAGTGAAAGTCGGCTTCGGTACCGATGCCGCCGTGTATCCGCACGGCCTCAACGCGCATGAATTCGCGGTGATGGTGAAGCTCGGACTGACGCCGCTGCAGGCGATCCAGGCAGCCACCATCAACGACGCCAATCTGCTCGGCTGGTCCGTCAAGGTCGGCACCATTGAGCCGGGCAAGTGGGCCGACATCGTTGCCGTCGATGGCGATCCGCTGGCCGATGTCACAACGCTGGAGCGGGTGAAATTTGTGATGAAGGGCGGGGAGGTTGTGAAGAATCAGTACGCGAAGTGATTTCCGTTAGAATCCCCCCGTGTCTGTTCGTCTGCAGATTGAAGCCACCCGCGGCGCCGCCCGCGCTGCCAAGCTCATCACTTCTCACGGAGAGGTCGAGACGCCTGTGTTCATGCCGGTCGGAACCCTGGCTTCGGTCAAGGGCGTCTCGCAGGATGTGCTCGAAGAACTCGGCGTCCAGATTCTGCTTGCCAATACCTACCATCTTTTTCTGCGACCTGGTGTCGAAACCGTTCGCCAGATGGGCGGGCTGCACCGGTTCATGTCGTGGGATCGGGCCATCCTCACCGACTCGGGCGGCTTCCAGGTTTTCAGCCTGAACGATCTCCGGAAGGTCAGCGAAGAAGGTGTGGCGTTTCGCTCGCACCTGGACGGGTCGCCTCACTTTCTGAGTCCTGAAAAGGCGATGGAGGTGCAGATCGGGCTGGGAGCCGACATCATCATGGCCTTCGACGAATGCACCGAGTATCCGGCTGACAGCCAGCGCGCGCGGGCTTCGATGGAGCTGACCCTGCGCTGGGGCGTGCGCTGCAAGAATTATTTTGAGAAGCACAAGCGCGAGGCGCCTTGGACGCGTCCAGCGGAGCTTCGCTCCGCTCGACGGCCGAGGGCGGCCGTCCCTACGCGAGCTTCGGCTACGCAGGCATTGTTTGGCATCGTTCAGGGCGGCATGGACGCTGAGCTGCGCCGCGAATCCGCCGAGCGAACCATCGACATCGGCTTCCCCGGATACGCCATCGGCGGCCTGAGCGTCGGCGAACAGCGCGAGCTTACGCGCGACATCGTCGAATCCACGCTCGAGCATCTTCCCTCCGACCAGCCGCGTTATCTGATGGGGGTCGGCACGCCCGAAGAGATCGCTCAGTACGCCCAGTCGGGCGTGGACATGATGGATTGCGTACTCCCCACTCGCGCCGCCCGCCACGGATTGCTGTTCACCTCGGAAGGCAAAGTGTCGATCAAGCAGGCCCGGTACGCGCAGGACGAAAGCGCGCTGGATCCCGCGTGCGCCTGCCGCGTCTGCGAGCGCTATTCACGGGCCTACCTGCGCCATCTTTATGCCTCGAACGAACTGCTGGCCCAGGTTTTGAATACGGTTCACAACCTGCACTTTTACCTGGCCACCATGCGGACGGTCCGCGCCTGGATCCGGGCAGGCCATGCGCCCACCGCAGGCGGTTCCCGGTTACAGGGCCCATAGTCCAACAAGGTCCAACAAGGGTCCGGCAATATGCTAACTAACCTCACAAATAACACTTGACATTTCCGATCCTGGGGGGGGCGAATTTCACTTCCGGCCCGGTTTCTTCAACTAATATTGCAAAAGGAGGTTACCACTTATGACGACTAAGCGCGCGTTGCTGACGCTCTTCGTTGTATCCGTGATGGTGTTCGCTACTCGCAATGCCAAAGCGGGGTGCTGGGGTTATGGCGAGGGAGATGAAGGGGAGTGCTCCGGCGCGAATGGATGCACCGGTTTCTGCATCGTGACCTATTGTGACATCGGCTGTGTATCAGGAGAGTGCAACGGAACGGGCAACAGCCGGGAGTGTTGTGGAAATCGAATAGACTACGCACAGATAGACCCCGACGGAGGAACCTGTGATTTTTGTGGCAACGTTCGAACTCATGCGAGGACTTCGCACACGTGCCCCACAACACAGCGCTGAGCTTCTCCAGGGTTACACTCCCGGTCTTATTATGCTGAGCGAGCACGCGAGTTATAAGCCGGCGCAGATCGTCTATACCTTCAATCGTTGCAGCCGCAGCTATAGGCTGGTAATTGAGGAAGGGCGCACTATTACCAGGGAAGGGATGTGAAACATGCTACGACAGCTCGCCCCATTGTTCTTTATCTGCTGGTGGTTGATCGCGTCCGCCGCCGGTCAAACCTCTGCGGAACCGCAGCAACAGCCTGACACGAAGGGAAGACCGGCGCAAGCTAGTACCGAGAAACGAGGCGTCCTGCATCTGACTCGAGTGGGGACTGTGGACGTGCCTTCTATAGTGACAAATTCGTTCTACCCGCCCTTCAAGTGTGACAGCGACGGCAACATCTATT
>Ga0316363_10000651_pt1 | contig 40590 bp, 36 predicted proteins | sample Sb_taG_3_FD_200459 | JGI IMG/M metagenome (GOLD analysis project Ga0316363, IMG submission 200459) | Peat soil microbial communities from Weissenstadt, Germany - Sb_50d_a_PC metaG (v2) (version 2) | ecosystem: Environmental > Terrestrial > Soil > Wetlands > Peat | place: Germany: Weissenstadt...
TGCCATGTTCATCTTCATAGGAGCACTGCCGCGGACCGATTGGCTGGCTGGCGTCGTCGAGCGCGACGAACGCGGGTTCCTCTTGACCGGCCCCGACCTGATGCACGGCGGTCAGAGGCCCAAAGGATGGGATCTCGATCGCGATCCTTTCTTATTGGAAACCAATGTCCCAGGTATTTTTGCCGTGGGCGATGTGCGACACGGCTCGGTGAAGCGGGTCGCTTCTGGTGTCGGCGAAGGGTCGGTGGCTGTGCAGTTCATTCATCAGTACTTGAGCAAGGTCTAAATGGTCGAGAAATCGGAACTACTTCGCGTCCCGGCGTTCGCGGACTTGCCCGACGATCAGATCGCGTGGTTCCTCAGCCAGTCGCAAGAGTTGCACGTCAAGGCGGGCGATATCTATGCACGTCAGGGTGACCCAGCCGGCACGATGACTGTGATTCTCGATGGGCAGATTGAGGCCCGGGGCGAGTTGGGCGGCGAAACAGTCGTAATTTCCATGAAGCCCGGCGATGTCACCGGAGTGCTTCCATTTTCAAGGATGAAGCAGTTCCCGGTGACCGGGCGCGCAGTCACGGACAGCCGCTTGTTGCGCTTCCCCGCCGCGCTGTTCCCCGATCTAGTGCAGAAAATGCCGGAGTTGGTCGAGCGCCTCGTGGCTTTGATGGCTGACCGCATCCGCGAGACCACGCGCATGGAACAGCAACGCGATCGCCTGGCGAGTCTAGGAAAGCTTTCCGCAGGTCTGGCTCACGAACTCAATAACCCAGCGTCCGCTGCACAGCGCGCCACCAGCCAGCTGCGTGAAATCCTGAAGAAGATCCGGGACGCGAGTCACGAGTTAGGCAGGCGCGATCTCACCCCAACGCAAAAATCGGAAATCGAGAAGTTAGAAGCATCCCTCACTCGATTGGACGGTCCCCCACCGGACGCGCTGACGGTCAGCGACCTGGAAGACCGAATTGATTCCATGCTGCGCAGTCACGGCCAGAACGACTTGTGGCAGCTGTCGGCAGGCCTGGCGCGAAGGAACGTGAAGCCAGAGGCGCTGGAACCGTTGTTCGACAGCCTCGATGCGGACGCTGCCCGAGCCGCGCTGGTCCGGATCGCCTCTTCGGTGGAGGTTGCGGACCTGCTGAACGCAATTGAGAACAGCACCTCGCGCATCTCCGACCTGGTCAAAGCTATCAAGGACTACACCTATATGGACCAGGCGCGGGTGCAAAACGTCGATATCGCGAAGAGCCTTGAAACCACGCTGATCATCCTGAACCACAAACTAAAGCGCGGCGTAATCGTGCGGCGCGATTATCATGCAGACCCCCTGTTGGTCAATTCTTTCGGGAGCGAATTGAATCAGGTATGGACCAACATTATTGACAATGCTATCGACGCGATGGGTGGAAATGGCGAACTGCGGGTGCGGACCTATCGCGACAATGGTTGCGCTGTGGTCGAGATTGGAGATAACGGTCCGGGGATGTCGCCAGAGATCAAGTCCCACATCTTTGAACCCTTTTTCACAACCAAGGGAGTGGGTGAAGGAACGGGGCTCGGTCTCGACACGGTCCAGCGCATCGTGAAGAAGCATCGGGGCAATATTCAGGTCACCTCAAAACCTGGCGACACGCGCTTTCAAGTGTGGCTCCCGCTAGCGGAAGCTCCGGCGTAGGAACAATGGCGCTCTTTTGGCGGCTAGGGCCCGATCCAATAACGTCGCTGAAGGTTGGCGCGAGCGTTCCAAAGTCAGGCTCGGTATGGATCTGAATTCTGCCCAAGCGTAGAAGGCGATTGCCCTTCTTAAGACCCACGGAATGGTCATTGATTCCGACAATAGCGTTGCACGAGTTTTCCACGCGTAAAACCACTCTGCTTCCTCGGTCGGAAATGGCAGGCCTCGCGGCGCTCAGAGGTTTAAGTCTGGCCGTCATACGGTAACCGTGGCCCACTCAGCTAGTTCATCGAATTGCGCCTAGATCGCGGGCAACTGGGAAATATCTGCTGGACGGAAGATTCGATAATAAGGCGCACCAAAAGAGACAACCTCATTCTTGTGCTGAATCGGCCTATCATTCCTAAGAACAACCAGTAGGAGGTACACACATGGCAGCGAATCAGGTAGTGCTTTACTTCGACAAGCAGGAGGATGCTCTGCTTTTCACCCTGGCTGCCAGTTCGATTATGTCAGCGGAAGGGCCTGTCCACAGCAGCGACGCAGTGGTCAAGGTTGCGGTGGAGATTTGCAAAGCCAGTCGAATCACGACTGAGGGTGTTCTGAACATCACGTGAAGGATGGCACAATTTAAGATGATTCGAAGAGCGGTGATGCAAATAGGGGCTCTCGCGCTACTCGCTTTCATGGCATGGAATGCGTTTCTTGCTGTCAACCATTTAAAACAGATGCAGAAAATTGCGGCGCTCACACTGGAAAGCTCCATGATTCAGGCGGACGTCTCCGGTGTTCTGAAAGACTTGACCGATATGGAAACGGGTCAGCGCGGATACCTGCTAACCGAGGACCCTTCGTACTTGCAGCCCTACACCGAAGCGAAGGGCAGGATCGGAATCGATTTTGCCGGCCTTCGTGTAGGGCTAGCTAATCGGGCGGAGCGCGAACGATCCCTGGAGTCGCAGTTGGAGTCTTTGGCTAACTCAAAGCAAGCTGAGATGGAGCGCTCTATTAGTTTGCGCCAACAGGGGTATCGCCACCGCGCATTCATGCTGGTGGATTCAAACGAAGGTATGGAGTACATGGATAGAGCTCGCGGGCTTCTGTCTTCGCTATCCGTGACGGAGACCAGCAGCTTCGCGAGATTCGACAGAGAGAGGAGTGCTAGCCTAAGCAAGGCTTTGACAGAAACCATTGTTGCCAATTCATGTCTGCTCGTACTGACAGCATGTCTGTTTGGACTCATCCGCTACCACGGGCAAGTGCTTGAACAGGAGGCTGCCCAGAGCAGACAAGAGCTAGCCGTGCGCGATTTGCAGCTAGAAAAACTAATGTCTGCCCTTTCCAACCAAGCCCGCTCCAACACCTCTGCCATCGAGGCGAACGCCAGCCTCCTGCTTCAGAACTATGGGGGATTTCTACCACGACAAGGCCACGAATATGCTGAGCAGATAAGGGAAGCATCGGCACAAATGGAGCGACTCCGCCAAGATTTAGTTGGCAGCTCAGGCTCCAACAGTGATGAGAAGGCAGCGTAGCAACTTATTGGCAAAGCCGCAGCGTGCGCACGAAGCACGTCACTGATGCGTTGAAAAAGTTTAGTAGTTGCGGTGGATTCCCCTCACCCTTTGAAAAGACGCCGACCCCGATATTCCTCGCATATCTCGGTCGCAACGCTGAGAAAGACCTTCAGCTAAGCTGGCGCGTAGGGGCTGTTCGCTTCGCCCGGAGCCGAGGGTCGCAAACACTCAGCTCGGCCATCCGGTCTTAGAGTCTCCGAGATTGCTACTTGCCCGTGTAGAGATCCGGAAACTGTTGCCGAAGGTGAGCGACTTTCGGCGCATCGTTATAGACGATGTAGGGATTGTCGGGATGATGGGCGGCGTAGTCCTGGTGGTAGGCCTCGGCGGGATAAAAGGCTTTCAATGGGACTACTTGAGTCACGATCGGACGCGGGAAGACTTTGGCCTTCTCCAGTTGCGCGATGTAGGCCTCGGCGATTCGCTTCTGCTCATCGCTGCCGTAGAAAATGGAAGAACGATACTGGCTGCCGGTGTCGGGTCCCTGACGGTTCAACTGGGTGGGATCGTGAGCGACGGAAAAGAATACTCGAAGCAGCTGCCCGTAGGTGATCTGCGAAGGATCGTAAGTGATCTTCACCGATTCCGCGTGGCCGGTGTCACCGTTGCTTACCAATTCGTATCCCGCAGTAGCGGCTGCGCCGCCGGAGTAGCCTGACGTGGCGTTGATCACGCCCTTCACGTGCTGGAAGACGGCCTGAATGCCCCAGAAGCAGCCGCCGGCGATAACGGCGGTTTGCTCAGACTTGGTCGTCGCGAGCGTGGCGTCTACAGCTGGGTTCGGGACCGTGGCGACTGGCCGGTCGCCGGCATTGCAGGCAACTACGCCCGCGAGGGTTACCATCAAGAGCAAAGCAGATATGCGCGAGAGGAAGCTACACATAACGAACTCCTTCGAACGCCCAGCAGTCGATTCCGAGCGTCTCTTGAATAGAGTCGGCAGCGGGGCAAAAGTTACGCGGGCTTATTTCTTCGAGCGACACTTTTCATAAATTATCATCCCGAGCGAAGCGAGGGATCTGCATTTTGCGACGAACTGCAGATCCCTCGCTTCGCTCGGGATGACAAGTCTGGCGAATTGAGAGTTGAAAAGCGGTTCTCACTTTAGCGACCGCTAGCTCGCGGTGGCGACGAGGTATTTCTTCATGCAGCGTACACAGGGAGAGTAACCCTGCCGCGATGCTTCGGCGGCGGTGATCATCCGCAGCTTGGTTTTCTTGTGGATAAATGGGCATCCGGCGGCGTGAAACAATTTCCCGCCTTCCGAAACCACCACCATCATGTCCGGAGGGACGCCGGTGCCGGGTTGCGCGTGTTCGGAACGCAGTTGAGGGCCGCGGAACGCGGAAGAACGAGCCACCTCGAAGCTGCCGACAACAAGGCATGCCGCGGCAGCGGCGACCATCCATCCCAAAAAGCTCCTCCGGTTGCCCGGCATATTTTCCCCTAGCCTCTGGTGCAGACGCTGGCTGAAACCGAGGGGCACTTCGAGCATGCGTTCGTCGCCATACAACTGGAGTACGTTACGCGTGCCGTCCAACACGGCGGTGCAGCGCTTGCACCCGCGGATGTGTTCTTGGATGGCAACGCGCAAAGTGGGTTCGACCTCGCCGTCGAGATAGTTTGAAATTTCGCGCCACACTTCTTCGCAGCTGACTACCATGGCTTCGTCCCCTTTGCAAATGACTACTTGCCGGTCATGCTCCATGCACCGCCGAGGCCGGGCGCGAGCAGATCGCGCAGCATCAGCCGAGCCCGCAGTAACCGAGTCTTGACCGATGCGGTGGAGATGCCGAGCGCCTTGGCCGTTTCCTCGATGCTGAGGTGCTGCATGTCGCGCAGGACAAAAACTTCCCGGTAGATTTGCCCCAACTCGGCCAGCGCCTCGGCGAGCCTTTGCCGAACCTCGTTGCGTTCTTCCGACGGAATCTCCCGCCAGTCGGCGAAGTCGCGAGGCGTATAGTTGCCCTCCTCGTCCTGGCGATCAGCGATCGGTTCCATAATGTTGGCGTGTGCTTTCCTTCTTCGCATACGCGCCTCGTTGACGGTGATCTGGATGAGCCAGGTGCTGAACCGCGACTCCGCTCGAAACTGCCGGATGTGCTTAAAGGCCTTCAACACAGCCTCCTGTGCCACGTCTTCGGCATCGGCCTCGTTTCGCAGAATCGCGAGGGCGGCTGCGTACACGCGCCTCTCGTAGGGGCGGATCAAGTCATAAAAAAGCTCGTGCTCGCCATCCCGGACGCGCCGTATCAGCATCTCTTCGTTGAATTGGTCGGCTGGACGTTCCAGCGAAGTCACCCTTTCCGGCATCGCTCCTCACCGCACCGCTGAACTCACCGTTGACTCGACACCATTATGCCCGACAAATCGCGCACTCGAAGCCGGCCGCGGTGATTGCCTTGCTCTGGTCCATTTTCCAGCACTCTGCGATGCCCTGGCGTTCACCTATCCTGCCACGCTTCGCTCAGCCTGGACAGCCGGGGGCGGCTGTCCCTACGCGAACGCGCGTTCGATATGATTCCCTAGCAGCACGTAAGTTTCGGCCTTACTTCAAGAAGAGGCCGGCACGAAACTCCACCTCTTTTGTGCTATTTCACCCCGATTCTCCACAGCCTTCCACTGGGTTGCTACTTGCATTCCCGCACACAAGTTCCGGATAATCATGGCTGAGAGTTTGACAGCCGTGTATCGCTACAGCCGCGCCGACTTGATGCGCATTCTCCGACTCGTTCCTCGCCAGCTTCAGACCTGGGAGAAGGCGGGACTGGCGACGGTGAGCGAAGAATATTCTTTCTTCGATCTGGTGCAAATCAAGAAAGTGCGCGACCTCTGCGCCCAGCGCGTTCGTCCGGCCGTCATCCGGCAATCGCTCGAAGCCATGCAGAAACAGGTTGCGGGCATGGAGAATCCACTGCTTGAGGCTGGCGCCTATCAGAGCGGACGCCGCGTCGCTTTCCGGCACCAGGGGAGGCTGCTGGAGCCCATCGCCGGACAGTTCATGTTCGACTTCTCGTCCGAACAAAGAAAAGTCGTGACCCCGCCGCGTAATGGACCGGAACTGGTGGTTACCGACGTTGCCGACTTGTTTGCGCGCGGGATCATGCTGGAAGAAAATCCCTCCACGCAGAGCGAGGCGATCACTGCCTATTTGAAGGTTCTCGAAATGGATCCCATTCACGCCGCCGCGCACATCAATCTGGGGACGCTGTACTACAACCGTCAGGAATACGCGCTCGCCGAAAGGCACTACCGTTCGGCGATTCAGATCGATCCGCGCTACGCGCTCGCCTATTTCGACTTGGGCAACGTGCTCGACGAAACCGGACGCGTCGAGGAAGCCATCAACACTTATAAGACCGCGATTCAACTCGCGCCCACCTACGCGGACGCGCACTACAACATCGCGCTGGCCTACGAGAAGATGCGCGAGCCGCGCAAGGCGCTGCAACACTGGCGCGCCTATGTGAAGCTCGACACGACCGGGCCATGGACCGTCCACGCCAAACACCAGATCCAGCGCATCCTGCAAACCGACAGCCTGAAGCTGGTGCACTCTCGCAAAGCGAACTGAAAAACGCTGCGTAACGCGTGGTTTTGGTCGCGGCTCGGTGAGAGTTGTTTTCCATTGTTGCGCTCAAATCTCACCCTTCAGGTGCAGGAGACCATATATGAAGCTCTATCGGCGGATTTTGACGCTGGCTCTCGCGACCGCGGTGGCCGCGTCCAGCGCGGTCTGCTTTAGCCAGCCGGTTAAGAAAGAGAAAGAAATTTACAACGAAAGCGCCGATGCGCACGCCGAAATCAAAGAGGCTCTGCAGAAGGCGACCGCGGAACACAAGCGCGTCATTGTCGTGTTTGGAGCAAACTGGTGCTATGACTGCCACGCGCTCGATGCGGCTTTTCATCGTTCGGACGTTGCGCCGATACTCGCCGCCAACTATGAAGTTGTGCACGTGGACATCGGAAAGGGAGACAAGAACCAGGACCTGATGAAGCAATACGAGGTCCCGATGAAGCGCGGCATTCCAGGACTGGCCGTGCTGGATGCCGATGGGAAGCTGGTCTACAGCCAGAAAAACGGCGAATTCGAGAATGCGCGAGCGCTCGCCCCGGAAGATTTCCTGGCATTCCTGAACAAGTGGAAACCCGGAGCGCAGAGCCAGTGAGACTCAGATTCATCCAAGTACCGACAAAAAAAAGGCGCGGCGTGCGCCGCGCCCCAGGAGAGAGAGAGAGAGAGAGCAACTCTGCTTAATCCACCACCAGCTTGTTCTCGACGCTGAACGCGCCAGGTACAGCATTCGCTCGCATCCCGGCAATGGTCTTGTCCATCGCGCTCTGGACGGTTCCGTAGAGCGTCACGTGTCCATTGTCCACCACGATGCGGATCGGATCCACCGGGTCGGTCGCGTAGCGGCCAAGCACCGAGTCGCGATAAATCGCGCGAGCCGTGCGCACCCGCAGCGAATCGTCAAACAGAGAAACCGGCAGCACGTTCACCTGACTCACGACGTCCTTGACGCCGGGCGTGCGCGCCACGATGGCGAGCGCCGAATCTTTCGCTACATCGGTTACGGTATCGCCGTTGAGAGTGACGACGCCGTCTTTCACGCCGAGCGCAAGATAGTTGAACGCGTTGTCGTAGTATCCGACGCGGTCATAGGCCAGCTTCTTGGCCAGTGTCTGCTGGAGTTGGCTATCGGGCACGGTTTCTCCCGCGACCGTGATGTCATTGCGAACACCGGTGACGTTTGCGAGCTTCTTAACTTTCTTCGCGGCGTCGAGCTTGTCCTGATAAAGGCCGACCGTCCCGGTCAGGGTCACTATGCCATCCTCGACGCTCGAGTTCACGCTCTGCAGTTGCTTCGCATCATGAATTTTCTGGCTGACCGTCTGCTGAATCTGCTGATCATACCGGCCGGTTGCGGCCATGGCAGTCATACTCAGCAGGACGAGCAACGCCACGATCACCGCAAATGCTTGTTTCTTCATGGTTGCCATCCTTACTGGAATTCCGGTTCCCCACAGTATTAACCGGTTAGTTAAATAGATGCGCGGCGGGGGTGGAGGGATGTTCCCGGAAGAGGCTTTTACAAACTATTACAAGGTGAAACAACGCGATCACCCGATGAGGTGTTTCGGAAGCCGCTTTGTCTCGAAAGGAAAAGAGGTAAAATGCGAAAATGACGACCGACGAACGATTGGATCGACTGACCGAAAAACACGGGGCTTTAACGGAAAGTCTGCAACTGCTAACGGCGGACGTGCAGAGCCTGGCCCAGTCAGTGAAAGAACACGACCGAATCCTCCGGGGACACGCTGAACTCATTGGCGACCTTGCGAGGATCGCCTCCGTACACGAACAGCGCATCGAGCGACTGGAAGGCCGGCAAGGGTAATCGGAACAGAGCGAAGCAGAGAACACGGTCGTCATTTTGTTCTGGTTCCTTTCTTCCCGACTCCGTCCACTTCGGAGTCGGAATCTTTTCACTTTCGATCCAACTCAAAACTCCCAACCATGGCAAGCACAGCGGCCGTTTGACAAATTCTTGTCATGACGACTAATCTCGGCCAATGCCCCGTGGTTTGCAAGCGGAACTCAAGCAAAAAGTCCCATTCACCAGTCGAGAACAGGAAGCCTATCTTTCGTTGTTACGTACGGCCGATGCGCTCCAGGCGCAGGTCGAGGCCCGGCTCAAAGAGTTCGGACTCACCGGCACGCAGTACAACGCGCTGCGCATCCTGCGCGGCGCCGGACCGGACGGCTTGCCCTGCCGGGAGATCGGCGAGCGTATGATCACGCGCGATCCGGACATTACGCGCCTGCTCAATCGCCTGGAAGATCGCGGCTTCGTCGAGCGGACGCGCGCCAGGCACGATCGCCGCGTCATCTACGGAAAGATCACCGCTGCCGGGCTGAAGCTTCTGCGCGAAATGGATGGGCCGATCGAGAAGCACAGCCGCGAAATACTCCGCCACGTCGGACAAGAGAAATTGAAGCAGTTGATTGAGTTGCTGAAGCTCGTTCGTGGCGGACAAGCTTTTCACCCCCGAGACGCAAGAGCGCCGAGTAAAAGCCCTTGTTGATTTTGAAAGACAAGACCGGGCAGTCGTTTTAAAGTCGATCAAAAAATGCGAGCGCTATCACCTCCGCTTTGCAACTTTCTTCTTTGGCGATGCACCATCTTTCTTGACGGTAGTCTTGTTCGGAAACACGCGCGCGAAGATCTTGTCGATGTTCTTGAGCTGCCGCTTCAGGTCGAAGGCGTGCTCGATCTTCGCCTTCGGCACTCGTCCGCGAATCTCGGGATCGTTCAGGACCAGCTCGCGGAAATCGAGATTCTCCTTCCACGCGCGCATGGCGTGACTTTGCACCAGGCGATACGCGTCCTCGCGGGAGACGCCTCTCTCGACCAGGTCAAGCAACAACTGTCCGCTGAAGACGAGGCCGCGCGTGCTCTCGAGGTTCGCCAGCATGCGCTCGGGATAGACGAACATGGTCTCGATCAGGTTTGCTGTCTTGTTCAGCAGGTAGTCGGCGAGTGTGGTCGAATCCGGGATGATGATGCGCTCGGCCGATGAGTGCGAAATATCGCGTTCGTGCCAGAGGGCGACGTTCTCGAATCCTGCCTGCGCGTTTGATCGCACCACGCGCGCTAAACCGCTGATCTGTTCGCAGGTAACGGGATTGCGCTTGTGCGGCATGGCCGACGAGCCCTTCTGCTTTTCGCTGAAGTACTCCTCGGCCTCGCGAACTTCGGTGCGCTGCAGGTGGCGGATTTCGGTTGCGATTTTGTCGAGCGTCGAGGCGATCGTGGCCAACGTTGCCAGGTAGTGGGCATGGCGGTCGCGCTGAATCACCTGTGAGGACACCGCCGCAGCCTTCAATCCCAGGAGCGTGCACATCTTCTCTTCGAGCTCGGGCGTGAGGTGGGCAAACGTTCCTACCGCGCCCGAGAACTTTCCTACACGCAAATCTTCCGCCGCAGCCCTGAAGCGCGCGATGTTACGCTGCGTCTCCGAATACCAGTTGGCGATCTTGAATCCAAAGGTGATGGGCTCGGCGTGGACGCCGTGGGTCCGCCCGATCATCGGCGTGTCTTTGAACTCCCAAGCGCGGCGTTCGAGCACCTCGGCGAGACGTTCCAGGTCGCCGGCGACCAGCGACGAGGCTTGCTGGATGAGCAACGCCTGCGCCGTATCGACTACATCGTTCGAAGTCAGGCCATAGTGGAACCAGCGAGCGTGCGGGCCCACGATTTCGGCGACTGAGGTAGTGAAGGCGATGACGTCGTGTTTGACCTCGGCTTCAATCTGGAAGATGCGATCAACGTTGAAGTCGGCGCGCGCGTGGATCGCCTTGGCGGCATCCTTCGGCACAATGCCGGCGGCGGCCAGCGTTTCAGTCGCGGCGACTTCGACCGCGAGCCAGGTGCGGAAGCGGTTCTCGTCGCTCCAGATGCGAGCCATCTCGGGCCGGGTATAGCGTGGGATCACGGCGCTTTCTCCTGAGGGGGAACTGGGGATTGTAAATCAGGTGGGCGAGTGCGTGAAGTGCGAGCGCAAACGAGGAGCGCAAACGTGCGCCGCGAAATCAAGTACACAGTTCCTTCGCCTCGCCCAGGATGACACTGTGGATTTATGCCACGACTTGCGAAGCACGAGCGCCACGATGCAGCGGACCAATTCCTCCGCCTACTCCACCGTGTGCTTCGCCGTGTACCCTTCACGCGCGTAAACGATGACCTTCACGTCCTTGCCCTTCTGATCGCGAATCTTCAGCGGGCCACCGTCCGGCGCCTGGAGTTCGACTTTCAACTTGCGATAGGTGCCGTCGAGCTTGGTGTTGGTCGGGTGGTAACTGATGCTGTACTGGTTGCGGATGTCGACCGCGACGTCGTGAAAGATCTCCGGCAGTTCGCCTTCGAAGCGCGGGTAGTACGCCCGTCCGCCGGTCAGGGTAGCGAAGGTTTTGAGCTGATTGTCGGCCTGCAGCCAATCGATTTGCTGCATCCCCCCCGCGTATCCGTGCGACTCAAGATATTCCCGCCACTGCCAACCGATGCTGACCGCATAGATGGTCACGTCTTTGGTGGACTTAATCTTCTTGATGATTTGATCCAGATTCAGCTTGCTGAAGGTGTCACGCCCCGAAGAGACCAGAATCACGTACTTCTTTCCCTCGATGCGATCGCACCGGTCGAGCGTGTCGAAGACCGCGTCGAAAAGGTTGCGCTCCGAAAATCCCGGAATGCGCAGCATGTTCAGCGCGCCCATAATGGCGCGCTTGTCCTGCGTGAAGTCCACTAGAATCTGAGGCCTCATATCGTAGGAAACCACGGCCACCCAATCATCCTTCTTTAACCCGCTGGCGAAGGTGTAGGAAGCATTCAGCGCGTCATACATGTACCGGAGGTTGGTCGCGGCATACTCGACCAGCAGGACGGCCGTGATCGGAGCCTCGCTCTGATTGAAGGTCGAAATCTTTTGTGGCGCGCCATCTTCCAGGATCTTGAAATTCTCTGGCTTCAGCCCGGGGATGGTCTGGCCGTCCTTGGTGGTCACCAGCACATCCAGGTTCACAAGCGGCACGTCTACTCGGATCGAGTAGTCGGGCATGTTCTCGATCTTTTTCGGTTTTTCGGGAGCCGGAGGCGGCGGTTCTTCCTTTTTCTTGGGGACCACATACGGTCCGACGTCGTTTTGCGGCCCACCGGCTGCGGGCGGAGCCTCCTGCTGGTTGGGATTCGCCGGGGGTTGCTGTGATGTATCTTGAGCCTGCGCCGGGAAAGTCGCAGCGACCATCCAGCAAAGAACAAACGCCAGTAGAATCACACGCTTACGGGAAGCCGACGGCACCTGGTTTAGCCCGCCAAATACGCCAGAAATCATGGGGATGTCCTCGAAAACTCCTGTGCTAATATAGATGCAAGAACTCTGCGGTTGGGATCTTTTGCGCGCCGCCTCTCCTGGCAAAACCTTCTGATAGCACGCGGAGTCTAAGCAAGAGCAAGGTCACCTTGTGACCCCCGGGGCTATTCATGAGAAAAGCCGCACGATCACTCGCCACCCTTTTGTGTCTATCATCCTCTGTATGGGTTACTGCACAGGACAGGCCAGCGCCTGCCGTCATTCCTCTTGCCATCATGCCGCTCGACCAGATCCACGAAGGCATGAAAGGCACCGCGCTCACCGTGTTCCAGGGCGTGAAACCGGAATCGATGGACGTGGAAGTTCTGGGCGTGATGCGCAACGTGAACGGTCCCAGGGGCGACATCATTCTGGTGCGTCTGCATGGTACCAAGCCCGAATACACCGGCGTGGTTGCCGGTATGAGCGGAAGCCCGGTCTATTTCGACGGAAAGCTGGCGGGCGCACTTGCCTTCCGCATCGGCGAGTTCTCGAAAGAACCGATCGCGGGTGTTACGCCGATCGAGGAGATGCTGGAGATCAATGCGCTCGATCGCCGTCCGGCCCCTGCGCCAATGCGTGCCAGTCTTCCTGAGCAGAGCGGAACCACGCAAACCGCGAGCCCCGGAGAAGACTCGGCGCTCCCGCCCCAGAACTACAGCAACTACCTGAAACCCATCGAAACGCCTCTCGTGTTCAACGGTTTTTCTGACGAGACTTTGCAGCGCTACGCGTCGCAATTCGCTGCGGCGGGGATCGTTCCGGTAATGGGCATTGGCTCTTGGGGCGATCGCAAACAGCCGGAACCGATCGAGGCGGGATCCGCCGTCAGCGCCGTGCTGGTTCGCGGCGATATGGATATTGCCGCCACCTGCACCGTGACCTACGTTGATCCGCAGCGCTTGCTCGCCTGCGGACATCCGCTCTTGCAGTTTGGCGAAGTGGACCTGCCGATGACGAAGGCTACGGTGCTGGCCACGCTGCCTTCGCCACTGAATGCGTTCAAGATCGTCAACACTACCGAGACCGTCGGCGCGTTTGTGCAGGACCGGCAGAACGGCATTATGGGCGTGCCGGGGCGGGAGTCGAAGATGATTCCGGTGACCGTGGCCCTGCACAGCGGAGCGGCGACAAAAGAATTCCATTACGAAGTTCTTAACAACGCGCGACTCAGCCCGCTGGCCATGATGGCCACCGTCTTCAACGCGCTGCACGGCACCAACGAATACGGCGAGGACATTACTTACCGCATGAAGGGCGTACTCAGCGTGAAAGGCTATCCCGACGTCACGTTGCGGAACATGTTTGCCCCGCAAGACAACGGGCAACCCGCCGCGGCTTTGGCCGCCGCCACCATCGGCGATCGCTTTGGACGGATCTACAGCAATCCCTTCGACGCTCCCGACGTTCAGGGCGTGAAGCTCGATTTCGATCTTGTCCGCGAGCGCCGCTCCGCTCGCCTGGAAGCTTCGCGGACGGACATGACGGAAGCTCGTCCCGGCGACCAGATTGTGGTTGAGACGGTGATTCGTCCGTATCGTGGCGAGCGGCTCGTACGCCAGATTCCCATACGGATTCCAACCTCGACGTCGAAGGGAACGCTGCGCATCCTGGTCAGCGACGGAGACACGCTCGACCGCATGCACCGCGGGACGCCGATGATGAACCGTGGTCTCGGACTGGCGCCGACCATCGCATTGCTGAACAAGGAGCGCGCCAACGATCGCGTGTATGTTTCGCTTCTCGGGTCCGATCCCGAAGCCATGGTCGCCGACAAAGTGATGCCGACGCTGCCGCTTTCCGTCATGAATGTTATGGATAACATGCGCGGCACGCAGGACATGGTCGTGCTCGGGGAATCGTCGGTCAGCGAAGCTTCCACCGATTCACTCGACTATGTCGTCTCCGGCGCGCAGATGCTGACGATTAGCATCAAGTAGCTGGAGTCGACCAAGTATTTGGAGCATGATGCGGTTTAGGAGTATGAACGTACGTCATAGAATTGTTCTGATTTGCTCTGCCTTGCTGTTCGGTCTGTTCTTGATTGGAGAATCCGATTCAGGCCAAAAACTATTGCGCGGAAAGCCCAAACCAGACGAAACTCATTTCGAAGCCGACGATAGGTATATGGGTGCCGGTTTGGCTCCGTTTGTTTACTGTCTTGCTCCGGGCGTTGTGCTCTTCATCTATGGGGTGGCTGACATTCTTCTCTGCCGTATTCGGCGGAACATTTCAAACTGACCCCTTATCGATCGATAGCCTGCACGGTGACTCACCTTGAACCGAGGCATCTTAAACTGAGGTATGACTTTGGCTTGTAAGACGCTCGCTCTACTGTCAGGACTTATTCTTTTCACCTTCGCGCTTTCCGCATTCGCTCTCGCCGAGGGCACCCGCAGTTGGGAACAATCGAAGTTCGAAGAACTGACCAAGGGCACTGCCAAAGGCATCGCTCTGCGCAGTGAGGGCGGCCTCGAACTCGCTCCGGTCTTCAAAGCGCTCGCCACCACGCCATCGACCTACATCTGGTCGATCGCATCCGATTCCGGGGGCAACATCTACGCCGCCGCTGGATCTCCGGCCCGCGTCTACCGCATCACGCCTGACGGTCAAAGCGCGACCATCTTCGAGCCGCAGGAATTGCAGGTGCAGGCTCTGGTCGTCGACAAGAACAGCATCGTCTACGCTGCCACTGCCCCCGACGGCAAGGTCTATCGTCTCGAACTCGCGAAAGGCCCAGCCGCCGCCAAGGCTGGCGCGAAAGCCTTCTGGAGCGCGACCACCTACTTCGATCCTGGTACCAAGTACATCTGGGACATCGTTCTCGACAATGCCGGCGCGCTGTATGTCGCCACCGGCGATCACGGCGAAATCTACAAGGTCAGCGCCAACGGCCAGCACTCGCTCTTCTTCAAGAGCGATGAAGTCCACATGCGCGTTCTCGCGCTCGATCCCAAAGGAAACCTCATCGCCGGCTCGGATGGCAGCGGGCTTGTCTATCGCATTGCGCCGAATGGCGAAGCGTTCGTTCTCTACAGCGCGCCGAAGAAAGAAATTACCGCGCTCGCCATCGATAGCGCGGGCAATATTTACGCCGCCGGTGCAGGAGAAAAGCACTCCGGGAGCATGACGCCGCAGATGGGCATCCCGCTCGCAACTCCAGCGCAAAACCCACCCGCACAGGGCGGCAATATCACCATCACCGCCGCTCCTACCGCCCCCGTGACGCCTTTTCCCGCTCCCGGACTAGGCGCTACCGGCGGCTCCGAGATTTATCGTATCGCGCCCGATGGCGCCCCGTCCCGCTTGTGGAGTTCCCACGAAGATCTCGTCTACGCTCTCGGCTTCGATCAGCACGGACGCCTGCTCGCCGGCACTGGCAATCGCGGGCACATTTTCGCCATCAACGGCGTGGACGATTTCACCGATTTGATTAAAGCCAGCGCCACGCAAATCACCGCCTTTGCCGCCGCGCCCGGCGGAGGACTCTACGCCTCCGGCAGCAACCTGGGAAAAATTTTCGTCCTCGGCCCTGGCCCCGAGTCTGAAGGCACGTACGAAAGCGATGTCTTCGACGCGCACGTCTTTTCCCTCTGGGGGCGCACCAGCGTCCGCAGCACCGGCAATTCCAACGTCGAGCTTTATGCGCGCAGCGGCAACGTCGACAATCCCGACCGCAACTGGAGTCCGTGGACGCGCGTTGATTTTGCCGCCGGCTCCGAACTCAAAGTTCCACCGGCGCGATTCGTGCAGTGGAAGTCTGTGCTTCACGCCGGCAATCCCGCTCCGCGCGTTGACGACGTTTTGCTGAACTACCTGCCCAAGAATGTTGCCCCCGAAATTGACGAGATCACGGTGCAGCCCGGATACCGCTATCAGCCGATTCCCCATGTGACCGGCAGCGAGCCGCCCGCGCCCGGGCAACCGCGCTTCGATCCTCCGCCTCCCGCTGTGCGCGACCGCGACTCGATCGGCATCCGCTGGTCAGCGCATGACGACAACGATGACCAGCTCGTCTACACCGTCTACTACCGCGGCGACGGCGAGTCGTGCTGGCTGCTGCTGAAGAACAATCTCTCCGATCGCTACTATTCTTTCGACGCCAGTCTTCTACCGGACGGCGGCTACACCGTGAAGGTCATCGCCTCCGATGCGCCCTCGCATTCGCCGGGAGAAGCCCTCTACGCCGAGCGTGTCAGCGCCCGCTTCGAGGTCGATACCACTGCTCCCGTCATCGATAAGCTGACTGCTGCTCTCGATGGAAAGCAGATCCGTGTCCACTTCCGCGCCAGCGATTCGTTTTCGCCGATCAAGCGGGCGGAGTACTCGCTGGATGGTGGCGACTGGCAGTTCGTCGAGCCGGTCGGCCAGTTGTCCGATTCCAAAACGGAAGACTACGACTTTCGCCTGGCCGTGCCGCAACCCGAAGCTGCGCCAGCTCCGATGGCCGAGAACACCGCGAATGACCACGTCGTCGTGGTCCGCGCCTACGACCGTTTCGACAATCTCGCCACCGCAAAAACCGTGCTCCACGGGAAATAGAATTCTGCTCTTCATGAATCGCGGCGGTGCGAGCGGTGGGGCCGAGCTGGACCCTTCGACTTCGCTCAGGGCAGGCTCTCGAGCGCGCCCGTCCCTACACAAGCTCTTCTGCAGTCTCTTACTGCTGCGCGAAAATGATGGAACTCGGAGTTCCGCTAGTCGTCCCCATCATCATGAAATCCGTAATCACCGAATTCGCAGAATCGAAGTCGATGGCGTAAATCACAGACGTCGGAACGGCCGGTAGGGTTGGAGCGGTTAGCGTGATCGTGCCTGTGCCTGGCAAGGTCATGGTGTACGTTCCGGTCAACGTTTGGCTGCCGGGGTTCAGCGTTCCTGAAACGTTGTACACCCCCCCTCCGGGCGAGATGAGCAGCAGGTTCTCGACCACCGGCACAAGACTGGAATCGCTGTTGCGGGTTGTCGCCGCCGCATAGGTACCCGGCAGCTCCGATGGAGTGTAGTTCGCCGACGCCGGCTGCGGGTCCATGGTCCCCGTCATCACCGCCGAACTGGACTGATCGAGCAGAAAACCACGATTCGCCCCGCTGGCATAGAGAACGAACGGAACCGGCGGTACAACCGGGCTCGCATTCGGATTGCCTAGCATCTGGAAGGTGTATCGTCCGTTGGTGCTGCCGGTCGCCCCGTACGTGTACGCGAATGCCTTCGTCGGCGTCACCGAAACGATCGTTCCGTCATTGTTCTGATCGAAGGTGCCCGTGAAGCCCCCCGTTCCCCCCGTTCCGCTCGATGTGCCGTCGGTCGTGCCGAGTGTCAGCGAGACATTCGCGTTCGTTCCCGTCAGATTTGAAACCGAGGTGCCAATAAAGGCAGCGTTGTTGTAACCAGGGGAAGTCATCGGCACTTGGTAGACCATGGACCCAGAAACTGCGGGATTCGTCGCGATCGGATCTGTGGAAATGGCGTAGAGCGTCAGCGGGCCGGGACCGGTCTTGGTTTGTGCCGTTCCGGCAGAAACAAAGAAGTCGAATTTTTGCGCCGTGACCGAGTTCAGCGTCATTTGCCACCACGTGGGGAGGTTTGCGTCGGGCTGGGAGTACGTGCCTGTGACGTTGCAAGGCTGTGCGCCGCACACGTTGGTGCCGTTGTCGTTGGGGTCGAGCAAGCCGCCGGTGATGTGTCCACTTCCGTCCATCGGCAGCATACCCACATACCCAACCCGCTTGCCGAGCGAGTCCACACCCGTGAATCCGAATACGAAAGTCTGCGCGCCGGCGTTGAAGACTGTGTTTGCCGCCGACTTTTGCATAACGCTGGAGCCGGTTCCCGCACTGTCGGACTCGATCATCCGAATGATGCCCGACGATGTGACAACGGCGGTGTATTGGTTGGTGGGGCCTCCACTTAAGCCCAGCGTAAGCGTCCCCAGGTTGTTGTTGTTGGAAATCGGACTGTACGAGACCGAGGCAATCGGGTACTGCTGGGGCACGCCGGCGGTCAGAACGTCTTCGACCCCCGCCGTGATCGTGCCATTCGTGGCCAGAATGAAGCTTCCCGCCGCAGCGACGGGATTGCCGCTGATGTCATATCCCGAAAACTGGAATGCGTACGTGCCCGAAGCCAGGCGCGAGGTCGCCACTGTAACCTTAGCTTGACCTGACACCGTCGGTGCCCCAGTCGCCGCTACCTGCACGCCGCTGGCGGAGGAAGACGGTGCGGTATAGACCGCCAGACCGGAAGTTTTCGAGTCTTGTTGGATGGTTCCGCAGGTTCCGCTGGTGCACGTCACACCCCAAGTGAATGTTTGGGGCGCATCGTCTGGTACCGCGACGGCGGTGAACTGCTGCACCAGCCCTTGCCCAACCGTCACCGCCGTCGGCGTCACGACCACCGTGAGTTGCACGGTCACCGGCAGAGTGCCACTTACCGTCGTGTCGGCCTGCGAAGTCGCCGTGATCGTGATCGTCACCTTCGGACCCAGCGCCGTCCCTGGCGCCTGGTAAACGCCGGTCGTCGGGTCGATTGTCCCGCACGGATTCGGGGTGCCCGTGCATGCCGTGCCGCTCAGGCTCCAGGTAACGGCCGTGTTCGTCGTGCCCGTCACCGTGGCCGTGAACGTTACAGACTGACTCGGGTAAATCACGGAAATGTTATTAGGGGCGCTAACGGTCACGGTAATTCCACTGCCCATGCCGTTGCCGCCCTTCGCGCAACCGCTGGCCAGCGCCAGACTCAGCAAAGCCACCGCAAACAGACAATTTTTTATCATGATCAGATCTCTTTGAACCAAGTCTCTCTGAACCAGTCTCTTTGAACCCACCAATAGGGAGTCCGTTGCCCGGAAAACATTGCCCGAAAACACGGCTTCTATCTGAGACTTATCCCAGTTTGCGAGCAGTCATAATTCCAATTTTGTTATTCAAATCAGCACTTTACAAATGTACCTGAATTCAAGGCGCTTTGTCCGCGCGGGAAGATGTTCCGAAGGGCGGCCAGTCGCGTCGCCTCCGCAAGAAATTGCAGCTGTCGGGATGGGATTTCCGCCGGGGAGGGCAACAAGAAGTTCTCAGTTCCCGGTTCTCAGTTCTCAGTGGAGAGATGATACGTTCTGCCTGACACCTGAGACCTGGGACCTGACACCTGATTCCTCCGCGGCCGTCTCCAAAGCGGCGCGATTTGCGGTCTCCATCAGCGGACGCAACTCCGCGGCGCTGATGCCCAGCGTGCCCCCGGAGAAGCCGTCAATGTAAGCGGAGTTGATGCCCACGACTTCGCCACGCAGGTTCAGCACCGGTCCGCCGCTGCCGCCACGCGCCGTGGGCGCGTCATAGATCAGCTTGTCGCCCGTTACATCGCCGATGTGCCCGAACGTCGCCGAAGGCCTGATCAGCGATAGAGCCGCCAGTTCGCCCGCCGTGTCGGCATCATCCGGATGCGACGAAAGCCGCTCATACACTACTGCGGGCGACTTTGCCACCATGCCCGTTACCCCCATGGGATAAGCCAGCACGCTCACCGACTCGCCCACATGCGGCGGCGTCTCGGACAGAGTCAACGAGCGAAGTTTCTTTGTGAAGGCGGTGTCTTCGAGGCGGAGTACGGCCAGATCGCCATGCGTGGCCACCACCGCCGTCTCCAGGTTTACCGGAAGCGGCGACCCCGGGAAATATGCCACCAGCTTTTCGAGCACGGGCGATCCGCCCTTCCGCAGTGCCACGGCAACTTCGCGATCGCCATACCAGGGCTCGGCCACATGGCGATTGGTGGCCAAGAGTCCCGGCGCCACTACAAACCCCGTCCCCGCGACGCGAGCTCGAAACCTTTGCCCATGGCCGGACACGTGATAGATCCCGTAGATGTAAGCCACAGACTCCCGCGCATCGTCCACCGTCACCGCCGAAAACGATTGCTGCCGTTCCAGATCCGCCACTTGGCGCGAGAGCTGGTACACCTGCTGCTCCAGCCCGGAAGTCTCCGGGGGAGCGTAGTAGTGCGCCATCACTCCGGCACCCACCAGCGCCAGCACGCCGAGCAGCCCCTGCACAAACCGCTGCCAGGTTTCAACCACTTCGCATTCTCCATGATCTGAATTGAACATGAGCCATCAGGGCCCGGCAAGGAGGGAGATTCCCGGGTAGCAGCCACTATCCTGACGCATTCGGGCCAAGGCGTGTAGGGTACAGAAGTCGGGTGGCCGCGCAGCAAAGGTAACTGAAGAACACTCCGCCCCTGCTCATGGGGTCGCTGGGTACTGGGTACTGACCTCTTGGCCGTTAAAGCGGATTCAGTGTCGCCGTACCCCGCTCGCGTAGGGACGGCCGCCCTCGGCCGTCCAAGCCGCGCGCAGCTCGGCAGTTGCCTGTGGACACAGCGGCGACTAAGAGTTTCGTGTCAAACCCGATCCAGTTCGTGCAACGCCCGTTCGTTCTTGACATTGCCAGTGTTCAGCGTAGTGGCTGGTTCAAACAGTATGATCCAGCATTCCTTCTCGGCAACCGGACGGTGCTCCACTCCGCGCGGCACTACGATAAACTCGCCCTCTTCGATCCATTCATGGCGGTCGCGGAAATCCATGCGGAAGCGGCCCTTCACCACCAGGAACATCTCGTCTTCGTGCTCATGATGGTGAAATACGAACTCGCTGTTGAATTTCACGAACTTGATGTACTGGCCGTTGAGCTCGGCAGCGATACCGGGCTTGTAGTATTCGGTGATCTTGGCAAACTTTTCGGCGATGTTGACTTTGGACATGGGAGAATGGCCCGCTGGTACGATTTCAGATGGCGCATCACGCCCGCGGGTCGCAGGAAATTTGGCTGACGGCTGAAAAGGTGGCCGAGCTGCGCTCGGGCTTGGACAGCCGGGGGCGGCTGTCCCTGCGCAACCTTGGACGGGCGTGGGCGCCCGTCCCTACACAAAAAAGACAGCCGCCAGCTCGCGCTGACGGCTGAATGCTGATAGCTCCCTAGAATCCCGTTATCCCCGCGCTCGGGTGCCCACCGCGCAGCATCACCCGCACCCCGCGTTGGGTATTCACACGAGTAGTAGTGCTCCAGTCCACTTCGTCGGTGCTGATCACGCCGGTTCCGCCACTGGCGAGTTCATAGCTGATGCGGCCATCCTGATAGATGTAATTACCCACCTCCAGAACCATACCTGTCTTCAGCACAAACACTGGCACTCCCGGAGCAGTTCCAGAAAGTCGCGAGTCTTTGGCAACATAGCTGGCGTAGGTGACCTGCGGAATCTCTTGTGCGATCGGCGGCTCGCTGTCGGTGGCTCTTACGTTGCGCACCGCCAGTTGAGGAATGGCGTTGTCCCCCGGCCCGGCGCCAGCGCCCTGGTAAGAGCCCTGATAATACGAGTCGTTCTGCACCGCCGGACGTCCAAAGAAATGCCAGTCGGGGCCGTTGGTCGCCGAGACTTGCGGGATTTGCACGTCATCCATCAGGCGCAGCGTGAGCATGCTCTCGCCCTTGAGCGTGGGACGCGGCCCGCGTGCGGGCAGCATGATCACCTTCCACGGCCACAGCGGCGGCAGCATCCATTCGACGATGTCGCGTCTGGCGTGCCCCTTGCCCCGGATGTCGCCTTCTTTATCGACCTTGTAGCCGCGCGTCGCGATCACCTTCGCATCCAGCGGCATATCGCCGTTCGGCAATCCGATGCGATCAAACATCAGCTTCATGTTGCCCTTGCCCCAGAAATGTCCCGGGTCCTGGGCCGATTCGAGATGTCCAACCAGATAGCTGCCGCGCGGAAACGTCTGCTGGCCGAATTCCGTCACCGAGTGCAGATGACAGAGCACGGGATCTCCGACCGCAACCGTCGAAGAAGAAAAGTTCGGTTCATTCATGGTGCACTTCAGAAGGGTACCGGCGGGCAGGACCATCTCCCGCGCACTGGCACTCAGGGTCAAAGTTAGAAGGGATACCGCTAGGACTGCATACGAGCTGGACTTCATAACGTCACCTCGGTCTCACGCCCCGGAATTTTTGGTACGTATTCCCAAGCTACCGCGTTGAGCCAGCCCCGATTTACGAAATTTATACACAAGTTGACACTTGCGGTCAATCGACCGATTGGGATCAAAGTGTGTCTTTTTTGCAACAAACGATTTGCGCCCGCTTTCTCAGCGGCTGGGGCAGTTGCCAAGCTTTAGCGAGAGCTTTCTCGCTCATTCCTGTCTAGTTACTGCTAAGGTACGGTACCCCCCTCCCCCCCTCCCTATTGGAATCATAGGGTTAGAAGGGAAATTTCAGCTCGGTCTTTGATTCGAAAGTACTTACAGATAAAGTCTTTGATAACAAACGACTTACGATTCGTTCGACTTGGCTTCAATCCGGCACTGCCCCATCAGGGGATCATTCTTGCATGGGGCGGGTTGGGAGTCTGTGATGGCGCGCACCGGCTGATCGTGATGAAAAGAAAAAAGGTTGGAAAGATTCTCATAACCCAAGCATAGCTTGGGTTATTATTGCTAAGTGGGTTCCGTCATATTCACGGCTTCGCCAGCGAGACGGAGGCGGTCGTTGACCTTCGGATGGATGGGAGCGTCGCATTAGCGAAACGGACCGACGCCATCCGACCCGCCAATGCTATGCGGTCCGACGTGAAGAGAATCTTGAGCGCTGCGGCCTTGCACTTCGAGGAACTCGCACGGTTGTGGGAGGGGATACATGGCAAAGCATAAGATCGTCCGACATAAGATCGTCACTACCGACGCTGAGATTGACCGCGCTATCGAGCACGCCCAGAGCCTGCGAGGCGAGCCGCGTGTGACAGAAGTGGAATACCGGCCGGGACCGGGACTGGACCTGTTCGTCCTCAAATTGAGCGACGGCCATCGGCATCTGATTCCGCGCGAAGAGCTGCAAGGCCTGCAATCAGCCACGGGAGAGCAGATTGCGCGGGTGGAAATTGCTGGTGGTGGAACCGGGCTCCATTGGCCGGATCTCAACCTCGACCATTACGTTCACAGCTTGCTTTGGCGCGTCTATGGCACCAAGAGATGGATGGCGGAAATAGGGCGCAGCGGAGGTTCCGTTAAAAGCGCTGCTAAGAAGAGGGCGGCTCGGGCTAATGGGTTGAAAGGCGGGCGGCCTCGGCGGAAAGAAGTTGCGGCTAAAGGCGATTAGCGACCTGGACTTGATGATCGCGGCGCAAGCAGTGGTGGCGGGGGTGGTGCTGGTTACGCATCATCACGTATTTCGGCGGGTGAAGGGGTTGAAGGTGGAGGACTGGAGCAAGGGGTGGCTTCAGAAAGGTTATCGGTATTCAATCGAAGGCACGTGCGCCACAGGAGAGGAGAAAGTTGGCGGTGCGGTCGAGTTCGGGAACAAGCCGACTTTTGTCATGTAGCGGCTGCGGTATATACAGGATCATATTCTGACGTGCACGGGTCAGCAAAACACGGTAAGCATTCAATTGGTAGCTTCTCTTCCGGACTGCGTGCGCCGGTATGACTCTCCACTTCTTGTTGTTGAATCGCCGGCATTCCCATTTTTCTCCCTCCCACAACAAATCCTCACCCCAACAGACGCCCACCCAGTCGAGCTCTAATCCCTGGATCTCGAATTGAGTCGCGACGACTTCCAGCTTTGAACTGGCCCGAACGTCGCTGCAGTATTTGTGGTCACAATTGTCGGATTCGCAATCCGCAAAATCGAGAAACCAGTGTTCCCAGTCAAAGGCTCTGTGAAATTCAAAATCAGGTTCTAGCCCGTCCGCTCTGAGTCTTGCCGCATACGCACTTGCCGCAAGCCCTGACCGAGTCGTGCGCCGACGGTTGCCCACCAGCCACAGCTTTGCGGCGGACAGACTTCGTGTGACGGCCGGCCTGACAGGAAGGGCCTCAGCAATCTCGAGTGCCTCAGTATTTTGGCCAGACAAAACCGCATCCACCCAGTCGGAAATCTTCTGTGCCCGAATGGACCTCGTAGATATCCGCAGATGTAGCCGTTCCGTAGGCTGAACCCTGATGCCGTTAGGCGTCTCCTCAAAGAGACGGAACTCCTCGCGGCTGTTCCCAGAAAGCACGAAGGGTGAAGCTAGCACCCGCCAGTGCGGAAACTTCAACAGGGCTCGTCCCCATTCGGACAACCCGGCTTCGCCGCGATTGATTTCCTGGCCACCCCCGACAAGTGCCACAATAACCGACCAGTCTTCGTGCCGATCCATCACTTCGAGCATCATTTCAGGTTCGGAAACTTGAGGCCGTTTTGCTCGTCCGTTCTGCTCCGCGTCCCAAGCACGTTGAGCTTCGTCGAAGAAGATGACTTTCTGTACCGGACGTTTCCGGTTTTCGCGATAGTACTCGTCGGCAAATCGATGAACATTATGGATGAATGCTTTAACGCTCAGTTCTGCTTCTCGACGGCTGACGCGCGTCCTTTCGGCTTTGCGTCGCGTTACATCTCTGATTAGAGCTTCCTGGATGACATCGACGAGCGGCCCATTGCCCGAAAGAAAAGATCCAATTTGTCTTATCTCGCGCCTATGCACCGCGTTCAGGCCGACGAGTGTCTTTCCTGCACCAGGTACGCCTGTAACAAAGCAAATCACCTTCGTGCTGTTGGCGCGCGCATCCTCGACCGCAAGGACAATGGTTTCTGTGGTGACATCGAGATCCTCACGGGCACTACAGGAATGGCCGATCTCGAAGACGTTCATATCGGAGTAGAGGGCGACGGCAGCGTCGATAATCGGCGGCACCGGCTTAAAGCGACCGTTGTCCCAGGCGACAGGGTCGATAGGGGTACCCTGAGGGTTCACATATTCCTTGCAGGTAGCGAGCAGTCCATCAGCAGCATCGGCGATGTTATACACACGACACGCCTCGATGAGGCGGTCGAATGCCGTTACGTCTAGTTGGGCGGCGGCTACGCCAGCGGTCATCACGATTGGAACAATGATTCGACCTGTGCTGGCCTCATGGAAACAGGCCAGGTTCAGGGCATAGTCCTCTACTTGCCGCACTGCAGAGGTGCGGCTGCTGCCGGTTTTTGTCTCAATGACAAGAATCACATTGTGAGCAAGGAGTACTGCGTCGATTCGCCTGCCCACCATCGGAATCGGGTACTCCATCAGCATTCGCCAATCTCCGGACGATGGATATGTCTCGGTCAGTGTGCGAAGTGCTGAACTTAGTGGCGGCAGTTGATCGCGCCATGCATCAATAACCTCGGGAGACAAGGGAAACCGAGATGCGCTGTTAGCTTGGGCGAGTTCCCCGATAATTGTGGACGCGCTATCCGATAAGAAGTCGCTCAGAGATCGAGAGTAGTAGGCGAGCATTTCGGATTGTCTACTGTACCCAGCCTACCCTCAAAATGGTGCATTCGCTATATCGTTTCGTCAGAGGAAACATCGCTCCCAAAAACAAAAGCCCCCAGCTTTCGCTGACGGCTGAATGCTGATGGCTAAGCTTTAGCTTTCGTACAGCAGCACACCCTCGGCCTTCTCCGCATCCACCGGGCGGTAGTACAGCTTGTTGGACTCGAGGAAGACCTCGATGAACGCCGGCCGGGTGGTGATCGTGCCTTGGATCAGGGCTTCCGATAGCGGATCTTCGATGTACTTCTGCAAGGCGCGACGCAGCGGTCGCGCTCCGTAGCTGCGGTCGGTCAGCGTCTGGTTCAGAATCCACTTTTTCGCCTCGTCGGCCACGGTTACGGTGATCGAACGCTGGGCGAGATTTTGGTTCAGTAGGCTGACCATGAGTTCGAGAATCTGGATCAGATCGGATTCGCTGAGCGCCATGAATAGGATGATCTCATCCACGCGGTTCAGGAATTCCGGATTAAAGGTGCGCTTGACCTCGCTCTTCACCAGGTCTTCGACCTTCTCGGAAACCATCTCGTCCTTCGATGACTGGAAGCCGAGACCCTCGCGCTTCATCAGGTGACGGGCGCCGATGTTCGACGTCATGATGATGATGGTGTTCTTGAAGTCGACCGTGTTGCCCAAGCCGTCGGTTAATTGCCCGTCTTCAAAAACCTGCAGCAGGATGTTGAAGACATCCGGGTGCGCCTTTTCGATTTCGTCGAGCAGAACGACGGAATACGGTGCCCGCTTGACGCGTTCTGTCAACTGGCCACCCTCTTCATAGCCCACGTATCCCGGAGGCGATCCGATCAGTTTCGAAACGGAGTGCTTCTCCATGAACTCCGACATATCGAAGCGCACCAGCGCCTTGTCGCTGCCAAACATGAAATGCGCCAGAGTGCGAGCCACTTCGGTCTTGCCGACGCCGGTGGGTCCGAGGAACAGGAACGACCCGATCGGGCGGTTCGGACTCTTCAACCCCGCACGCGAGCGGCGGATGGCTCGCGCCAACGCGCTGATCGCTTTTTCCTGCGAGATGATGCGCTTGTGCAGCTCTTCTTCAATGCGCAGCAGCTTCTGCGTTTCTTCTTCCTTGATCGAGGTGATGGGAACGCCGGTCCAGCGCGATACCACGTCCTCGATGTCCTCCCGACCGACTACGCCGGTGGAGGATTCATCGAGGTGGTATTTTTCGCGAAGAGCACGCAGGTTCTCGCGCTCCTTGCGTTCCTCGTCCGAGTAGAAGCGCGCCTTCTCGAACTCGTGGTTCGCGATGGCGTTCTCCATCCTGTGGACGATGAACTTGATTCGCTTCTGGACTTCCGTCAATTCCTCGGGCAGAGTGGTCTGGCGCAGCTTCACGCGCGCGCCGGCCTCGTCGATCAGGTCAATTGCCTTATCCGGCAGAAAACGGTCGGGAATATAGCGATTCGAATGCGACACCGAAAAATTGATGGCATCGTCGGTATAGGTGACGGCGTGGAATTTTTCGTAGCGTTCTTTGATCCCGAAGAGAATCTTCACCGCGTCGGCTTCGTTCGGCGGCGGAACTTTCACCGCCTGGAAGCGGCGCTCCAGCGACCGGTCTTTCTCGATCGACTTGCGGTATTCCGCGGGCGTGGTCGCGCCAATGCACTGAATCTCGCCGCGCGACAGGGCCGGCTTCAGGATGTTGGCGGCGTCCAGCGAGCCTTCCGCCGATCCCGCGCCCACCAACGTGTGCAGTTCGTCGATGAAGATGATCGAATTCTGCGACTCCATCAACTCTTTCATGATGGTCTTGAGCCGCTCTTCAAACTGTCCGCGATACTTGGTGCCGGCGACGATCAGAGAAAGATCAAGCGCTAGAATACGTTTGTCTGCCAGGAAGGAAGGAACTTCGCCGTCCGCGATGCGCTGTGCCAGGCCTTCTACGATGGCGGTCTTGCCTACGCCCGGCTCGCCGATCAGCACCGGATTATTCTTCGTGCGGCGGCACAGAATCTGCACCACGCGTTCCACTTCGGCATCGCGGCCCACCAGCGGGTCGAGTTGGTTATCCATGGCGGACTGCGTCAGGTCGCGAGAGAACTCACTCAATAAAGAAGACTCGCGCTGTCCGCGTTGCGGTTGCGCCTTTTCCTGGCTGGTACGCGCCAGTTCTTCGCGGATGGTCGAAAGCCGCAATCCCCGCTCGTGCAGAATCTCAGCCGCAAAACACTTTTCTTCGCGCAACAATCCCAGCAGCAGGTGCTCGGTTCCAATATGTTTATGCGAAAGCCGCTCCGCCTCTTCGGCCGCATACGCCAGCACACGCTTGCATTCGTTGCTCAGGGGAAGATCGACCGAAGTGGAAACCTTTTCCCGGATGGTGGTGTGACCCTCGATCTGTTTCCGAATCGATTCCACCGACGCATGGGAGCGCAGAAAACGATTGGTCAGGGCCTTGTCTTCGCGGAGCAACCCGAGCAGCAGGTGTTCGGTTTCAATATAAGGAGATCCGAACTGGCTGGCCTCATACCGCGCAAAGAATATAACGCGCCTCGCTTTCTCCGTGTAGCGTTCGAACATATCCCAATTCCCCCCGACTTCCTGCGGAACGCGCCGCACTCTGCCAAACCCTGACCCAACCCTTAATTATGCATTCATATCGCCAAATCTCCCAAGCGATATTGTTCGGCAGCAACCCGTACGGCTTATTTTTGGGTACTCCGATCTCTCAACTTCTAATCGTGTTTCTGTTCTGCCTTTCGTTACGCTGGAAGCGATGCGGGCGACACCTCCTCCATTTTGCCCTGATCCAACCGTAAGACGCGATGGCACCGACGTGCAAACGCCAGGTTGTGGGTGGCGATTATGGACGTCAATTCGTGCTCCCGATGCAATCGAGCGACCAGTTCAAAAACCAATTCCCCAGTGCGCCCATCGAGATCGCCGGTAGGCTCATCGGCCAGCAGCACTTGCGGCTGGGTGATAAGCGCCCGTGCCAGCGCCAGCCTTTGCTGCTCGCCGCCGGAAAGTTCGCCCGAACGATGATGCCCGCGCGACTCCAGTCCCACCTCACGCAACCATTGCGAAGCTTCCTGTTCTGCTGTAGATAGCGCTTGCCCGCGCGTCAGCAGGGGCATCGCAACATTCTCCAATGCGGTGAATTCCGGCAGCAAGTAGTGAAACTGCCACACGTAGCCGATTTCGCGGTTACGAAATTCGGCGGCATCATCCTCAGAGAGCGAATTCACGCGGAGGTTCGCGCAATATACCGCACCTGCGGAAGGCCGATCAAGCGCCGCCAGGATGTGCAGCAAAGTACTCTTTCCCGCACCCGATTGCCCGACGATGGCCAGCATCGTTCCTTTCCTGACTTGGAAAGACAGATTCTCAAAGAGCACGAGCTCCGCTTCGCCTGAGCGAAACACCTTACTTAACCCTTCGACCCTCAGCAGAGGATCTTGAGCTATTGGATGCAAACAGCCCCTCCTAAGTATCAACGCCGACTCCGGCTGAAACCTGAGGAAACGGCTTCTGGATCCATTAGACCATGATCGATCAAACCATGACTATCAGACAATGGTCCATCCGACATTGACGAGGAACAAGCCATTTCCGCGATTTTCGCGCGGGAACGAGCTATGCAAGAAACTGTATACCTGCGGAAAACAATTGCACTGTGACCGTTGTCACAGGAGGAGAGGCAGGTGAACATTCTTCGGAAGGGCGTAGCGACAGCGATCTTCGACAACTCAGAGCCGTCAGTGGACCTGTTTCGTATCGTAGCCACGTGATGACGTGACGAATAAAAGACAAAAATTTTACACGGGAGGATGCGACCGAAGACTCTTGGCCGCACGCTTCGAAGCCTGATAAGCTTTGCGACCATGAGTGGCCCGCGCCAATGGCCCGCGCCTTGGGTGTTCAGCCTGCTCATTCTGCGCCTGGGAATTATTGTCGGATTCAAGATCACGCCTCTGCCTTTGCTGCTCGCTCAAGCGGGCATTCCCGTGGATCGTGTGGCGAACGTCAGCTCGATTGTGAACCTGCCCCGGGGTATCTCGGTTGTGGTCGCGGTGCGCAGCTTGCGGGTTGGGTTTAAGACGTGTCCCGGCAGCAGGGGACTTGTAAACCGTCATGAGCCGAGCCCTATTCGTACCGCAGCGCCTCCGCCGGCAAAATCCGCGCGGCTGACCACGAGGGGTAGATCGTTGCCACAAACGAAATCCCGATGGAAACCAGAGCCACGATTACGCCATCCATCAGCCGCGGCGCGAACGGCACGTAGTCGATCGAATAAACCTCGGGCGAGAGCGAAATAAAGTGGTAGTGCCCGCCCGCCCACGAGATCGCGTACCCAAGCACCAGCCCGATCGCCGTCCCGATCACGCCAATCAGCACGCCCTGCGCGATGAACACGCGCCGGATCTGCGCCTTCTTCGTCCCCAGGGACATGAGCACGGCAATATCTTTCGTCTTCTCCATGACCATCATGATCAGCGAGATCAGAATGTTCAGCGCGGCAACGAACACGATCAGCCCGATGGTGATGAACGTCACCACGCGCTCCAGACGCAGCGCGCGAAACAGAGGCTTGTTCTGTTCCATCCAACTGGTGGCCATGAAGCCGTGTCCGGCGGCCTGTTCGAGCGCGCGCGCAACGTCGCCAGCCAGGTAGATATCGTCGAGCTTGAATTGGATGACCGAGATCACGTCGCCCAACCCAAACAACTCCTGCGCGTCGGAAAGCCGGATGAACGCCCAGGAAGAGTCGTAGTCGAAAAAGCCGGAGTTGAAGATTCCCGCGACATGAAAGCGAATATACTTCGGCACCATGCCGAACGGAGTCAGCTCGCCCTGCGGAGAAGTCACCAGCACCACGGACCCCACAGTCGCGCCAATCTCCTCCGCCAGGTCCTTCCCAAGAATAATCGGAGGCATCGCCGCGACGCGCTGTTGCACTCCACGCAAGTCGTCGGGAGATTCTGCGGGTGTGGGGCGGACACTCCCTTCGACTGCGCTCAGGGCAGGCTTGTCCGCCGGCGTTGCATTTGAATTTGCGTGTTGCGGCTCACTTTGCCGAGACCCACCCGTCGCGTCCGCACGATCCTCTTCCAGCGCCGCCGCCGATCCGAGCGTCACCGCTTTCAGCAGATCGCTGACCTTGCGCTCATACTGCGGCAGCATCCCCTTCAACACCGCGCCGCGTGCCCGCGGACCGCGCGAAATCAGCACCTGCTCATAAATCGCCGGAGCGGCCGCCACCACGTGCGGCTGCTTCGATAACTTTTCGAGCAGCGGACGCCAATCACGCATGCCGTCACTTTCCACCCGCAGCAGACTGATATGCGCGGTCGAACCCAGCAGCCGCGCCTGCAAGTCCTGCCGAAAGCCGTTATTAATGGCCAGCGCAACGATCAGCGAAGCCACTCCCGCCGCCACTCCCAAGATGGAGATGCCCGTGATGACGCCGATGAAGGCCTGGCGGCGTTTGGCGCGAAGATAGCGGGTTGCTATGAAGAGTTCGAAGCGCATGAGAAGCAGCCGTCAGCTTTCAGCCATCAGCTTTCAGCCAAGTCGGATTATAGCGACAGGAGAAGGAAAGGCTCGTTACGACTTGGCGGCATCATGATCGTAAGGCTCGTAGCGCACGGTCTTTGGATACAAGCGCGGATGGAAATAATGCGTGCAGCGATACACTTTGCCTCCGTCCATTTGAATCTTGCCTCGAACCCCAAGGAAACCGAAACGCTCTTCACATCTGCCAGAAATCACGGCGAGGCCCAAGCGACGAACAAGCTCCAACAATTCGTCAACATCTCCATTCAACTCAAACGTGGTGCCGCTACCGAAGAACACATCGATGAGGGAAAGACCACCATCTTCGGAATGGGCGCCGAGCTCAGCGGCGCATTTGTTCGTTGGCGTCAGCCAGAGGATCGTGCCATCATCGTTCTTGGTGCGCTTAGACCCCAGCGTTGCAGTTCCTTCGGGAAGGCTGTCAAGCAACTCCTGAAACAATTTCAGCAGGCGACCGCTCTCGTCGGCACTCTTGGTAATCGAGATCATGAGTGGAGTTTCGGCAGTATAGCTGGGACGTTGCCCTCATAGTCACGATACTCTTCCCCAAACCTCTTCTCCAGTTCCGCATCCTCCATCCGGATCATCACAGCTCCCGTGACCACTGCAAACGCCGTCAGCCCCCAGCACTCCGCGAGCCCGGTCCCGACGCTCCATGCCAGCATCTCGCAGAGATGCGCTAGGTACACCGGATGCCGCACTCGCGAACGGATTCCGTTCGTCACCAGCCGCTGCTCGCGATTCGCGCCATGAACTTCCGGCAGCCCGCCGAGTTGCTTCGCACTGAAATTCCTCCCGGATCGCGAATACACATACAGCCCGCAAACGAACAGCAATACCGCCGCGAACCACGCCCAGTCCGCTCGATAAAGCAACATGCCCCGCCACCGTCGCGTGACCAGCGCGACTACGACCCACATCGCCACCCACGCCGGCAACAGTATCAGGTATGGCGATCGACGCCGCGCGCGCCAGCGATTTGCAAACGGATGAATCATCAGCCAGAAGGCGGGGATGGTCGAATATTGGACGCAGGCCAGCCATCCGATGATTTGCAACCAGTGGCGCACCCGCGGATTTTAGCAGGCGGCAACCAAGGTGCTGGCGCAGGTCAGTGGCAACTGGGTACTGGCAACTGCTTCCTGCTATTCTTCTTCCTCATGTCCCCCATCCTGACCAGTGTGCTGCTGGGGCTGACCGCGGCGGGCGCGAACGTGTTTGGCGGCGCCATCATCGTTCAAAAGCATTGGGACCGCTCCTACCTGCGCTACTTTGTCGCGCTCGGAGCAGGTTTCATGCTGGCGACGGCGTTGGTCGAGATGGTGCCGGCGAGCATCCAGTTGCGCGGCGGGTATGCCGGATTTCTCATCCTGCTCGGATACATGCTCGTCCATTTCTTCGAGCACACTGTCACCCCGCATTTCCACTTTGGAGAAGAAACCCACGCCGACCAGTTCGTGCATTCTCACAAGGGATACTCGGTTCTGATCGGGTTGCTGATTCACACGTTTTTCGATGGGATCGCAATCGCCTCGGGATTTCTAGTTTCCCCAGCGCTCGGCTGGATCATCTTCCTGGCCGTTTTTCTCCACAAGATTCCGGAAGGATTCACTATCTCATCGGTGATGCTGGCCAGTGGCCGAAGCCGCGCCTTCGCCTGGGGAGCGTCTATGCTGTTGGGTGTAGCGACCGTGGCCGGAGTGATGACGATGGCAATCTTCCGCCACGAGGTGAGCTTCGGCCTGCCCCTGTCGGCGGGCGTTACGATCTACGTAGCCGCGTCGGATCTGATCCCCGAAGTAAACAAAGAACCCGGCGTGAAGATGGCCCTACTGGTGTTCGTCGGCGCTGCGTGCATGTTTGTGCTGGATCGGTTTTTCCATGTCCACTAGGGACGAGCGGCGGCGAACCAACAGGTGCCCGGCGCTAATCGCATGGGCGAAAGATTTCAATGTGCTCGATCAGTCGGTCGCAGATTTTGATGCAGACCTCACGTATCGCTTCGTGAGTCGCCGCGTCCTCTGCCACTGTAAGCAGAGTGCAGGCTCCGTGGCAGAGAAAGAAAACCGCGTCGACAACTTGGCCGTAATCCTCGGGTCGGCCGCCAAAACGTGCCGCCATCTGCGCCGACGCCCAAACATGTCCGGGACGCGGACGACCTGGCGCAGCCAACTGTGGCCACGACAATCGGAGCAATTCGTACTCGTGCGGATTGGCCTCCGCATAGTCTAGGAACCGTCGGTATATTTCCTCGACACGTGAGGACGTGAACACCTCGGAAAATAATTCTGTACGGAAACGCGATGCCAGTGCCAGCCGGATTGCTTCTTTGTTGCGAAATCGCTTGTAAACCGTAGGCGTGGTCGTGCCGGCTGCGCGCGCCACCTCTCGCAACGTAAGACCCTTCTCACCCTGCTCCCGCCACAAACGGCGGGCGACCATCAGTATGCGCTCTTCCAACTGTTTGTCAGGAATCGGGGGCATGCGATTTTCCCTCCGATGTTCGGCATATCTATACAATGTACAACAGTATTTTGCAAAGTATTAAGAATCTAAAATTGCGGGAGGCTAGATAAACTAACATACTGATTATAAAGGCTATACTTTATTATTGTCAATCGCTGATCCGGGCTAGCTAACGGATTATATTGTACAACGTCAAACTGACAGTGTTAAATTATAATGAATTTTAAGACGGGCGCCTTTCACCCTCCCCCGGGGAGTTCAAATTTCAGGAGTGCATTTGAGATGATTTCGTGGAGTAACAGAGACGACCGCGTCGCTATTGTGCAGATGAACGCGGAATTGCGGCAGGCCCAGCTTGAGCTGCTGAGTGCCGAGTGCGCGACAGACCGGCTTCGGCTGCGTTTTTCGCCAGAAGATATTGCCTGCTTTGGTGAGCGGGAAGTATTGCGCAAGGCAGTAGCGTCGGCCACCGCGTTAAAGGACTACTACAGCAGCATTGCCCGGCAAGTCTCCGACCCGAATTCCGTTGAATCGCCGGGAGCCTCCTCATGGCAGGAAGAGAAAGTGGCTGCCGCGATTGACCGCGTGCGTCAATACCTCCATGACCAGCGAAAGCAATACCGCCCACAGGGCGTGCCGCTCGGCGCGGACCAGCACCGTACGATGAAGCCTTTCTTTTCTCCGACTCTGCTCGCAGGAATCCGGATTGTCAAACTGCGGAATCACCGGATTCCCAATCCACCCTTCTATGCCGAGGCGAAGGCTCTGGGCCTCACCAACCTGCCCGAACTCGCACACATGGCCTCTTTGACCTTCGAAGATGTCGTGATCTTCCCCGGTGAAATCACAGACCGACGCTTGTTTCACGCGCTGGTACATGCGGCGCAGTCCGCGGTTTTGCGACTCGAAGGCTACACCGAGCTTTTCGTACGGAGCTTTTTACGAACACGCTCCCACATCAGCGTGCCCCTGGAAATGCACGCATTCAGCCTCGAGTCCAAATTCGCCGAAAATCCGCACGCGCCGTTCTCGGTTGAGGAAATGGTAAAGCTTTGGACCAAGCAGGGCCGCTACTGAGGTTGAGGGACCCTGGTCCCCAGAAGATCTCTATCCCAAGGTCCAGATACCGAGCGATGGGTATTGGACCCGAGGACTATCCGCTATGCCGAATATGCATCACATCCCCGTCCTGCACGATGTAGTCCTTGCCTTCCAGCCGCAGCGTCCCCTTGGCGCGGGCGTTGGCCTCGGAGCCCGCTTCTAGCAGCTGATCCCAGCGAATCGTTTCGGCGCGGATAAAGTGCTTTTCCAAATCTGAGTGAATGGCGCCTGCGCCGTTTACCGCCCGCGTATTCACCGGGATCGTCCAGGCGCGGCATTCATCTTCACCGGCCGTGAAAAACGAGATCAGCCCCAGCAGGTGATAGCTCTTGCGGATTAATCGCGAGAGTCCGCTTTCTCCCAGGCCATAGCTGCCCAGAAATTCCGCCGCGTCTTCGTCGCTCATCTCCTCCAGTTCCGCCTCCACCTTGCCGCAGATCGCGCTCGCCCCGGCATTCGGACGCGCGGCGACTTCGCTCAGTTTGTATTTCGCAACCGCCGCTTCCAGGTCTTTGCCGAGTTCCGTGCTCTCGCCGATATTGAGCACGTAGAGCATCGGCTTCTCGCTCAGAAACATGAAGCCGCGGATGCGCTTCTTATCTTCGGGCGTCATCTCCATTTCGCGCAGCGGCTTTTCGGTTTCGAGATGGGCTTTGGCCTTGATCAGCAGCTCGTTTTCTTTTTCCAGTTCCGGCGTGCGCATCTTCTTTAAGTCTTTTTCCAGCCGCTCCAGCCGTTTTTCGATCTGACCAAGGTCGCTGACCATGAGATCAAACTCGACGTTCTTGATGTCACGCAGCGGATCGATGGCGCCCACGTGCGGAATGGCATCGTTTTCGAAGGCGCGCAGAACGTGAATGAGCGCATCCACCTGGCGGAGATGGCCGATGTAGGCGGTTTCTTTCAGCGCGTCCTGGCCGATGGAGCCGACGTCCACATACTCGACTGAGGCGTGCGTCAGCTTCTTCGGCTTGTAGAGCGCGGCCAGCTTGTCGAGGCGCTCGTCGGGCACCTTGGCGACTCCGATGTGCGCTTCGCGCGGGTTCGAAAACGCATGCTCGGAAAGATTCGCCTTCGTCAGAATGCGAAACAGAGATGTCTTGCCGACCTGCGGCAGGCCGATGATGCCAGTTTTCATTGTTAGGTCTCAGTTCTTAGGTCTCAGGTCTCAGGTTGTCGGTTCAATAAGAAGAATAAATCATCGCCCTCAATACGCATACGCGGCTGAAATGCATTGCGTCGTGCTACGCTCGGCAGAATGCACTCCGACAGGACAACTGTCCGCAGCCGATTACTTCGCCAGGTTGCCTGGGCGCTGGTCGCTTGCGTCACCTGTGCCGTCTGGTCTTCAGCGCAAACTTCGGCGCAGATTCACTTCCGCTTGCAGACGCGCGAAGCTGTCGAAGCTCATCTGAAGGCGTTTTCAACCAAGAACAGCGAACGCGAAGCGCTGATCCGGAAGTGGTTCGCCGACTCCGGGTGCAAGGACGCGAATCTCTCGGAGCAGCCGCTCGACCGCACGCTTCCGCCGAACGTCATTTGCGTGTTGCCTGGCGAAACGCGGGAAGTCATCGTGGTCGGCGCGCATACCGATCACGTCGACAACTCTGGCGACGGCGTGGTCGACAACTGGACGGGCGCCGCATTGTTGCCCAGCCTGCTGTACAGCCTGAGCGCGCAGCCGCGTCATCACACGCTGATCTTCGTCGGATTCTCGGGCGAGGAAAAGGGGTTGGTCGGATCGCGCTATTACGTGGATCACCTCACCACCGCGCAGCGCGCGCACATCGAAGGCATGGTGAACTTCGATAGTTTAGGCCTCGGTCCGACCGAGGTCTGGGCTTCGCACGCCGACAAAGTGCTGCTTGACGTGCTGGCCTCAGCTGCGATGGCCAGTAAGCTCCCTGTGACCACAATGAACGTGGACAACCTCGGCACCGCTGATTCCGAATCGTTCGCGCCCTACCAGATCCCGCGCATCACCCTGCACTCGGTGACGCAACAGACCTGGTCAATCCTGCATTCGCCGTCCGACAGGATGGCAGCCATCAAGATGAACGATTACTACGACAGCTATAAGCTGATCGCCGAGTATCTGGCTTATCTCGATGACGTGCTGAAAGCGCCGCCCGCGAAGCCAGGCAGTGCGGCGCAGTAGCGACGCCTTTCATGAATTTGTCATCCCGAACGAGGGGAGGGATCTGCAGTTCGCCGCACAATGCAGATCCCTCCCCTTCGATTGCGCTCAGGGTCGGGATGACAAGGGTGGGGATTTCCGGGGACGCTGGCTATCGCCAGCTCACCGGAGCGCTTGCGCGGTCGTGTACAGCGCAACCAGCCCCAGCAAAAGCACGGCCTCCTCAAACTTTTCCGACCACACATGCAGACGGTTGAATTCCACGCGCAGCGGATTGTTCAGAGGCACGTTATCGATCACGCCAACCTCAGCGCGAATGGCGTGCATCTTCGGGGAAATGGCGAATTGTGAGATCACCGTCAGCAGCAGCATCAGCACGATCAGGAGGTGCCGCGCCGCCAGCGGTCGCACATTTCCCACGGCCATCCGGCTGTAGAGCATGGAGGTGATCAGAAAAACAATTCCGGAAACGATGGCCATGTAGTGCAGTAAATCGAGCGAGCGGCCTACGACTGATCCCGCCATGTGGCGAGTCGGGAGAAGACCGGGCGAAAAAGCGGTCGGTGCGAGTACGAATGCGAAGAAAATCAATCCCCCCAGCCAGACCACGAGCGACAACAGCATGAGGAACCGGAGAAATGACATGAGCGAAATTATAGTTGCACGAGCGACACCTCTCATAACTTGTCATCCCGAGCGGAGCGAGGGATCTGCAGTTCGCGGCAAGATGCAGATCCCTCGCTCCCCCACCCCATCGCGCCAAGAGCGGGCGCGCTGGGGACCCCGGTTCGCTCGGGATGACAAACCCATAAGGTTTTTCAATAGGCTCCCGGCGTCCGCCGCAAAGTTTCGATGGGGCAGGCCAGTTATCCACAGGCCGAACCAGCGCTGTCACTTACTCCTGTGCGCGCAACTGTTTACCCTCATCCTTCCTCATTGTCCGGAGGGAATCATCTAAGATGCAGCGTTCGCTGACGGCCACCGACGTGAATTTCGTTTCATTGCAGTCGGCAGTATTCTGCGTCCAGTGTGAATTGCTCAGCGAAAACAACACGCCGCGGTGTCTGGCATGCGGCAGTGGCGCGGTGCTGAGTCTTTCGCGCGTCCTTGGCGGATCGCTTCGCGGACAGCAAACCGCGCATCTCATCGCGGATGCGGAACTGGACCGGCTGGTGCGTTCGCTGCTCTACACGGTTCCGCAGGTTCCGGCGGCCGGCGAAAATCAGATCGACGAATATGCCGTCGAGTTTCCCACAGCGGCAGCTTTTTCCACTCGCCATCGCATGCGGCCTCGCCATCATGGACCAGTTCCCGCATCGCATCCTCTGATCAATGCCGGAGAGATCGACCTCGAGCCGGGCATCAGCATCATCGCGGAAAAGGCGCAAACTTTAACCGGCGCCACCGGGGCTGCCATCGCGCTGCGGCGGGGCAATGAAATTGTTTGCCGGGCGCGCACCGGCCGTACGGCTCCGGACATCGGGGTGCGCCTGCAAACCGATAGCGGCCTCTCGGCCGAATGCGTGCGCACGGGCGAAGTGCTGCTGTGCAATGACGCCGAGTCGAACCCGCGAGTGGATTGGGCAAGTTGCCGTCGTATGGGCGTGCGCTCGATCTTGGTCGCTCCGCTGTGCCACTTCCGGCGAACGCTGGGAGTTTTCGAAGTGCTGTCATCAACGCCCCACGCGTTCGACAACAATGATGTAGCCACCATGCAGTTTCTCTCCGGAATGATGGTGGCGACGATCTCGCGTCTTTCCAGCCTGCAGCCGACGCCGCCAGCGGCCTCGGGCGAGTAACGCGAACGCGGCGCGGCCTGAGCTGTGCTCGGCTTGGACGGGCTAGGGTGCCCGTCCCCACACGAGCGAAGGCCTATACCGGTACCGGCACGCTCTCCACGATCTCGCGGAGGACTTGCTCGGCTTGCTCGGACTTTTTCAGGGTGGAAGTGTAGAGCGAACTTACGACGACGCGGTGGGCGAAGACGGAGACGACCAGGGGCTTGAAATCTTCGGGAGTGCAGTAATCGCGGCCTTCGAGGAAGGCCATGGCTTGGGCGGCGCGGTAGAGCATCTGCGAGCCTCGGGGAGATACTCCGAGAGAGAGATACTCGGACTCACGGGTCTTGGCGACTATATTCAGCAGGTACGTGATTAGCGATTCGTCCACATGGACCTGGGCTACGGCTTGCTGGATTTCGACTACGTCGGCGGCGTTGAGCGCGGGGTGCAGGTTTTCGAGCTGGGCGGCGCCGGCTTCGGCGCGCAGGATTTCGCGCTCGGCGTTGCCTTCGGGATATCCCATGCGAACTCGCATCAGGAAACGATCGAGTTGCGACTCGGGCAAGGGATAGGTGCCGTGGTGTTCGATGGGATTCTGCGTGGCGATGACTAAGAACGGTTGCGGCAGCGGATAGGAATGCGCGTCGATGGTGACTTGGCCCTCGTTCATGGCTTCGAGCAGCGCGGACTGCGTCTTCGGAGTGGTGCGGTTGATTTCGTCGGCTAACAAGACGTTGGCGAACACCGGTCCGCGCTTGAATTCGAATTTTTGTTCGATGGCGGAGTAGATCGAGATGCCCAGCACGTCGGACGGCAACATGTCGCTGGTGAACTGGATGCGTTGAAAAGTGCAGTCGATGGCGCGGGCGAGAGCCTGGCCGAGCGTGGTCTTGCCGACTCCGGGGACGCCTTCGATCAGCAGGTGACCTTTGGCGAAGATGGAAACCAGGGCGAGACGGAGGACGTCGTCTTTGCCGCGGATGACGCGGCGCAGACTCTTCTCAAGTTCCGCGGCGCGGCGAGAGGTTGCCACCACAGTTTCGGGAGCCATTGGAGCCGATTCTACTATGGGGGTCACGGAAGTGGGGATTACCGGAGTCATGGAGCTTTCAGCCGTCAGCTTTCAGTTCCCAGCTACGAACTGCGGCATTCGGGTGGCATCTTGTCGAGCTTCGCTCGACTGGACGGGCGAGGGCGGCCGTCCCTACGTGTTACTGCATAAATTCCGCCGGCCTTCCTGTCAACCGCTCGATCCTTTTCGCAGTGGGGGGATGTGTCGAGAACAGGTTGCCGAAACTCATCCCACCTAAGAACGGCGCGATGATGAATAGATGCGCGGTGGATGGGCTCGCAACGAGCGGGCGCTGGCGGGAATAGGCGTCAATTTTGGCCAGAGCGCTCGCGAGGGCGTAGGGATTGCCGGTCCAGTGGGCTCCGGTGTCGTCGGCGCCGTATTCGCGCGAGCGCGAGACGGCTAACTGGATCAGCATGGCCGCGAATGGGGCGAGGAACATCATGGCAATGGCTGCGATGCCGCCTCCGCCGCGATCGTCGCGGCTGCCTCTCATGCCGCCAAAAATCATGCCCCAGCGGGCAATCGAGGCGAGGTAAGTGATGGCGCCGGCTAAAGTGGCAGCGATCGAACTGATAAGGATGTCGCGATTGCCCACGTGGCCGAGTTCATGGGCTAGCACGCCCTCCAGTTCGTCGTCGGTGAGCAGCCCGAGGATGCCTTGGGTTACGGCAACGGAGGCGTGGTTCGGATTGCGTCCGGTGGCGAAAGCGTTGGGCGAATCGGACGGAATGAGGTAGACCTTGGGCATCGGCAGGCTGACTTTTTGCGCCAGGCGCTCGACGATGTTGTAGACGCGCGGCAGATCTTCGCGGCCGACGGGCTGGGCGCGGTAGGTGGCGAGCGCGATCTTGTCGGAGAAAAAATAGGAAACGAAATTCAGGACGGCGGCGAAGGCGAGCGCCATCAGCATTCCACGCTGGCCGCCGAAAGCACGGCCGGCCAGCATGAGCAGCAGGGTCATGCCGGTGAGCAGAAGCGTAGTCTTGAAT